>OLGL01003484.1_pt1 | contig 9946 bp, 8 predicted proteins | sample 1605041 | NCBI WGS metagenome assembly OLGL01 (sample SAMEA3888905, study PRJEB22519) | human gut metagenome | biome: human gut; feature: human-associated habitat; material: faeces | place: Denmark | collected 2010 | reverse complement strand
GCCATGATCGACGACTGGAACCGCCGGGCGGCGGCCGGGGAGCTGGAGGGGGATGCGGCGGAGCTGTTCGGCCGCCTCCGGGCCCTGCGGGCCCAGTTGGCCCGGCGGCAGGGAGTCCCCGCCTACGTGGTGTTCTCGGACAAGACCCTGCGGGAGATGGCGATTTCCCGCCCCCGGACCACGACGGAGCTGCGTGCGGTCAGCGGCGTGGGCTCCGCCAAGGCGGAGCGGTACGGCCGGGACTTTCTGACGGTGATCCAGGACTTTCCGTCGTGACGGAGATCAGAAGAGACAACAGGCGCTGCCCCATGCGGGACAGCGCCTGTCTGTGTTTTTTCAGTTCAGAAAATCCTTCAGCTTTTTGCTGCGGCTGGGGTGGCGCAGTTTCCGCAGGGCCTTGGCCTCGATCTGGCGGATGCGCTCCCGGGTAACGTTGAATTCCTTGCCCACTTCCTCCAGGGTGCGGGTGCGGCCGTCCTCGATGCCGAAGCGGAGCTTTAGAACCTTTTCCTCCCGGGGAGTGAGAGTGGAGAGAACATCCATCAGCTGCTCCTTCAGCAGGGTGAAGCTGGCGGCTTCGCTGGGCTCACTGGCCCCCTCGTCGGGGATGAAGTCGCCCAGGTGGGAGTCCTCCTCCTCACCGATGGGGGTCTCCAGGGAGACGGGCTCCTGGGCAATTTTCAGGATCTCCCGGACCTTCTCCACCGGCATTCCCATCTCCGCGCTGATCTCATTGGGAGAGGGATCATGGCCCAGCTCCTGCAGGAGCTGGCGGCTGACCCGAATCACTTTGTTGATGGTCTCCACCATGTGGACAGGGATGCGGATGGTGCGAGCCTGGTCGGCGATGGCCCGGGTGATGGCCTGCCGGATCCACCAGGTAGCGTAGGTGGAGAACTTGTAGCCCTTGGTGTAGTCGAACTTCTCCACCGCCTTGATCAGGCCCAGATTGCCCTCCTGGATCAGATCCAGGAACAGCATGCCCCTGCCCACGTACCGCTTGGCGATGGACACCACCAGGCGGAGGTTGGCCTCCGCCAGCTTCTGCTTGGCGGTCTCACCCTTGGCGTGGGCGGACTTCCAGGCGGCGATCTCCTCCTGGGAGTAAGGGATCTCCTGCCCCTCCTTCCGGAGCCGGTCAATCTCCGCCAGCTTCCGGTCGGCCTCGTTGCCCGCGCCCATGGCCTGGGCCAGGTCGATCTCCTCATCCGGGGACAACAGGGGCACCTTGCCGATCTCTTTCAGATACATACGGACAGGATCGTCGATGGAGAAGCTGTTCACCAGAGTGTTGGGATCCACCAGCTCCTCTTCCTCCACATCGGCGATCTCCTCTGCGGCGGGCTCGTCATCCGGCAGGTCCGCCAACAGGGCATCGTCGGCGCTGATGTCGATGTTCAGCGCCTCCAGGGAGTCGTAGAGCTGATCCATCTGATCGCTCTCCAGATTCAGGTCATCCACCGCGTCCATCAGATCTGCGGAGTCCAGCTTGCCCTTCTTCTTACCGCGGGCCAGCAGTTCCCGCAGTTTTTCGTTGTTCATCAGCCAGGAGGCTGCGGGCAGCGCAGCCACCTGCTTGTCGTCCAGCCGGAGGATGCCGGCCTTCCGGGCCTCCTCGTCCGTCATGACGGCGGGGGCCTCCTGGGCCGTCTCCTCCCCCTTTTTCCGGGTGGACTTTTTGGCAGACCTTGCAGCCGGCTCCCTCTCCGCGGCCTTCTCCGCCGCATCTGCGGCCGCCAGGAGCGCGTCTGCCTGTCTCTTCAGCTCCTTGGGGCTCAACTCAAACTCATTTGCCATGCTGCTTTCCTCCAGTACCCTTTTTGTCTTTGTATTTTTCTGTGGCCGCCAGCAGCGGGTCGGCAGTCCCGCCCCCCAGCCGCTTCTCGGCCTCCGTCTGTACGATGCGTATGTAGTCCGCCAGCGCCTGTTGTCCGTTTCGCAGAGACTCCGGCTGCTGGCAGACGCCGGTGAGATGGTTCATCTCCTCCTGGGAGAAGAACTCCGCCTGGGCCGCCAGGGAGGGGACGCGTCCTGCCGCCTTGGCCTGCCACAGCGTGGTAAAGGCACGGCCCAGCAGTGGGGAGGAGAACTGCTCCTCCCGCAGGGGCGGCTCCTCCGGGAACAGGCTCTCGTCCCGGATCAGCAGCCGCAGGATGCCCTCCTCCGCCCGGGCGGAGCGGATGTTGTCGTATCGCAGCTCCCGCTCCTTGGGCTGGAGCTGGACCGCCGGGTTCAGGTCCCGCCGCAGCTCCTGCCGCTTCTCCCGGGAGAGGCGGCGTTTGAAGGCCCGCTGGACCTCCAGCCTCATGGCCTCCGGCGTGATCTTGGCGGTCTCTGCGGCCCGGGTGGTGTAGATCTCCCGCTCTACCGGATTGGCAAGGGCGGCTAGCAGGGCGCTGACCTCCTCACAGTAGGCCACACGGGCCTCGTCACTGGAGAGGTCGTACTTACCCGCCGCCTGGGCCATGCGGAACTCGATGCCGTTCTCACTGCCGGTCAGCAGCGCCTCGAAGGCGTCTTTTCCCTGGAGCTTGATGAAGTCGTCGGCGTCCTGCTTTACCAGTTTGCCATCCTCCGTCCGCCGCCGGGGCAGCTGAAGGACCTTGACCGAAAACTCCGAGTTGTTCAGGATCTCCAGCGCCCGCTCCGTGGCGATCTTGCCGGCGTTGTCATTGTCGTAGCACAGCACCAGCTCCTTCGTGAACCGGCTGAGGAGCCGTGTCTGCTCCACTGTCAAAGCCGTCCCCATGGAGGCCACTGCGTTGTCGAATCCCGCTTGGTGGAGCGTTACCACGTCGATGTTGCCCTCGCAGAGGATGATGTTGGACCGCTTGGATTTCTTGGCCAGATTCAGTCCGTACAGAACCCGCCGTTTGGAGTACACCGGTGTCTCCTGGGAGTTCATGTACTTAGGCTCAGACTTGTCCAGGACCCGGCCGCCGAAGGCCACCACGTCTCCCCGCACATCGATGACAGGAAAGATGAGCCGGTTGCGGAACTTGTCGTACAGGCCGCCGTTCCGGTTCTGCACCGCCAAGCCTGCCTCCAGCAGCTCCGACTTCGTATAGCCCTTCTTCGTCATGGCCAGGATCAGCGCGTCCCAGGCATCCAGAGAGGCTCCCAGACCGAAGTTCACTGCCGTGGCCCTGCGAATTTTCCGCCGGTCCAGATATTCCTGCACCGCCCGCCCCTCCGGCTGTTGGAGCATCTGATAGTAGAACCGGGCCGCGTCCCGGTTCAGGTCCAGCAGACGCTGGCGCCTGCGGCCCGCCTCCCGGTCGCCGTCCTCCTCCGGTACCTCCATCCCCGCCCGTTTGGCCAGAAAGCGCACCGCATCCGGGAAGGAGAGATTCTCCTCCTCCATGATGAAGTTGATAACGCCGCCGCCCCGCTTGCAGCCGAAGCAGTAGTAGATCTGTTTGTCCGGAGAGACGGAGAAGGAGCCGGTCTTCTCACTGTGGAAGGGGCACAGACCAAAGAGATTCGCGCCCTTTCGGGTCAGCTGCACATAGCTGCCCACCACGTCCACGATGTCACTCCGGGCCATCAGCTCGTCCAGAAAGCTCTGGGGAAAGGGCATGTCAAGGTCTCCTCCTTTCGGTGAGTGTTGCCAGATTTCCCGAGGGTCATACCCGAAAGCGAGGGCGTACCCAAAACGAGACATTTTAGATATACCCCGTTCTTTTGGGATTTCCTCTTTTTTTGCTGGATTTTTTCAAAAAGTTTTTGCCCAGTGGGTTTACAGACTGCCGCGGCCTGCGTAAAATGGTAGAAAAGCGTCGAAGCGGCGGAGAGGAGGCGTGAGATGTCCATCGAGCTTTGGGCGGCCCGGTTGGAGCGCCCGCTGACGGAGCGGGAGACGGAGGCCATGCTGCCCCTGCTGCCCCCGGAGCGGCAGGAGCGGCTGCTGCGGATCAAGCAGTCGGAAAAGCGGCGGGAGCCCCTGTGCGCCTATCTCATTCTACGCCATGCCTTGTGGGATCAGTACCGCTGGCGGGAGCTTCCGCCTATCCGGCTCACCTCTCTGGGCAAGCCCTACTTCCCGGATTTCCCGGAGGTCCACTTCAATCTGAGCCACACCACCGGCGCGGTGCTGGTGGCCCTGTCCGGGGAGCCGGTGGGGGTGGATATCGAGCACATCCGGCCGGTGAGCGAGCGGGCCATGCGGCGTCTGGCGGATGTGACCACGGAACGGGCCTTCTTCCAGAGCTGGGTCCGGCGGGAGGCCCGGGCCAAGCGCAGCGGCGCCGGCGTGGGGACCATGCTGGCGTCGGAGACCCCGCTCCAGCCTGGGGAGCGATTCTATTTTCTGGACACCTTTCCGGGCTATGTGGCGGGAGTGGCCACCCGGGACGGGGGCCCGCCAGGCCAGGTGCGCAAATACTCCCTGGATGAGATGATGGGATAAAAGCGGGGGAGAAAAAAGGCGGCGGGGCACTGCCCCGCCGTCTCCCGGTCGGTTTATACGATCTTCCGCAAAGGCAGCGGCTCCGCCGCATCCTTCTGCTCCGCAAAGTAGCGGATGATGTCTTTTCGGGTGACGATCCCGGTGAAGTTCCCCAGGTCGTCCACCACAGGGATGAAGTTCTGGTTCATGGCGCTGTGGAGGAGCTCTTCCATGGTGACGGTGATCCGGACGGGAGGATAGCTGTTGCCCCGCAGAATGTCCCGGACCTGCAGCCGCTCCATGTCCTTCATGGAGTAGGCAGTCAAGGTCTCGCAGTCCTTGGACAGGAGCTGCCAGAGGAAATCCCCCTCACTGACTGTACCGACATATTTCCCATCCCGGCTGATGACGGGGATGGCGGTATAGCCGTGGTGCCGCATCTTTTCCAGTCCCTGACGGAAGGTGCAGTCATCGTACAGATAGGCGACGCTGTGCTTCGGGAGCAGAAAATAAGCTATGTTCACTTTGCTGCCTCATTTCTAAGGGCGGGGGCCCGCCCGTATTCGGCCTTTCCGGCCTTCTGAAAAAAGTATACAGGAAATGCCTGGGGAATTGGTGAATAATCTATGAAATCTGCCGGAGAACGGTCTTTACTTTTTCGACAGAGGCTGTTATTATAAAATGTGATATATGCAACAGAAGGGAGCGGCCGCGATGTTGACCCCACAGGAACTGAAAAAGAGCCCCTTGTTTCAGGACATCGGGTACGAGAATTACCAGCAGATGCTGGACTGCTTTCAGGCGGTGCAGCGGAGCTATCGGGTGGACGAGGTGATCTACGACTTCTCCGGCCCGGCTGGCAACGCCGTAGGCGTGGTGGAGCGGGGGGAGGCATCCCTGATCCGCATCGACGAGGAGGGAGTCGCCACTGTGCTGGAGGAGCTGGGCCCCGGCGGTGTGTTCGGCAAGAGCCTGGCGTTTTCCACCTCCGGCCGGGACAGCTTGGAAGTGGTCTGCCGCACGGCCTGCGACGTGGTGTTCATCGACTATCCCCATATTCTGAAGCGGTGTGAGCGGGCCTGCACCCATCATAGCCTGCTGGTGCAGAATATGCTGCGGCTGATCTCAGACAAGGCCCAGGCCCTGTCCGAGCGGGTGGACGTTCTCTCCCGCCGGTCCATCCGGGAAAAGCTCCTGTGCTACTTCAACCAGCTGGCGGAGAAGGAGGGGAGCCGGACCTTCCAGCTGCCCTTCTCCCTGAGTATGCTGGCGGATTACATCGCCACGGACCGCAGCGCCATGATGCGGGAGCTGAAGCGATTGAAGGAGGAGGGCGTCCTCCGGTCCGAGGGGCGGCGCATCACCCTTTGTACAGGATGATTGACCGGCCAGAAGGGGCGCTGGAAAGTTTGTTATTTTTTTCGCAGAATCCCCGCAAAAACGGATTGACTGCTTTCGGGGGTTGTGTTAAAGTATAGACAATGTGTCGTGCCGAAGGATACATCGCCGCAAATACCAAAATTCGATCATTCGGGAAAGAAGGAACACTATGTATCGTATCGTGAGAAAAGAGGCCCTCCGTCCCACCGTCACCCTGTATGAGATCGAGGCACCCCTGGTCGCCAAGAAGGCCCAGCCGGGCCAGTTCATCATCCTGCGCGTGGATGAGAACGGCGAGCGAATCCCCATAACGATCAACGACTATAACCCGGAGAAGGGCACCGTCACCATCATCGTCCAAACCGTGGGCGCCACCACGGAAAAGCTGAGCCGCATGAAAGAGGGCGACAGCCTCCAGGACTTTGTGGGCCCCCTGGGCAAGGCCACCGAGACCGAGGGCAAGAAGAAGGTCTGCGTGGTGGGCGGTGGTGTCGGCTGCGCCATCGCGTATCCCGTGCTGAAGAAGTTCCACGACTGCGGGGCCGAGGTCCACGCCGTCATCGGCTTCAAGAACAAGGATCTGGTGATCCTGGAGGATGAGTTCCGGGCCGCAAGCAGCGTACTGAAGGTCTGCACCGACGACGGCTCCTATGGCCAGAAGGGCGTTGTAACCGAGGCGCTGAAGGAGCTGATTGACGCTGGCAACCAGTATGATGAGGTGTTCGCCATCGGTCCCATGGTGATGATGAAATTTGTTTCCAAGACCACGGAGCCCTACGGCATCCCCACCACCGTGTCCATGAGCCCCATCATGATCGACGGCACCGGCATGTGCGGCGGCTGCCGCCTGAGCGTGGGCGGCGAGATGAAGTTCGCCTGCGTGGACGGCCCGGATTTCGACGGCCACAAGGTGGACTGGGATCTGGCGGTCAAGCGGAACCAGATGTATCGGGACTTTGAGGCCCACAAATATGAGGAGACCTGCAACCTGTTCAAGAAGGAGGCCGAATAATCATGGCCAATATGTCTTTGAAGAAGAATCCCATGCCCTCTCAGGAGCCCGATGTCCGCAACAAGAACTTCGACGAGGTGGCCCTGGGCTATACTGAGGAAATGGCCATCGACGAGGCCAAGCGCTGCCTGAACTGCAAGAACCCCAAGTGCGTGAACGGCTGCCCCGTGAACGTACATATTCCCGAGTTCATCGCCAAGGTGGCGGAAGGCAAGTTTGACGAGGCCTTCGGCGTCATCACCTCCACCAACAGCCTGCCCGCCATCTGCGGCCGTGTCTGCCCCCAGGAGAACCAGTGCGAGGGCCAGTGCATCCGGGGCATCAAGGGTGAGCCCGTGGGCATCGGCCGTCTGGAGCGGTTTGTGGCGGACTATCACAATGCCCACGGCCATCAGGGCGGCGCTCCCGCCGTGCCGGAGAGCAACGGCCACAAGGTAGCTGTGGTAGGCTCCGGCCCTGCGGGTCTGACCTGTGCCGGCGATCTGGCCCGGAAGGGGTATGACGTCACCGTGTTCGAGGCGCTGCACCAGGTTGGCGGCGTGCTGGTGTACGGCATCCCGGAGTTCCGTCTGCCCAAGGCCATTGTGGCCAAGGAGGTGGCCCGGCTGGAACACTTCGGCGTGAAGATCATGACCGACACCGTGGTGGGCCGCACCATCACCGTGGACGAGCTGATGGATGAGATGGGTTTTGAGGCCGTGTTCATCGGCTCCGGTGCCGGCTTGCCTATGTTCATGAACATCCCCGGCGTCAACTACAAGGGCGTGCTGTCCGCCAACGAGTTCCTGACCCGCATCAACCTGATGAAGGCATACCTGCCCGATTCCGACACGCCCCTCATCCATCCCAAGAAGGTGGCCGTCGTGGGCGGCGGCAACGTGGCTATCGACGTCGCGCGCAACGCCTGCCGCCTGGGTTCCGAGCACGTTGAGATGTTCTGCCTGGAGAGCGAGGCCCAGATGCCCGCCAGCGAGGAAGAGCGTCGCGAGGCCGTTGAGGACGGCGCTCACATCAGCTGCGGCTGGGGTCCCAAGGAGGTTCACCTGGATGAGGCCGGCCATGTGTGCGGCATCACCTTCAAGCGCTGCACGCGCGTCTTTGACGACGAGGGCCGTTTTGCGCCCGAGTACGACGAGAACGATCTGCGCCGTGTTGATGCCGACCGTGTCGTCATGTCGATTGGCCAGTCCATTGTGTGGGGCGATCTGCTGGCAGGCTCTAAGGTGGAGCTTGGCCGCGGCCAGGGCGCCCTTGCCGATCCCCAGACCTATCAGACCGCCGAGCCCGACATCTTTGTGGGCGGCGACGTCTATACCGGGCCGAGCTTTGCCATCGACGCCATCGCCGCCGGCAAAGAGGCTGCCGTGTCCATCCACCGCTTCGTGCACCCCGGCCAGAGCCAGCTCATCGGCCGCGACCACCGCGACTACAAGTCGCTCGATCCCGCGACCGTGGCCGTGCCGATCGAGAGTTTTGACAACACCCCGCGCCAGCACGCGCACGACGGCTCCGCCGAAGAGGCGAAGAAGACCTTCCACGATCTGCGCGGTGTGTTCACCGAGGAGCAGATGAAGAAGGAGACCGAGCGCTGCCTCGGCTGCGGCGCGGTCGTCCTCAACGAGGACCAGTGCATCGGCTGCGGCATCTGCACCACCAAGTGCAAGTTCGACGCCATCCGCCTCGAGAAGGTCAACGACACGCACGGCCGCGAATACTTCCGCACGCTGCTGACCGTGGCCGGCAACACCCCCGCCGCCATCGGCCGCCTCGTGCGCAAGACGCGCGGCAGATAAGGAGCAGCGCCATGCATGAGATCGGCGTGGTGCGCGCCATGGTCCAGACCGTGACCGATTACGCGGCGGCCAACCACATCGACGAGATCTCCGAGATCGTGGCCGACTGCGGCGAGCTGTCGCTCGTCATCCCGGAGTATGTGGAGGAGCTCTATCCCCCCGTCGTGAAGGGCACGCCGCTGGAAAACACGAAGCTCATCGTCAACATCGTGCCCGGCATGGCCGAGTGCGAGGACTGCGACGAGATCTTCAATGTGATCGAATGTAACGGCCATTGCCCGAACTGCAACAGCTTCAACAAAACGGTGCTGTCCGGCAAGGACTTTACCATCCGGGAGATCCATGTCCCGGAAGAACGTAAACCCGGGTCTGTGGAGACCTAAAAAATAGAAGGAGCGTATTCAATGAACGAAAAGTACAACGCATTGTTCACCCCCTGGAAGATCGGCAATGTGGAGATCAAAAACCGCATCGTGCAGTGTTCCATGGGCGGCACGTCCCTGTTCGGCTGGATGGAGCCGAACCACTTCGACAAGGAAGCGGCCTACTTCCTGCTCAACCGCGCGCAGGACGGCGTGGGCCTGATCCTGCCCGGCATGCAGTGCATCCGCGACCCGCTGGGCATCCCCGGCCGCAAGTGGCTGTACCAGAACGACCAGATGTTCAAGCAGCTCAAAGAGTACATGGTCGAGTTCCATAAGACGGGCGCGAAGCTGTTCATCCAGCTCGCCGCCGGCATGGGCCGCTCCATGGCTATCAACGGCTGGATGACGAAGCTGGCCAAGAACAACGTCCTCAACAAGATCGCCAGCCCCATCGTGGACGTGCAGTACATCTGCGCCTCCGCGTCCGAGGTGCCGAACCGCTGGAAGGAGGACGTCATGTCCCGCCCGCTGACGGTCAAGGAGATCGAGGACATGGTCTACGCCTTCGGCCAGACCGCCAAGAAGCTGCGCGCCGCCGGCATCGACGGTGTCGAGATCCACGCTGTGCACGAGGGCTACCTGCTTGACCAGTTCACCATGGCCAACTGGAACCACCGCACCGACCAGTACGGCGGCTCGTTCGAGAACCGTTTCCGCTTCCCGGTCGAGATCGTGCAGGAGATCAAGCGTCAGGCCGGCGCCGACTTCCCGGTGTCGCTGCGCTACTCCGTCGTGTCCAAGACCAAGGCGTGGGGCAAGGGCGCCATGCCGTACGAGACCGACTTCGTCGAGTTCGGCCGCGACATGCCGGAATCCGAGAAGGCCGTCAAGTACCTCGAGGACGCGGGCTACGATATGTTCAACTGCGACAACGGCACCTACGACGCCTGGTACTGGGCACATCCGCCGCAGTACATGCCCGATAACTGCACCCTCGAGTATCTCGAGC
>OLGL01003471.1_pt1 | contig 9986 bp, 7 predicted proteins | sample 1605041 | NCBI WGS metagenome assembly OLGL01 (sample SAMEA3888905, study PRJEB22519) | human gut metagenome | biome: human gut; feature: human-associated habitat; material: faeces | place: Denmark | collected 2010 | reverse complement strand
TAAATGCCTGATTACACTTTTTCCAGACCATTCCCGCAGAGATTCCGCACAGATGCATTCCGCCATGCAGAATATGCCAGATGGATCGCATTACAAAGTCTTTTGCCGGTCCGTACTGGCCGATCTGTGGTTCTTTGACCTTATAGATACTCAGGATCATGCCCCAGCGCACCGCCCGGTTCAGCTGTTTTTCCATCTCTGCCTCAATCTCATCGTAAGGAAAGATATCAATATAGAATCCGGTAATGCTTCCCGACTTTTGCAGACTGTTTTCCACAAAACGAGTGCGATTCATGCGTAGTTTTGCAAAATACAGATGATATTCCGGATCCGTATCCACAGTCTGAAGAAAATACTCTTCCCCGCATTCTTTCTGTGCAATCTGAAGGAATCTCTCATAGTCTTCTCTCGGCATTCCCACATCAATATCATCGTCCCAGGGAATAAATCCTTTATGCCGCACCGTTCCGAGAAGTGTCCCGAACGCCACAAAATAACGCAGATGGTATTTTTCGCAGATTTCGATATATTTGCATAAAATCTGTTTTTCCACATCCTTGATTCGATTCAATATTTCCGTATCGTATTCTCTGTACTGCAAAGCTGTTCCTCCCCACTTTTTTCTGCGTTGATCTTGCACCATTATATCTGTTGTAAAATCCATTGTCAAGGTAAGCCGTTTCCCCGGAAAACCTTGAAATAAGGGATTTTTTATTTAAATTGCATGGAACTGGTTCCATAAAGGGGAAATAATTTTTATTTATAGGAGGTATTATGATGAAGAAGAAACTATCATTGGCATTATTGGTAACTACAATTTTAAGCGCAGCATGATATATCGCATTAATCAAAAGAGTTTCGTAGTTGCTATGCCTTAAAAAGGAGAGGAGGGAGTATGTGCATTGGCTAAGTAAAAGAAGAAATCTGTTTATTATGATCATGCCTACGCTGATAGTATATACAGTCTATATTGTTGCATCTGTATGTATTGCGATATATTACAGTTTTACAAAATATTCAGGAATAGGGAAGGCTACTTGGAATGGCGTGCAAAATTATATTCGAGTATTTCATGATAAATTTTTTTGGATTTCTCTGAAGAACACAGGCATTGTATTGGTAATATCGCTTGTGGCTATAACTGTGTTGGGATTTTTACTCGCAAATGTTTTTCGTGTGAAACGCCGTGGAAATGATATCTGTAAAGCTTTAATTTTTTCTCCAGCCATTATTTCTCCGATTATTGTTGGTATTATATGGATTTACATTTTGGATCCGGAGATTGGCTTACTTAATTCAATTCTGTATAAGATGGGAAAAGAAGGGTGGATGCAGGCGTGGATTGGTGGTACAGTGCTATCTCCTTATATGTATGCTATTATTTTTCTTTGGAGACAATTGGGTTATATGTCCACCATTTTTTTAGCTGGATTGAATATGATTCCGGGAGAAATTTACGAGTCTGCTGAAATTGATGGAGCAAATGCATGGCAGCAGATGATACATGTGACGATTCCAATGGCTAAAGGCACATTTAATATTGTGATTTTATTGATTATAACAGGAGTTTTCAAGATATTCGAGTTCGTTACGCAGCTTACTGCAGGCGGTCCGAATCATCTTTCTGAGATGTTAGTTACATATTCGTATACTACAACATTTTCAAACGGAGAGTATGGATATGGTATGGCTCTTGTTACGGTGACATTTATCATCACGTTGGTTCTGTCTGGAATATATAATTTTATAACGCGAGATAAGGAGGAAATATAATGAATAATTTTGTGGGCAAAAGTTTTAGCCGCAAGGTTATAAATATAATACTTATTCTTTTTACGATTTGCATGATATTTCCTCTTGTCTGGATGCTCTTTATGAGTTTCAAAACTAATAGTGAAATTTATGCATCACCATTGTCAATACCAAAGCATTTTAATTTTGAAAATTATCAACGTGCCCTGGATACTTTGGATATTGGACGTATGTATATGAATACGGCGATTATTGGTATTCTATCAGTTGGAATTGGGCTTTTAATTACCTTTCTCAGTTCTTATGCGTTGTGCCGTATGACATTTCGCAGCAGGCGACTGCAGAACAGTCTGTTTAAATATTTTCAATTGGGGTTAATGATTTCTCCGCTTGTTTTATTGTTCCCCATATATCGTATTACGGTTACATTTAATCTTTACAATAATATGTGGTCATTGATTCTCCCATATGTTGCCACACAGGTGTCTTTTAATACGTTGTTAATGTACAATTTTTTCAAAGGTATACCAGTAGAGATTGAAGAAGCGGCATTGATTGACAGATGCAGTCTTGGACAGCTTTTATGGCACATTATATTGCCAATGACTAAACCTGTTATTATGACCGTAATTATTTTCAATGTATTATATGTTTGGAATGAATACCCGATTGCTTCGGTATTATTGCGGAAACAGGATATGTACACTCTCTCAATGGGTGCATCTATGTTTAAGGGCGCTTACAGCATAGACAATGCAGGAATAGTTGCTGCCAGTGTTTTAATTATCATTCCACAATTGATTTTCTATGGATTTCTTCAACGATATATTGTGGATGGAATGGTGGCTGGAGCAGTAAAAGGATAAGTTTTTTATTAATTCAACTATATTTAAAACACAAGTGAGGAAATGAAAATGAAGATGTCAACAGTTAAAAGAATTTCTTTATTGCTTGCCGCAACTATGCTGACCGGTATGCTGTCAGCATGTGGAGACAGCGGACAGAAGGAACAGAAAAGCAGCTCTGAAAATGAGTCAGGTACAGTTAATTTAACTTTTGGTATTCATGTTGCTGACTTGGAAAAGCAGGAACCGCAAATATATGATGTGTTGAAGGCTTTTATGGATGCAAATCCTGATATTAAAATTGAGATTCTTGGTACAGCCAATGCGGATGAACAGGACAAACAGATGAAGCTGGATGCAGAATCTGGTACTTTGCCGGATATTTTTTGGACGCAGCCGGGAGTGGCTAAAGATATGTACGAGGCTGGATATATTATGGAACTCAGCGATTTATTAGATTATGATTCAGAGGTAAGCGATAGTCTTAAGGAAGCTTTATTCACTGTGAAAGAGGATGGAACAGCGAATGAAGATGGAAAATTTTGGGGCCTGCCATATCAAAAAATGGTTACTGGATTTTGGATTAATAAAACTGTATTTGAGGAAAATAACATAGAACTGCCACATAATGGAACAACATTTGAAGAATTTATGGAAATTGTAAAAATTTTAGATGAGAAGGGGATTACAACAATTTCTAATGGAGCAAAAACTCCGTATAGTGTATGGGCATTTCAAACAATGTTCGTACGCTATGGATTCTTAGAGCATCTTCAAGGAATTCGTGAAGGCAGTGACAGCTTTGTAAATGAGGACTTTTTAAACTATTTTGAAATGATCGATCAACTTCGACAGGCAGGTGCTTTTCCTGCGAATGTGACTACGCAGGATTATTTCCAGGCTAAAGAAGCTTTTCTTTCGGGCGATGCCGCTATGCTGGATTCCGGACAGTGGGATGCTAGTGAGGTTAATGAGAAGTTTGGAGACCAGGCGACGTTCTGGTGGGGACCAACTTTCTCTAATGGTGTTGGGAATCAGAACGTCGGAAGCATGGCTCTCACCAATAACTTGCGTGTGAGTGCAAAAGTAGAGAATGATGAGGTAAAGAAAGAAGCAGTACAACGTTTTTTCAAATTCTGGCTCAGCGAAGAAGCTGACAAGATTCGTATTAAATATGGAACCATGCCACTGTCTAGTACTTCAGAAGAGGAGACTGACAATAAAGCATTTAATGCAATGTTATCTGCTATGAAAGAAGAAGGATGGAGTAGCATTTCAGTAGTGCCTGCTCAAATCGTACCAGAAGTTGTTATGAATTCTATGTATGATGCAATTTATGGAGTAATGTCTGGTATTTATTCTCCTCAGGAAGCATGTGAGGTCATTCAGGAAGCTCAAGAGCGTCAAGAATAAAACTTGAGAGGGTCTTTTCTCCATATGATTATTTAAAATCATATGGAGAAAAAATACTTATTATTTTTTTAAAGGAGAATTTGTTTTAATGAAAAAACCGAATATCATTTTAATAAATTGTGATGATATGGGATATGGTGATTTAGGGTGTTATGGCTCTACAGTTCATGATACCCCTAATATTGATAAAATGTCAGAAGAGGGAATACTTTGTACGGATTTTTATGCAGCTTCACCGGTATGTTCTCCTTCCAGAGCAGCGATGATGACAGGATGTTATCCTCCTAGAGTTGGTTTTACAGCGTTTTATCATCCGGATCATCCGGAGAATAGTGTTGTTTTGCTTCCCGGACAGGGTCAGGGGTTACACCCGGAAGAAATAACAATAGCTTCTCTGTTAAAAAATGCTGGTTATGCGACTGGCTTGATAGGAAAATGGCATTGTGGCGATCAGCCTTCTTTTCTGCCTACAAGTCACGGCTTTGACACATATTACGGGATACCTTATTCCAATGATATGGGCCGTCAAAAGAGCAGAGAAGAAGATTTGAATACAGAGCTTGATATTATTAATAATAGTGTTCCGCTTCCGCTGATGTTAAATGATGAAGTGATTGAACAACAACCGAATCAGGAAAGTTTGACAGAACGATATGTTGAGCAGTGTATCCGGTTTATACGTGAAAACAGAGAAAATCCATTTTTCCTTTATTTTGCACATATGCATCCGCATTTGCCTTTGTATGCACCAAAGACTTTTTGTGAACATTCAAAAAACGGCCTGTATGGTGCCTGTATTGAGGAAATAGACTGGTCGGTAGGGGCATTACTTAACGAACTCAGACGGTTGAAGTTAGAGAAAGATACATTGATTGTGTTTACATCTGATAATGGTTCTAATGGAACCTTTGGTCCATCGAATGGTCCACTTAGAGGCAAGAAAGGAACTACGTGGGAGGGCGGTCAAAGAGTGCCATGCATTTTTTACTGGCCAGGAACGATACCTGCTGGTAAGAGATATGAGCATATTCTTTCTCAAATTGATTTGTACGCAGGTTTTGCAGCAATGGCAGGAGTAGAAGTGCCTAATGACAGACGAATTGACAGTATAGATATATCTTTCCTATTGAGAGGGGATACATCCATTCAGTTCAGGAATACCTTCTTTTATTACAAAAGGCATCAATTAGAAGCTGTTCGCTGTGGCGATTGGAAACTGCACGTATGGAAAGAAGAAGATCCATTTTATGCGTTGTACAATTTGCGTCAGGATGTAGGTGAGACAACAGATTTAGCATCAGAGCATCCTGATATTGTAAAGAAACTGGAAGGACTGCTAGATGATTGCCGCAAAGATTTAGGAGATTCACTGCAAGATATTGAAGGAGAAGGCGTTCGACCGATAGGACATGTTGATAATCCGGTTAGGTTGACGCAATATGATCCAAATCATCCATATATAATTGCCTGTTACGATTCGTCTGACAGAGGCTAATAAACGAGACAATTAAATTTTAATAGAAAGAGAGATTAAAAATGAGTAATGTATCAGGATTATTTAAAGATTTAACAAAAATTAAGAAAGCGAGAAACGGAAGACTGGCAAGTTGGGATCAAAGAGGTAAGAATCAGGATTATTGGGAAATTCCAGCAGGTGAAAGTATTACTTTAGGTGAGATTGAAGGCCCTGGATGTATTACACATATTTGGATGACTTCTTCTTGCCGTAAGGTAAAAGCACCCAGTATTTTAGAGCCGGAATTAAATGCATCAGCAGCACCTGTCATGGAGATTCATCCGGCACTTGGTGTTATCTGGGATGATTATGATCCATTTTATTATAGAAAAGCGTTGATCAAGATTACATGGGACGATCAGGATATGCCAAGTGTATATGCACCTTTTGGTGATTTCTTCTGTATTGGAAATTCTTATCCGGGAAATTTCTCCTCTCTGCCGTTTAATGTATCATTAAAACCAGAAGAGGCTGGAAGATATGGAGCACCATGTTCTGTTTCCTGCTATTTCCCGATGCCGTTTAACAAAAAAGCGAAAATCGAAATTATCAATGAGAATGAGCTTCCTTTCATTTTATATTTCAATATTGACTATGAAATGTATCAGGAGCCGTTAGATGAAGAAACAGCTTATTTCCATGCAAGCTGGCATAGAGAAAATCCATGCCAGGGCTGGGGACCTGATCTGCAAACAAATTGCCCTGAAGTGAATAATGTGACTAATTTCAAAGGTGAAAACAATTATGTGGTTCTGGATGTGGAAGGTACAGGACATTATGTTGGATGTAATCTGTCCGTAAAGCATTACCAGGGAAGCTGGTGGGGCGAAGGAAATGATATGTTCTTTATTGATGGAGAAGAATATCCAAGCTTAAATGGAACCGGAACAGAAGATTATTTTAACCATGCATGGGGAATGCAGAAAAATGCTTATCCTTTTTTTGGAACAATTGTGCATGAAAGCGATACAGATGGTTTCCAGGTATCCTACCGTTTCCACATTACAGATCCGGTAAGATTTGAGAAAAGCCTGAAGGTTACAATTGAACATGGACATGCTAACCATTTATCTGATGATTGGAGTTCTACTGCTTACTGGTATCAAGTGCTGCCGACTGTGAAACAGCTTGAAATGCTTCCTGTAGAGGATCGCCTTCCAAATGTGCCGGTATTGCCGGAACGCAAATTGACAATGCCTGAGCTGAATGATGAAATGAAAGCAGCCAGAGAAAGTTATGCAAAACGCTGGGAGGAATATAAGCCAGCCAGAGAAGAACAGTTCAGAATTAAGGAAAACAAAGCAAGAAGAGAATCCGCACTTAATAAAGAGTTTGCGAAAAAATTAAGAGACGACTATAACAAGCAGGCATAGAAAGAAGGAGTGGATATGTCATTGGAACTTATGATACAGAGAATCGAAAAAGCTCAAAGCGAAATAGACAGAATGAAGGATACTGTAAAGAAGGGCAAAATGAGACAAAATTATCATTTTATGCCTCAAACAGGATGGATGAATGACCCTAATGGATTGATTTTCTTTAAAGGAAAATATCACTTTTTTTTCCAATATAATCCGTATAATGGATTCTGGGACTACATGCATTGGGGACATGCAGTCAGTGAAGATTTAATTCATTGGGAATATCTTCCATTAGCATTGGCACCAAGTGAAGCTTATGATGATCATCAGCACGGTGGCTGCTTTTCAGGAAGTGCTATTGAGCATGATGGAAAACTTTTTCTGATGTTTACCGGAACGACAAATGAAGGAAAAGGATTTGAACAGGTGCAATGTATTGCCTATAGTGAAGACGGCATCCATTTTGAGAAATATTCAGGAAATCCGGTGCTTCGTGCGCCGGAAGGCATTCCAACAGATTTTTTCAGAGATCCTAAAGTCTGGAAACATGAAAATATCTATTATATGATATGCGGCGGAAACAGAAGTGGCATGGCGCAGGCATTACTTTACAAATCAGAGGATATGTTCCACTGGGAATTTTTCAATGTTCTGGCAGAAAGCCGGGGAGAATGGGGATATATGTGGGAATGTCCGGATTTTTATCCGGTAGGTGATAAGTATGTGCTGATGTTTTCCCCTATGGGAGCAGGTGAACGTACCAGTGTTTATTTAGTAGGCGATTTTGACTATAAAACTGGAAAATTCATCTATAATGTATCAGGAGAAATTGATTGGGGATTTGATTTTTATGCACCTCAATCCTTCTTAAGCGAAGACGGAAGAAGAATCATCGTAGGATGGGCAAACGCATGGGACTGGATGCCATTCTGGAAAGACTGGGGACCAACTTACAAAGAAGGCTGGTGTGGTTTTTTCAATATTCCGAGAGAAGTAAAGCTTACTGAAGATCACACTTTAAAATTTGTTCCGATAAGAGAATTACGGGCACTGCGGGAAGATGAAAAGACTATGTGCGATACAGCTGTTAAAGAAAAAACAGAAATTTCGCCTGCTGACGGAACTTCATTTGAACTTCTGATGGAAGTAGATCTGACGAAAACAACAGCAGATAAGTTTTGCCTGGAACTGCGAAGTGACGGAGAAAAGGCAACTGTCCTTACCTATAATTTAAAAAATAAGGAAATGGGGCTGGATAGAGGTAATTCAGATGGATGGAGTACCGGAAAGACAACAAGTTGCCTTTTGTTAAAAGATGAGACTACAATGAAAATTCATATTTATGTAGATAAGAGCTCCATTGAAGCGTTTACAGATGATTATCAGATAAATCACAGCTGTAATGTATTTGCGGGAGAACAGCAAAGCAAAAATTATGTATATGCTGAGAATGGAGAAGTGTATATTAAGGAACTTCATGCATGGTCATTAAAAAAGGTTATGGATGAAGTATAAAATCAGGAGATAGGCTATGAAAAAAAATGATGTTATAGCATTAGGTGAACTATTAATTGATTTTACCGAAAATGGAATAAGCGAACAGGGAAACAGATTATTTGAGGCGAATCCCGGAGGCGCTCCCTGTAACGTACTGGCTATGTTAAAAAAACTGGGACACGAAGTGGCATTTGTAGGTAAGGTGGGAAATGATTTTCTGGGAGCTGAGTTAAAGGCAAGAGTGGCCGAACTTGGAATTAATACAGATAATCTTCTTCAGGATCAGGAGATACCAACAACCTTGGCATTCGTACATAAAAAAGAGGACGGAGACAGAGAATTTTCTTTTTATCGAAACCCCGGAGCAGATATGATGCTTAAGGAAGAGGAGATTGACGAAGGCAGCATTGCACAATCTAAAATCTTTCATTTCGGCAGCTTGTCCATGACTCATGAGGGAGTGCGAAATGCAACGTTAAAAGCATTGGAAACAGCGAAAAAAAATGGATGTATCATATCGTTTGATCCGAATCTGCGTGAACCTTTATGGAAAGGCTTAGATGAGGCAAGAGAACAGGTAAAAACAGGGTTATCTTACTGCAACGTTTTAAAGATATCGGATAATGAACTTCAATGGTTTACCGGTGAAAAAGATTATTCCGATGGTGTAGCTAGATTACGAAAGGAATATGATATTGATTTAGTACTGGTATCCATGGGTAAAGAGGGAAGCAGGGCGTATTACAGCGGAACGGTAGTAGAAGCGAATCCATTTTTACAGAATGGCACTAAAGATATGACTGGTGCAGGAGATACCTTCTATGGGTGTATACTTCATTATATCCTAGAGTGGGGACTAAACGATTTGAAGGTGGGACAGCTTCGGGAAATGCTTACCTTTGCTAATGCAGCAGCCTCATTGATTACTACTAGAAATGGTGCATTGTGTGTGATGCCGACAAAAGAAGAAATCATAAATTTTATGGAGAATTATTAATATAATCTGGAATAAATTATTATAGATCGCTGAAGTTGTATTACTTCAGCGCAGACTGTAGACAAAGTGGGTGTCCCAAAAGTCATGGAATGACTTGAGGGGGATACCTTCTTCTTTTTGCAAAAAAATAGAGAATGGTGCTAACTTGAAATTTTAAATTCCAGTGCAGAGTTAAATTCCACAAGGGTTTAGGGCGTGCGGACAAAAAGTTGGACGCTTGCACTTCGTGACTAACAATGAAATATACAAAAGAACAAATTGCTACCGCATTATAGCTACTGGATTCTACTGGTTCCCCAAGAAAGGCTATAGCAACTCTTTCTCCTGATGAGAAGCCCATCGTTCATTCAGATAGAGGCTGTCATTCCCGTTGGCCTGAATGGATTAAAATCATGGAGGATGCCGGACTCACAAGATCAATGTCAAGGAAAGGCTGTTCCCCGGATAATTCCGCCTGTGAAGGTTTCTTCGGCCATCTCAAAACAGAGATGTTCTATGGGTACAACTGGGATGACTATAGCATTGATGAATTTATCCAGGAGGTAAACGACTACATGCAGTGGTACTGCCGTGATCGTATCAAAACAACACTCGGAGGGTTAAGC
>OLGL01003464.1_pt1 | contig 10000 bp, 10 predicted proteins | sample 1605041 | NCBI WGS metagenome assembly OLGL01 (sample SAMEA3888905, study PRJEB22519) | human gut metagenome | biome: human gut; feature: human-associated habitat; material: faeces | place: Denmark | collected 2010 | reverse complement strand
ACTACAAATCGGAAAGTCTGCTTTCTCTTTCGGGCGTGTATCAGCCAAAGAAAGAGATGAAGGACAGCAAAATTCCCATAGCCCTCACAACTTTTTTGAGTGCCAATCCACAAATTAAGACCATCGTTCTGCATCTGGATAATGACAAGGTAGGCAGGCTTTGTACCGCTACTTTGAAGGAACTGTTGCAGAAAGACTACAAAATCGTTGATGAACCACCGCCTGTCGGCAAGGACTTCAACGATTTTTTGTTGTCCTATCTGGGAATTGCAAGACCAAAGCCTGCCCGTGAAAGGAGTGATGCCCGTTGATTGTGTAGTAGATTCTCACCAGAAAGACACCGAAACCAAATCAAAATATAATGCTGAAAGCGAGGAATGAACCATTGAAAAAGTATGATGTAACCCTTACTGCCCATTACCGAAAGACCGTTTCCGTCTATGCGGAAAGCCCCGAACAGGCAAAGAAAAAGACAAAAATTATCCTGTTCGATACCGACCTTATCAACTTTACAGATGATGATTTTGTCTGCGGCGAAGCCGATATTACCGAGCAGAGCGAGGACGGTCTTGACGGTGCGGGCGAGAATACACTACAGGAAAATGAGGATTGTTCGGACTGTCCGTACTTCTGCCCCGTGTGCGGTGAGTGTATGTATGAGGACGACTGCGAAGAATGAGATGTCTTACCAAGCACTGAATTTGGTTAGCCAAATTCGCTTGTTAGGGGTCAGCCCCTAATACCCCGTGAGAACAGAAAGGAGTTCAAGAATGAGCGAGTTCTTATTTTTCATTATCGGCACAATGCTCGGCGGTCTGTTCGGCGTTGCGTGTATGTGCTGCTTGCAGATAAACAGACTTTCCGAGAGAAAGGAAGTGGACAATGCGAAAAAGAAATGTGCAGATACTTTTCCGTCTGACTGAGGAGGAAGCCGAACACCTTAATGAGCTTGTGCGGAAATCGGGTCGCTCAAAAGAAGCCTTTTTAAGAGAAATGGTAAGGGGCTATCAGCTCTGCGAAAAGCCCGACCCAGAGTTCTATAAAATGATGCGTGAGCTGTCCGCCATTGGCAACCGTATCAATCAGCTTGCGGTTAAGGCAAACGCCCTCGGCTTTGTGGATACCCCGATGCTCCGTGAGGAAGCAAGGAAATGGCACGAGTTTCAGATTGACATTCGCAAAAGGTATCTGCTTCCACGCAGGTCATCGTAATGGCGGTCTGCGAGATATGGGATGTGCGTGGCAGGCTCGACCACCCAATCGACTATGCCGAAAATCCCGAAAAGACCGCCAACCCCAAATACACCGAAGCCGACCTGCAGGCGATGGTCGATGTAATGGAGTACGCTACTAATAAGAATAAGACCGAGCAGCGTTTCTTTGTCACAGGCGTAAACTGTGACCCGACCACCGCTAGAGATGAAATGATGATTACCAAAGCGGGGTGGAACGACACGAGCGAGATTGTCTGTTACCACGGCTTTCAGAGCTTCAAGCACGGTGAGGTTACGCCAGAGCAGGCTCACGAAGTCGGCGTTAAACTTGCTGAGCGAATGTGGGGCAACAGATTTCAAGTCATCGTTGCCACCCATCTGAATACCGACTGCCTGCATAATCACTTTGTCGTGAACTCTGTTTCTTTTGCGGACGGTATGCACTACCACGACAACAAAGCAAATCTGCGGCTGCTCCGTCAGCGCTCCGATGAGCTTTGCCGTGAGTATGCCCTGTCCGTCATCGAACACCCAAGCGGCAAGAAAAAGCCCTACGCCCTTTACCAAGCCGAAAAGCAGGGGCGACCCACGAGGGATAATGTTGCCAGACAGGCGGTGGATGAAGCTATCAGCAAATCATTTACGCTGAAAGACTTTGACCGCCAGTTGGCAGAAATGGGCTATCGCATAAACTTTGACCCCAACCGCAAGTATTGGACGATTATCGGCAAGGGCTGGCAAAGACCCAAGCGGCTTTATAAGCTCGGAGAGGAATACACCAATGACAGGATTATGGAGCGTATCAGCGAAAATTCCTATGCTGTCAAATTCCAGAGCTTCTCAGAGCCACAGGTCAAGGTCTATCGGGTCAAAGGCTCATTGAAGAATGCCAGGAAAATCGGCGGCTTGCGTGGGCTGTATCTCCATTACTGCTACAAGCTCGGTATCCTGCCAAAAGGCAGAAAACAAAATTATGCACGGCTTCATTATCTTTTAAAGGACGACCTTATGAAGATGGAAGCCATCACACAGGAAACAAGGCTGCTTTGTCGCAATCACATTGATACGGCGGAGCAGCTTTGTTCATATAAAGGCTCTCTGGAAACGGAGATGTCTGCCCTGCTTCAGAAGAGAAAGGAGCTTTACTCTAAATCCCGCAGAACAAGCGGCGAAGAAAAGGAAGCAGTCAAGGCAGAGCTTTCCGATATTTCGGGGCGGCTGAAAATTATCCGAAAGGAGGTCAGACTGTGCGAGGGCATCGCCGCCCGTAGTGATACCCTCAAGGAAAAATTGCAGACGATACGGGCAGACGAACACGAACAGCAAAGAAAGGAGCTGATGAAGAATGAACACAGGCGGCGAAGCGGCAGAACAAATCGTCCGAATGAGCTTGGAGGGCTTTGAGGTCGCTGCCAAAATTACAGGTGCAGGTGCGAAGAACATCGCTATCCTGTTGTATTCCATTCTTAAAGAAGAAAAGAAAACCAAAGGCAAAGCAAGGCTGACGAGTATGCTCCGTTCTGGTAAGGAGCTGAAAGTCTTTACCGTCAAAAACGGCGACTTAAAGAAGTTCACGCAGGAAGCGAAAAAATACGGTGTGCTTTACTGCGTCCTCACGGACAGGAAAAACAAAGACCCCAATGCAGAGGTCGATGTCATCGCCCGTGCCGAAGACGCATCGGAAATCAGTCGTATCGTGGAACGTTTTAATCTTGCTTCGGTGGATACCGCTTCTATTGTGACGGAAGCCGAGAAATCTAAAGATGCAAAGGACGGTCAGCCAGAGCCAGATATTGGTGTGCAGGAAAAGGCGGAGAAAGACAAGCTGCTTGACGAGCTTATGGGCAAGCCCGTCCAGAAGGAGGAAAACGCCCCAAACCCCTCGGTGGCAAAGACAGAAAAATCCCCTCAGTCCGAGCCTACCTCAGAGCAGCCAAAGAAGTTCGCAGAGGGGGCTACTATGACTAAGGAGAAACCTTCTGTCAGAGAGGAACTGCGGAAAATCAAGGAGAGCCGCAAGGAGCAGGAAGCAGAGATTGGCACTTCCGCCCTGGACAAAAGCGGAGCTTCCGACAGGGCGAAAAGTGCTAACGGGAAAACGGAGCATAAACAGCCCCAGAGAAAGAAAAAGAAACCAAAATCCAAAGAAACGAGGTAAACAGCTATGAGTATTTATGATGTATTCAGCGGCGGCAACAGACCTTTTGATAAAGAGGAATGGGCTGCCGCAAAGCAGGCACAGCGGAAAGAAGCCTATGAGCTGATTGACAATACCTGCTCTGAAATGATGGCAAGCGGCGACAGCTTCCGTCAGTATCTTAATGTGCAGGGTCGCTTTGACCGCTACTCCGTGGCTAACGCTATTCTGGTGTCAGCACAGATGCCCGAAGCAACGCAGCTTAAAGAGTACAGCAAATGGAAAGCGAACCGTGTCTATGTGAACAAGGACGCACAGAAAATTATTATCCTTGAGCCGAGCAAGGAATACACCCGTGAGGACGGGACAAAGGGCATCTCCTACAATGCCAAAGTGGTTTATGATATTTCCGAAACCTCGGCAAAGGACAGGCAGCAGGAACAGGAGCCGAAATCCATGCGTGAGCTTGTGTCGGCTCTGATTGATGCAAGCCCTGTACCCTGTGTTCCTGTCGGTGAGCTTGAACTGCCTGCCTATTATGACAGCTCTCAGCAGACCATTTTTGTTAAGAAGGGGCTTTCCGAGGAAGTGCTGTTCGTGAGTATGGCAAAAGAAGTGTCGGCGGCGGTCTATGACTTTAAGCACAACGAGAGCCGTGATGCTTCCGATTTCAAATCCTTCTGCGTTGCCTATATGGTAAGCTCCCGTTACGGCGTGGATACCAGAGGGTTTGACTTTTCCAGACTTCCCAGAGAGTATGCGGAAATGGATACACAGGCATTCAAAGGAGAGCTTGGCACGATGCGTGATGTTCTGGGCGAAATCCAGAGCGATATGTATAAGAGTATGGAAAAGAACAAGCCTGCAAAGAACAAAGAGCAGGAACGCTAATCGGAGGTGAAGACTATGAGAGAGGAACGATACCATATCGCACTTGATAAGTACGATAAGAATATCGTCATCAACGCCTTAAACACCCTGCGTACAAGGCAGTTACAGGAGGAACGCCCCACCGAGCCTGTTGACGAGCTGATAAGCAAGGTGGCACACGCTCCGACAAAAAAGGTTAAGGTCGTGCATTGCAGGTGCAATGAGGAACGATGACCAGAAAACGAGCCTAATCCTTTCTGTCTGCGGCATACTTCCTGTCGTATGGCTTGCCCTGCTGACAGCACCCTATGTCAGCGGTGTTCTTGTAGAGATTATCCGAGGTCTGCCTGTGGCGATGGGCAATCCGTTTGAAATAATGGTATGTGAGGACAGCGTAAAGACTGTCCTTATTTTTTTACTTGCCTACGCTATGGGCATCGGCGTTTATTTCTCTACACGCAGGAATTACCGCAGGCGTGAGGAACACGGCTCTGCGAAATGGGGCAACGCAGGTGCTTTGAATAAGAAGTACCGAGATAAAGACCCGTCAGCCAATAAGCTCTTGACCCAGAATGTCCGTATCGGGTTGGACGGGAAAAAGCACCGCAGGAATCTGAATATTTTAGTCTGCGGAGGCTCTGGTGCGGGAAAAACGAGGTTTTTCTGCAAGCCAAATGCTATGCAGTGCAACACATCTTTTGTAATACTCGACCCAAAGGGCGAAATCGTCCGTGACATCGGCGGTCTGTTGGAAAATAAAGGCTATGAGGTGCGTGTGCTTGACCTTATCAATATGCACCGCAGCCATTGTTACAATCCCTTTGTCTATCTGCGGAACGATAACGATGTTCAGAGGTTGGTAACAAACTTGTTTAAGGCGACCACGCCGAAAGGCTCACAGTCGCAAGACCCGTTCTGGGATACGGCGGCGAGTATGCTGCTTCTGGCTCTGGTGTTCTATCTGAAATATGAGGCACCGCCAGACGAGCAGAATTTTCCGATGGTTATGGAGCTGCTCCGTGCAGGCGAAGTCCGAGAGGACGATGACAGCTATGTAAGCCCTCTGGACGAGCTGTTTGACCGTCTGGAAATGGTAAACCCAGAGCATATCGCCCTTAAGTATTACAGGGATTACCACAGTGGTAGTGCAAAGACCTTAAAGAGTATCCAGATAACCCTTGCCGCAAGGCTTGAAAAATTCAATCTGGAGAGCCTTGCAGGGCTGACCGCCACCGATGAGCTTGACTTGCCAAGTCTGGGAGAAAAGAAGGTCGCTCTGTTCGCTCTGATACCAGACAACGATACGAGCTTTAACTTCCTTGTCAGTATCCTTTATACCCAACTCTTTCAGCAGCTTTTTTATCTAGCAGACCACAAGTACGGCGGAAGCCTGCCTGTGCATTGCCATTTCATAATGGACGAATTTGCGAATGTTTCATTGCCTGATGACTTTGATAAAATCCTGTCCGTTATGCGTTCCAGAGGGGTATCGGTATCCATTATCCTGCAAAATCTGGCACAGCTCAAAGCCCTTTTTGAAAAGCAATGGGAAAGCATTGTCGGCAACTGCGATGAGTTTCTGTATCTGGGCGGCAACGAGCAAAGCACCCACAAATATGTGTCAGAGCTTTTGGGCAAGGAAACCATTGATACCAACACCTACGGGAAAAGCTCTGGGCGGAGTGGTAACTATTCAACAAATTATCAGATTTCGGGGCGTGAGCTGATGACCCCAGACGAAGTGCGTATGCTTGATAACCGTTACGCACTTCTTTTTGTGCGTGGAGAACGCCCCGTTATGGACTTCAAGTATGACATTTTGAAGCACCCGAATGTGAAGCTGACGGCTGACGGAGGGCAACCGCCGTATATCCACGGAGAGCCTACGCAGGCTGTCGCAACCCTTGTGTTTGACAGTGATATTCCAGATAACGCCGTGAGCGTGAAAGCTGTCAGCACTTCCTATGAGCTTCTGTCCGATGAGGACTTGGAAGAAATATTCAATTTATAAGGAGGATTTACCCTATGAAACTTTTTAAGAAGAACGAGAACAAGAAAACCACGAAGCTGCCGATGACTGGAAAGGTTAAGAAAGGCTTTCGCTATTACTGTATGGCTGTTATGGCAATGACATTTGTACTTGGTACTTCCGTAACCGCCTTTGCTGCCAATGACCCTATTCAGGTAGTCAACAATCTGTCCGATTTCATTTTCGGTCTGGTGAGGGCTGTCGGTATGATTATGCTCGGCTTTGGTATCGTGCAGATTGGTCTTTCCCTCAAATCCCACGACCCGTCCCAGAGAGCTAACGGATTTTTGACCCTTGCAGGCGGCGTTGTCATTACCTTCGCAAAGGAAATCTTGACTCTTATCACAGGCTAAGATAACAGACTGACACAAAAAGATAACGGGAGCAGATCCGCCGAGTGCGAAACTCGCTCCCGTTATCTAATATCATCAAGGAGGTGGTCAAATGTCTGATAACTGGGTGGTACAGAATTTAGAGAACGCCCTAAACACTTGGAATGAGAAATTAGCCGAGATATGGCAGCTCGTTACCCAATCCCCAGAGAACTTTAAGGGCGGCACGATATGGAATGTCATCGTGGATATTCACGGTGCGGTGCAGGCTATCGGACTTGCCCTGCTCGTGCTGTTCTTTGTTGTGGGTGTGATGCGTACCTGCGGAAATTTTGCAGAAGTCAAGCGACCAGAGCAGGCTTTGAAGCTGTTTATCCGCTTTGCCATTGCCAAAGGTGCAGTGACCTACGGATTAGAACTGATGATGGCACTGTTTAAGATTGTGCAGGGTATGATTTCCACGATTATGAATGCCGCAGGATTTGGCTCGGCGCAGCAGACGGTGTTGCCGCAGGAAATCGTGACAGCCGTTGAAGATTGCGGATTTTTTGAGAGTATCCCGCTATGGGCGGTCACGCTGATAGGCGGACTGTTTATTACGGTGCTGTCATTCATAATGATTATGTCGGTATATGGCAGGTTTTTCAAGCTGTATATCTATACTGCCATAGCACCCGTACCCCTTTCCGCTTTTGCGGGAGAGCCGAGCCAAAGCGTCGGCAAGAGCTTCATTAAGAGCTATGCCGCTGTATGCCTTGAAGGTGCGGTTATCGTGCTTGCCTGCATTATCTTTTCCCTATTTGCTTCTTCTCCGCCTGTGGTCAATCCCGATGCGGCGGCGGTTACAATGGTATGGAGCTATATCGGGGAGCTTGTGTTCAATATGCTCGTCCTTGTCGGTGCGGTCAAAATGGCAGACCGTGTTGTAAGAGAAATGATGGGCTTGTAAGGGAGGTGCTATGATTGGAAGTAAAGATAAATAAGGAAATCCGTAATTATACGGAGAGTATGTTTTTTGGACTGTCCCTCAGACAGTTCATTTTTTCTGTCCTTGCCTGCGGCGTGGCGGTGGGTTTGTATTTCCTTCTCCGTCCACGATTTGGTACGGAAACCCTCAGTTGGGTTTGTATCTTAGGTGCGTTCCCCTTTGCGGCTATGGGATTTATCAAATACAACGGTATGACCGCAGAGCAGTTTGTCTGGGCGTGGATTAAATCAGAATTTCTGATGCCGAAAAAGCTGATGTTCCTGCCAGATAATCTCTATTATGAAACGATGAAGCCAACCATTGAAGCCTATGAAAAAGGGTTGACGACAGTACGGAAAAAGCAGAAAGGTAGGACACCAAAAACAAAGAAATTGAAAAAGAAAAATGCGAAACGCAGCAAGGAGGTAAACAATGCTGAGAACTCTTAAAAATCTGTTCAAGCAGGACAGGGAAAAGTTTGTTGTGCCGAAGTCGGTACAGAATGTTATCCCGATTAAGACAATCTGGGAGGACGGCATATTCCTTGTCGGCAGGAACAAGTACGCAAAGACCTTTAAATTTGAGGATATAAACTATGCCGTGGCAAGCCGTGAGGATAAGGAAGCAATGTTCCTTGAATACTCGGAGCTTCTTAATTCCCTTGACAGCGGTGCGACCACGAAAATCACTATCAACAACCGTCGCTTGAACAAAGCTGATTTTGAACAGACCATTTTAATCCCAATGGCTGATGACGGTCTGGATAAGTACCGCAAGGAATACAACAAAATGCTTCTGGATAAGGCGACAGGGGCTAATTCCATCGTACAGGATAAGTATGTAACCGTATCTGTCTGCAAGAAGAATATCGAGGAAGCCCGAAACTACTTTGTCCGTGTGGGTGCTGACCTTATCGCCCACTTTAACCGTCTGGGGTCGAAGTGTGTGGAACTGGACGCAGGCGACAAGCTGCGTATCTTCCACGACTTCTACCGTACAGGAGAAGAAACAGCGTTCCACTTCGATATTACCCAGACGATGCGGAAAGGTCACGATTTCAAGGATTTTATCTGCCCTGATACCTTTGAATTTGAGAGCGACTGCTTCAGAATGGGTGACAGATATGGGCGTGTGATTTTTCTCAGAGAGTATGCGGCATATATCAAGGACAGTATGGTGGCGGAGCTTTGTGAGTTGAACAGGAATATGATGCTGTCCGTTGACATTATCCCCGTTCCCACAGATGAAGCCGTGCGGGAGGTGGAAAACCGTCTGCTTGGTGTGGAAACCAATATCACGAATTGGCAGAGGAAGCAGAACCAGAACAACAATTTTTCTGCCGTTATCCCCTATGATTTGGAACAGCAGCGAAAAGAAAGCAAGGAATTTCTGGACGATTTGACAACCCGTGACCAGAGAATGATGTTTGCCGTGCTTACGATGGTGCATACGGCAGATTCCAAAGAGCAGCTCGACAATGATACAGAAGCTCTCTTGACTACCGCAAGAAAGCATTTGTGCCAGTTTGCGGTGCTGAAATATCAGCAGATGGACGGATTGAATACAGCCCTGCCATTTGGTGTACGGAAGATAGATGCCCTGCGTACCCTCACAACAGAGAGTCTTGCAGTGTTTATCCCGTTCCGTGTGCAGGAAATTTACCACGAAAATGGTGTGTATTACGGTCAGAATGTCATCAGCAAAAATATGATTATCGCCAATCGCAGGCAGCTCCTTAACGGCAATTCCTTTATTCTCGGTGTGTCGGGTGCAGGAAAATCCTTTACTGCAAAGGAAGAAATAACGAATATCATTCTGACCGACCCTAATGCCGATATAATCATCATTGACCCAGAACGTGAATATTCCCCGCTTGTGAAAGCAATGCAGGGAGAAGTTATTCATATCTCTGCGACAAGTGAAAATCACATCAATGCTATGGATATGAACTCCGATTACGGTGACGGTGCAAACCCTGTCATTCTGAAATCGGAGTTTATTTTATCCCTTTGCGAACAGCTCATCGGCGGCACGAACTTGGGAGCAAAGCAGAAATCCATTATTGACCGATGTACGGCAAGCGTGTACCGCTACTATCAGCAGGGCAACTATATGGGAACACCGCCCACCTTGCAGGACTTCCGTGAGGAACTGTTAAAACAGAATGAGCCAGAAGCACAGGAAATCGCCCTTGCGATTGAGCTGTTTACGGACGGTTCGCTCAACACCTTTGCAAAGCACACGAATGTTGATACCCACAGCCGTCTTATCTGCTATGACATTCTGGATTTGGGCAAGCAGTTACAGCCTATCGGTATGCTTGTGGTGCTTGACAGCATCTTAAACCGTATCACTCAGAACAGAGCCAAAGGCAGAAATACCTTTATTTTCATTGATGAAATCTATCTGCTCTTTCAGCACGAATACTCGGCTAACTTCCTCTTTACCCTC
>OLGL01003447.1_pt1 | contig 10060 bp, 2 predicted proteins | sample 1605041 | NCBI WGS metagenome assembly OLGL01 (sample SAMEA3888905, study PRJEB22519) | human gut metagenome | biome: human gut; feature: human-associated habitat; material: faeces | place: Denmark | collected 2010 | reverse complement strand
TAATGTAATACCTAGTAGACAGCTTGATAAAATCAATGAATTTGCTAAAAAGTCAGCTGCAGTAAGACTGTTACAGGAAATGCATGACATGACTCAAGAAGAAGCTCTTGCAATGTATGAGAGTGGTGAAGCATTACCTCAAGACGTTGAGGACGCTGCTAATCTTGTAGTTGATAGTAAATTCGGCGGTTATACCAAAGTAAACCAAACGGATGCTACAGTACTTATCTCTCCTGAATTCTATAAAGAATTGGTTAGAAGAATTGATGGTTGGACTCCTGAAGTAGCTAAAGCTTTTGATATATTAAATAACCCTGAAACAGATTACGAAGCTGATGCAGATACTTATAATGAAGCTTTAGCCGTTACATTAAAACCTTTGAAGTTAATGTATTTCGGTGATCATTATGATGTAAATGCAAAGAGAGACATACCCGTATTTGACAAAATGGCTATGTTCCCAGTTCATAGAATATTCTCTACAGGGGATATGGGAGAAGTATTAAAAGTAATGCAAGCCAGAAACATACACATGCTTGCGTTTGAATCTGCAGTTAAAGTTGGTCAAAGAGTTGAAGAAGTTAAATCTAAGATTTACACAGATAAATCAAATACCAAGGTAGACGTAGAAGGTTTAATGAATATGCCTACTCACAAACAGTCTTTAGTTAATTTTAGACGTCAGCTAGTAACTGATCCACACCATGCAGATAGACAGATGTTTGTATCTCAGGCTCAAAAAGCAGCTATGGGTAACATTAGAACAGCTTGGACATATACTACTCCCAATGGTGTATCTTACTCTGGACAAGAAGTTATTGATAACTTTAACGGAGCTCACAACGCTATTACTGAATTTGGTAGAAAGAGTATAGAAAAAGACTTCGGCATTGACGCTAATAATCCACAAGCTAGTATCGTTAAGTTTGCTAATATTCTTAAGAGAAAAGCGGAGAATTCAAACATGAACGATAATGTTTTGAATGGTCTTACTGTAGAAGATGGCAATACTAATGCTCCTATTTCAGGTTTGTCTGATAACTCTTGGATTGAAAGTGGTCTTATATCAATGTTGAACAAAGCTATAGTAGATACCAATCTACCAGGTGGTATGTTCATTCAGATGTCTTCTATCTTATATAATAGATTAGCTGTAACATCTGATGCTAACAATGTAAGAAAGCTTAATTTTGTTAATAATGATGGTAGTATGGATTGTGTTATATCAATTAACTTATTGAAACACATCATACCTAATTATGATAAAATGACTTTCAGTCAAGCTAAAGCGTGGTTAATAAAACACGATATAATTGGTCCAGATACAAAGGCAATAGCGATGGGTTATCGTATCCCTGCACAGGGTCAAGCTTCTACAGCGGCTTTAAAAGTGATAGACGTTTATCCTGAACAGATTGGTGATACTATTACTCTTCCTGATGAATTTACCGCTTTAACTGGTTCGGATAGAATCGTTGTTCGAACCAGTATAATATAAAAAACTTCTTTAATTGCTGGAAACCCCTTAGAGCCTAAGGTACTAAGCGTAGTAAAAATCCAAAGGATTGGGCAACCAGCAGCCAAGCCGATCGTTATCTATATAACTAATCGGAAGGTTCAACGACTAATACTCAACTGAAGCTTCCTAAATGGATAGCAAATATGAAAACAAAGATAACTAAAGAATCTAGAAATTTATTGATCGCTCTTTTACTTGGTGATGGAACAATAAGCAATAATAACGTATTTAAATTAAGTCATTGTGAAGAACAACGCGATTATCTTGAGTGGAAAATAGAACAACTTAAAGAAGCAGGTTTACGAAACAACGGTTTAAAAGAATACATTAGTGTTAAAGGTTATAATATAGGTAAAAAAGTTTATTACACTCAATTAAATATTATACCTTTTATAAAAGTCTTACGAAGAGTTTTTTATAAACCTTATAAGAAATTGGGAAATAGAAAACTATTAAATAGACTAGATGCTAGAGGAATTGCAATTTGGTATATGGATGATGGACATATAAATTATAGAAAAACAAATGGTAAAGTTCATGGTTTCTATATAAAAATTGCAACTTGTATGCCAAAAGAAGAATTACAAATAATAATAGATTACTTTAAAGAAGTTTGGAATATTGATTTTTATATGTTTCACGAAGGTAAAAAAGAAAATAGTTATTCTTTATGCTGTGGAACAAAAGAAGGAATAAAATTTATAAATATTGTAAAACCATATGTTGAACAAGTTCCTTCAATGATTCATAAAATTCAATATGATTTGAGTCAGCGTACACACGCTGTGTAGCCGAAAGGCGAAATGGGAAGCACCGTAAGGTGAAGATATAGTCTAGTCTTTTACGAAAGTAAAAGTAGATCGTTCGATATCGATAAACTATTTGTTGCTAGATATAACTACGATAATAATGGTAATAGAATCAAATTCGAAACAAAAGACCAGTATGTTCAAAGATTAAAAGCTACTGGTTTGGATGATGAAACTGTAGTAAGAAAAGCTTATGAAAGATATAATGGTAAAACTGATTTTGAAGCAAATAGTAGAGAAGCAAATGAGAACATGCTTCTTGACATGTACTTGTCAGTGATTAGTAATCCTATGAACTTTGCAGAAGCTAGACAGCCTCTCGATACTGTAACAGATTATTTAAAGGATAAGATTCTTAAGGATGTAGATAAATTAACCGGTCAAGGTAAGAGAACTAGTAAATCTCAATTATATTTCTCTACTCCAGCATTCCAGAGTAGGACTAAAACTGAGTTGAATGGTGGTAAGTTTGGTATTGGTCCGTTTGCATTAGCTAATGCTCATCAAGTATTAACTCAATTAGTTAAATTGAATTTCAAACCAAATAAAGTATTGAGCGATTATGGTATACGTGATTTGCATCACATTCAAAGTGAAGATACAAATAAGATCAATGTTTTAGACTGGTTATCTGCTTTGATTAATGCTCACGTAGACGTAGCTAAAGACCCGTATATTATTCGTTTGAATGTACGTAAATTAACTTTTAACATGACTAACTTCTTAATTAGAAGTGGTAAAGGTGAAAGTACATTCTATTTCTTACCTCAACAGATATTAAAAGATTATGCAACTGAATATGATAAATATTCTGGTTTTTACGGCGTTGAAATACCTGCTGGTAAAAATCCTGAAAGGTTAGCATTTACTAAAGTTTGGAATGATTATTATAAGAAAGCAAAAGAGTTATCTAACGGTAAGAAAGAGAATCTTTTAAACTATCTTAAGGATAAAGGTGTAGGTACTAATCAAAGAAAAACTATGTTTACTGTATCACATCTTAGAAAACAATTGCAGAAAACCGAAACTTTTGATTGGTACTATAATCAGTTATTAATTCTTAAGGCTTATGAAGAATTAACTCCATTTTCTAAGAGTTTGTCAGAATTAACTAACTTATCTCAAATTGATACTAAGAGATTTGGTAATAACTTTGGTTTACAAAGCGCATTCTTGGATAAATGGAAACAGTATATGACTGAACAGGCTGTTTTCGACAATCCTTTGAAAGTGTTTACTAATACATTCTTAGGTAAGAAAATGATTGATGGATTAGTATTTCCTAGAAATGCATTCCAGAACGTCATGATTAGACTTACTCCAGAATTTGAAACCTTACGATCATTAATTGAATACTATACCAAAGGCTATGCAATAAGTGATGATACATATATTAACAACATCACTAGAGCAATGGAAGTATCCTATAAGACTAAATTCTTTAATCAGTATGTTAAAGATAATCAAATGGGATTTCGTGGTATGCTGTTTGGTAAGGATAGTATTTCTAGAAGATTAGATAGACTTAAATCCGATATATTACAAGGCAAATACCCTTCATTACTTGGGAGTGATGGTAGTTTTTCAAATGTGTTGATTAACAATATCTTTAGTAGACCTAAAGAAGATGATGCAGAATTACAAGGACCAGATTTCATTGCATATAAACCCAATAAGAGTGGTGATAATAATTTAGAAAATGAAATAATTCGTGCTTGGGAAGAGCTTTATGAAAGTGATTATAAAGAAGTAAGAGACTTTGCTAAAGATCTTGCAATATATTCTTTCTATACGTCTGGAGATGCTTTTGGTAAGAACAATATATTTAGATATGTTCCTAACTCTATAAGGGAGGAAATAGGATATTTTGATTATATTAGAGAATTGGAAAAACATCCTGAAAACGTTATATCCCAAATAGATTTACAAGAGGTAATTAGAAATCTGTGGTGGAATGATCATGTAGTTCCTGCTATTGAATACTATAAATTGGATTCTAGCTATGAAACTATTGAAGAAGAAGGCAGAGCAGTATATAGACCTGTTGCTCATGATGGTAGTGGATTATTTGTAACTAATAAGAAAGGAGAACAAGTTGAAATACCTTCTATAATCTATGATGAATCTAGTAAATTTAGAGGTATTGTAGGTTATAATGAAGCTGGTAACCCTATACATTATCTTTACAAGAAAGTTAAATTAGATAAGAATAATGATCCTAGAACCACTTTCTTATACAAATACATCGGTATAGATGAAAATAAAGTACCAGTATATCAATTAATTAATAAAAAAGGTTTAAGTTATAAGGGTAATGTACTTGTTGAATTTGGTTTTAAGAAATCTTCTGTAGGTTACAATAATGTGGTACCTACAGGTTTAGACTTTACTCCATCTAAGGCTATAACCTATGTACAAGATTTGACTCCTGTCAAAGCTAGTTTACAGACTAAGATATTTAATCAAGCTGGAGAATTTAATGAAAATGCTTTACAGACTGTAGCCACTGAAAACGTTGATCTACAGAATACTGAACCTTTAGCTTATCAAGAATGGTCTAAGACTTATCAATCAAGAAATGGTGAAGCCGCATCTCAAGAAGCATATCAGCAGTATCTTGATAATTTTGAATATGGTGCAAAGAAACAAGTACCTACTGAGGCAAAAGAGACCAATCTTGCCGAAACCTGGTCTCAAGCTGATGAACAGCCTTCAGAAACAATTAACATCTATGCTGGTACTGGTGAAAATGCAGATTTAAGCAACTTTGCAGTTAGACCTATATCTACTGCTGATTTTGTTGAATCTTTTGAGAATTGGGAAAAACCTGAGCTTATATACAATGTTTTGATGAGTCTGGGTGTAAATAACACTTATCAAACTGTAGAGGGAGCCTTTCAAGCATCTAAAATTTATTACTCCGATACTAATCAAAACGCAATACCAGAGTTACGTAAGAAATTAATGGTTGCTTCTGGTGCAGAAGCTAAATCATTAGGTAGAAGTATAAAAGGATTAAACAAGGAAGCTTGGGATAGAGATTCGTCTGATATTATGAAAATATTATTAATAGTATCTTTTAAACAAAACCCAAATGCAGCACAAAGATTATTATCCACAGGTGATGCAATTCTTACTCATACTCAAGATAAAGGTAAATGGGGTACAGAATTTCCAAGAATATTAATGGAAGTAAGAGAAGAATTAAGAAATGCGCAAACTGCAAAACCTTCAAAAACTCCTACTCAATTTAATGAACTTCAACAATATGCTAATCAAGTAGGTTTAGCAGAAGCTTTACCTAAAGTAGAAGAAGTAAAACAGGCTGTTGAAGAAACTAAGCAAATACAAGATAAATATGTATATACTTTTGATGACGGTTTAGAAGTTAAATTAGATTTTGAATTGAATGATCAACAGAAATCTGCTTTGAAAGAGTTAGAAGCATTTGTTAATGGAGATGATACATCTATTACTTTGTCTGGTTACGCTGGTACAGGTAAGACCACTATTATGGGTATATTTAATGAGTATTTGAAGCGTAGAATACAGGCAGATATTATTTTCTCAGCTCCAACCCATAGAGCGAACGCTGTAACTAGACAGAAAACCCCAAATGCAAAAGTGGTTACACTTCAAAGTTTATTGGGATTACGCCCTGATTTTGACATTACTGAAGATGTGTTTGATCTACACAAATTGAAATTTGAACAAGTAGCTGATGTTAAAATAGAAGCTGCTTCAATAGTCATAGTTGATGAGGCTTCAATGATTCAAGACAGTCTATACGATTTCTTACTTGAGCAAATTGCAGCGAAAGGAGCTCAGATTATATTTATGGGGGATAAAGGTCAATTAAGACCAGTAAAAGCAAATAATATATCTAAAGTATTTAGAAATGATGGTGCACAATTGCAGTTAACCAAAGTAGAAAGAACTGGGGATAACCCTATATTAAAAGAATCTACTAGAGTAAGAAATGGAGAAGGCTTTAGCTATGAGACAGATATTGCTCCTAATGGTCAAGGAGTTGAATATTCATCAGATAAAACTAGAATTAGAGAATTTGTTAGAACTTCATTAAAAGAAATGAAAGATTCACAAGATCCTCTATATTTTAGAGTATTGGCTGCGACAAACTCTTCTGTAGAAGCTTATAACTCTGCAATAAGACAAATTCTGTATGGTAGGAGACCAGCACAACTGTATGAAGGCGAACTTGTAATGGGTTATTCTAATAGAGAATACGATTCTTTAAGAAAGAAATACAAATTAATGAATAGTGGAGACTACGTAGTGCAAAGTGTTAAACCCACTACTATTCAAATTGATTTAACATATCCTGACAGAAAAGAAAGTATAAGTATGGAAGGATATAAAGTTACTCTCAAAGATGCAATAGATACTTCTGCTTCTTCGTTTACTATTGATGTAGTATCTAATTTTGAAACAGATGAAAATATCATAAAAGTTCAAGAATATATACAGACCTTGTGGAGTATGCGTAAGCAATTGTTAGCTGAGGGAAATCCGACTGCAGCTAAAGCTGTTATTGAAAAAATCAATAATATACAAAATAGGATTCACACTATGCGAGATGTTAAAGACGCTAACGGTAGATTAAAGCTTAGAAAATCGTTTGATTACGGATATGCTCACACAATTCATAAATCTCAAGGTGGTACTTATAGTAAAGTTTTAATTAACGACAGTAGTATAAATACTTTTGGGTTTAATGATAAAAATGGTCAAGAAGTAAGACAAGAATTGAAGTATGTAGCAGTATCTAGAGCAAAGAACTATGTAATGGTTCAGACTTTAGAAAAAGCAAAACAACAAGTAGTAGAGGATTATGATTTAGATGAAGAATTTGTATCTGCTACTGCAGCTGACTTGAAACAAGCAGCTAATGATTCTGCTATGGAAGAGTTAGATAAAATGGGTAAACAACGTAAAAAAGAATGTGAATAATTATGCAGTGTTTAAATATTAAAAATCCAGAAGTTGCAGCTTTACTTAAAGAGTATACAGAAATATTAGGTAGTGAGAATGCTGCATATTATGTTCTTTCAGAAAACAATGGCTATGGCATAGATAAGGCTCCCAATGGGGAGCCATCTAAGCTATTTTCAGACCTTTTAGAGCATTATAATGGTGATAGAGTAGCTGCTATTCAAGCTAAGGCTAGAACTTACTCTGAGAGCTTTAAAGACTGGTTTGGGGATTGGGTTAATCCATTAAAACCTGGTGATATCGTTTTTGGTCACCCTGCAATTGGTAAAACATACTCATTGGAATCTGGTAAATATAAAGATAAAATCATCGATTGGGATGTAGAGTTCAATGAAAAACGAGACAAATGGATTGAAGACCATTCAAATACTGTTAAAGGAACTCCAGAATATAAAAAAGCTAGAAATGAGTATTTAATTTATCCAGAAAACCACCCAGATTATGTAGAGTTTCTTACAGAAGAATGGGAAAGAGTAAAAAGTAAAACTAAAAAAGAAGGTAAAATATTATTTGCTTCTCCACATAATTTACTTAAAATGTTTCCACAAGATTTTAATAGAATTATAAATTTAAAAGATGATGACTTTATAAAAAGAAATATTGGAAGAGGTGGAAAAGAAAAAGAATCTAAATTATGGAAAGAAGGAATAAATGAAACAATTTCAAATACTACAGGGATACCTGTAGAATATTTAAATGAAAATCAATATTTTGAGGATTATTTAAATAAACATCTTGGTATATCCAAAGTAGTAGATGAGAATGGGGAACCTTTAGTAGTATACCATCATAGTAGTGATAATATTACTGATTTTAGTGTTTACCCATCAAAAAGGTACTATGGTAGTTATTTTTCTTTAATTCCTTACAAAGAATATGGCGTAAATCAAACTGTTAATTTTTTGTCTATAAAAAATCCATATGTTACTGACGTAGAAGAAACAATGGAGTTTGGTAAAACCAAAGAATTAACTGATTATATAGCAAATAAGCATGTAGACTCATTATACGATGGTATGATAGGATTAAACAATTTGCTGCCAGAAGATGTAAAGACTTTTTCTAATCCTAAAGAAATATTAGAAATTGTTACTTTTAATCCAAACCAAGTTAAATCAATAGATAATCAAGGTACATTCTCTACTCAGGATAATAATATATATAATCAAGAAGCTGCTACTCAAAACGCTACTGGTAGAAATAAAGAATTAGCTTTATTACTGCGAGAAATATATCCAAACATTGAAATAGATGTATTAACAAATCCTAATCTTAGGGGACAAGCCCAAGTAGAAGGATATATGGCCGGTAGAGTATTATTAAATGCTGTGTTAGAAAATCAAGACACTTTACCTCACGAATATGCTCATCATTATGTTGCTTGGTTTAGAAATACTCCTCTTGTACAAAGAGGTACAAAGCAATTTGGTAGTGAAGAAGCGTTAGTACAAGCAATAGGTGAGAATTCTGTTAAAGCTTTAAAATGGTATAATAGATTTTTTAATTGGATAAAAGGATTATTTAATGAAAAACAAGACACTTTAAACGAAATCACAAAAGCATTTTTATCTGGTCGTAGATTGGATAATTCTTACTTCTTTGGTAAAGAAATACACAATCAAAAAGCTGTTGAAGTTCCAGAAGCTATAAATAATGTATATGACAAATTAATGTCTTCCATCCATCGTAGAATGAAAGATATCCAGTATTCTAAATATACAAATCCAAATAAACTAGATGAATTGAGAGCTTTAGAATTTAGATTAAATCAATTAGAAAATGATAAAGCTACTTTAGAATTCATAGATTACATGGATCAAGATATCAATTCTGCATTAGATGAAACTTTAAGAATATTATCCAAAGTAAAAGAAGCTGCTAAATACGGTAATGATCATGAAATCTCTAATGCTGAATTGGATCTGATTAAAAAAGGTTATATTGGATTCTATAACAATATTGCTACTAATTTGCAGAATATGCTAGATGATGATACTACTTTTGATTATTTCAATAATGAACAATTGATTAATGATACAAAAGTAGCGTTAAAAAGAATCATGGGCAATTATGCAGAACTTGTTAGAAATTTCAATAATGTAGTTGACATAATCGCCAAAGATAATTTCATAAAAGAAGCTACCAAAGCCGGTTCTTATACTGTAGATCAATTGAAAAACATTCTAGAAGAAGGTGATTTAGATATTAACTTGTGGGATCAATGGGTTGGTAGTACACAGTACTCTAATAGTGAATTAGTTAGAATAATGATGAATAAGATAATTGCTGTTAAGAATGCTGTGGCAGACGAAGAGAGAATCAAAGGTAAAGAACTATTAAACCTATTAGACCAAGTAGATAAAGCTAAATTGGCTTATTTCCATGAGAAAACAAAAGATGGTCATAAAACAGGGTTTATGACTAGAGATTTGAATTACGGTGAACATTATCAGAAGCTTTTCAAATATCAAAGAGATTTAGCAGATAAATTAGGCTTCGGGGATAAAGATATATCAGAAGTACCGGGTTTATTAAATAAAGAACAGTTAAAAATTTGGAATACTGAAAACAATAAATGGCACGCTAAATACAGTATTCGTAGATTTGTACCAGAGTATTATGAATTAACGAACAGTCTTAGTGAAGAAGCTAGAACGAGAAGAGATACAATTAATATGGAAATTAATTTGCTTCTTAATAACACTAGAGATGAAAATGG
>OLGL01003438.1_pt1 | contig 10088 bp, 9 predicted proteins | sample 1605041 | NCBI WGS metagenome assembly OLGL01 (sample SAMEA3888905, study PRJEB22519) | human gut metagenome | biome: human gut; feature: human-associated habitat; material: faeces | place: Denmark | collected 2010 | reverse complement strand
AATGCAATCCGGCAGTGGGTGCGGCCGCAGATCCTTCGTGTTTTGCATATACGGTCTGATAGCGGTTCTTATCCTGTAACTTATGTGTGATATACGGCGGCAGCGGCATCTCCCCCAGCTGATCCAGAATCTCCTCAAAGATTCCTTCATAATGGAACTGGATCAGACGGTTTCCCTCGTCCACCACATCAATGATCTCACCTTTTAAAATACCATTTCCAAATGTGATCTTAGCACCCGGGCGTGCCTTCTTTCCGGGTTTTACCAGACACTCCCAGATATCATTCTCACGGCGTTTCAGAAGAAGAATCTCGATGTGTGCATCCGTACCCTCCTTGCTTCCGATCAGACGCGCCGGGATAACCTTTGTGTCATTGATCACCAGGCAATCGCCCGGATGAAGATAATTGACAATATCCTTAAACACCTTATGCTGCATCTCACCCGTCTTTTTATCCAGCACTAAAAGCCGGGAAGAAGAACGATCTTCCAGCGGATCCTGTGCAATTAACTCCTGCGGTAAATCATAATAAAAATCTTTTACATCCATTCTTTGTGCCTCTTTGTCTTTCTATATCTGTACTTTCGCTTTATATAAATCGATCAGTTTTATATCTTATATGCTATCAGCTATTTCTCTATACTCCGGCATATCCGCTTTTCAGCTTTCCATACCTTAAAAACTTTATTTTTCCAGCCAGACGAATTCAATAAAGCATTTTAAGGATTTGACGCAGCCGGTTCTGACTCCTCCTGCATATAAGATGCGCCCTGTTTCATAAATTCCACGCGCTCTTTCAGAGCTTCATCCTGCTCCATCGCCGCATCCATTGCTTCATCCGTCTGCTTGCTGAGAAGGCGCACATCCTCATTGACCGACAGCTCTTCAAAATACTGCGTCAGCTCTTCGGACATTTTCCCGTCATCGATCTGCCAGCTTCCGTCCTCCGCCCGGACCGCATAGATCCGCACCAGACTCGGCGCCGGTGTCTCCACGCCCGTATACAAAATCTCATAATACACATACGCTGCCATCTCGCCGTCCCTAAGCCCCGGCGTCGTATAACATTTCACATTCTGGTACCCGGAAATGTACTGCTTCTGTTCTTCAAATTCCTGACGGTAGTGTTCTTCCTCACTCGTATCCTGTGAGGTAAACAACTTCACAAACGTATCCATATCACAGTCGGAAACCGCCTGAAAATAAGTATTCATCAGCTCTGTGATCCCCGGCTCGCCATTCTCTGTCAGAATACATCCGCCAAAGTCCTGAATATATTCTTTCGTGTCCGGCTCAATCACCATTCCAGATCCGCCTGTATCCACCATTTCTGCCGGTAAGCCATCCTTTTTCCCCAGAATGTCTGTTATTTTCCCGGAAAACATCGCCACCGCGCCAATCAGAATCAATACAATCACCGCCGCAAGCAGCATCACATAGCGGCGCAGTTCCCAGTCCGTTCCGTTCTTCCGGCTGCGTCCCGGTTTCTTTTTCGGTTCTCCCACCCGACCGCCTCCTGACTTATTCGATTGTTAATATTATAGCGGCGATTTGGTTACTCGGCAAGCGGTATTTCCGAAAAAAAACTTGCAATTTTCTAAATATTATAGTATCATACAAGTAATGCGTCTGTAGCTCAGTGGATAGAGCGCCGGCCTCCGGAGCCTGAGGCGTAGGTTCGATTCCTATCAGACGCATTCTTAAAAAGCGACAGCGGAGATATCTCAGCCGTCGCTTTTTGTGTTATTCATGATAAAAGGAGGACTCTTTCCGTGGAACTCATACACGTTTCTGGAAATACAGACTGCCTGCTTGGCAAAACAGCCGTCGGCATCTACCGCATCGACGACACCCGCTGCATCCTGTTTGACAATGGTTACTCAAAGGAATATGACGAGCTGGTCGGCTCTCTGAAAGACGCCGGGCTGACCCCGGCGGGGCTGATCGTTTCCCACGCGCACATCGACCATCATGGAAACAGCAAACGCCTGCGCGAAGCCTTTCAGATTCCACTGGCTATGTCGCTTGGCGAAGCCGGGCTGATCGCCTCCCAGGCGGCGCTGGAACGGTATACCAATTATTTCGGGCGCTCCGAGGAGGAAAAGATTTCCATCGACACCGAGCAGCGCTGCCCGGTTGACTGTATCATCCAGCCGGAGGATACTTCCGTGACACTCTGCGGCGTAACCTTCCCGGTTCACCATCTGCCAGGGCATTCCCTCGACCACATCGTCATCGGCACACCGGACGGCGTCTGCTTTGCCGGGGACGCACTTTTAACCGAAAATGTCCTGCGTCACGTCAAGCTTCCATACTGCGACCACGTCGGTCTGGATCTGAAAAGCAAGGAAGCAATCACAAAACTGCCTTACCAGCACTGGATTTTATCACACAAAGGTCCATTTGATGGCAATATCCGGGAACTGGCGGACAAAAATATGGATCTTGTCCGTCTGCGTCTCGCAGAGCTGGCAAAGCTTTTGCAGAGACCGATGACGCGTGATGAATTTTATCAGGAAAGCCGACGCCTGATCGGAATGCACATCGGTACCTACGACCAGCTCATCCGTCAGGAACGCCACCTGCGCCCATATCTGGAACAGCTGGTGATCGATGGGACGGCACGGCTGGAAGTAAAGAATGACACGATATATTTTTACTTGAATGAATAAACTCTTTCTGCATGAATTTTCACTCTCCTGTTGTTATCGTTTCCGAAAATACACACACGCCACCGCAAATCCCAAGATTCCCGCTCCAATCACGGCGAAGCGGGAATATGTTTTTAACAGCACCAGAATACGTTCCCACGATGCCCCCGCCACCGCGCCGGCTCCGATGAGCACCGTATTCCAGATAAGACTGCCCGCTGTTGTCAGAAGGAGAAACGGCAGCAGTTCCATCTTTGCCATCCCCGCCGGGATCGAGATCAGGCTTCGGATGATCGGAACGAACCGGCAAAAAAAGACGGCTGACCGTCCCGTTCTCTCCAGCCATCCGTCTGCATCTTTCACATCTTCCACTTCTACTCCCAGCCGTTTTCCCCATGCCCCGCCCAAAAATGCATAAAACTTCTGCACGGGAATGTGCCGCCCCAGCTCATACAGAATCAGCGCCCCCAGCACCGAGCCCGCCGTCGCTGCCAGAACTGCCCCGGCTATGTTCATCCGTGTATATGTTGTCATAAATCCACCAAAGGTTAAAATCACTTCCGACGGGATCGGCGGAAACAAATTCTCAATTAGAATCAGGGCAAACATTCCCGCATATCCGTATGAACTTAAAAGTTCCAGCACTATATCACGCATGATATATCGCACTCCACGTTATTTCCACATATTCTATTTATTTTATGCGGAACGGAAAAAATCCAGGCATCTAATTTTCATTTTTCATACCCGGATTTTAATTAAACCTAGAGAATCATCACATTCCCCACGGCCCCCGTATCCGAGAACTCTGTCCACTCGCACACATTGACCGCGTGATCGGCGATTCGCTCCAGGTACTTGGCAACCATCAGCACATCCACCGCCACATCGGATTTGTCTCCATCTTTTTTCAGAAATTCGATAACTTCCCGTTTAACACGCTCAAAAAAGGCATCAATCAGGTCATCTCTCTGCTCAAAGGTTTCTGCGGTTTCGGTATCGCGCTCGATGAAAGCGCGAATTGCATCTTTAACCATCGTTTTTACATTTGCCACCATCGCCGGAAGGTGTTTGCTCACAAGACCGTAATCCGCTGCCTCTAAGCGCAGGGACAGATCAGCAATATCCGCTGCCTGATCGCCCATCCGCTCCAGATCGGTCACTACCTTCAGTGCCGTCGAGATATGGCGCAGATCGCTGGCGACCGGCTGCTGCTTTAACATCAGCATCAGGCAGTGTGTCTCGATCTTTCGTTCCATATTGTCCACATCGCGGTCTCCCTTGATTATCTTGTCTGCCAATTCCGTATTATGTTCGCTGAGAGCCTGAAAGCTGCTGTCAATCGCATCCTGCACCATCTGGCTCATCGTGATTACTTCCTGATTCAGGTTCTTTAACTCCTGTAAAAATGTTTCTCTTGTCGCCATCCCGCGTCTCCTCCGTTTATGTTGTTTCCTTCCTGATTTTCTACCCATTCCAAATTTCCAACCATCCGGTTATCATCCAAACCGTCCGGTAATATAGTCTTCCGTCTTCTTCTCCCGCGGATGCGAGAACAGGTCCGTCGTCGGTGCATACTCGACTACCTCTCCCACCAGGAAAAATGCCGTGTAGTCCGCAATACGGGTCGCCTGCTGCATATTGTGGGTAACGATGACAACGGTATAATTCTTCTTAAGCTCGCCCATCAGATCCTCGATTTTCAGCGTGGAAATCGGGTCCAGTGCCGAGGTCGGCTCATCCATCAGGAGAATCTCCGGCTCAACCGCCAGCGCACGCGCGATGCAGAGACGCTGCTGCTGTCCGCCGGAAAGTCCCAGTGCAGAACGTTTCAGGCGATCCTTGACCTCATCCCACAGGGCCGCGCCGCGCAGACTCTTCTCCACAATCGCGTCCAGCTCTGCTTTTCCCTTAATGCCGTGAATCCGCGGTCCATACGCGATATTGTCATAAATACTCATCGGAAATGGGTTCGGCTGCTGAAATACCATGCCGACCTTCTTGCGAAGAAGCGTCGTATCAACCTTCGGATCATAGATATCCTCGCCGTCGATCCACACCTTTCCATTGATTGTTACATTCGGCACCAGATCGTTCATGCGGTTCAATGTTTTTAAATAGGTAGACTTACCGCAGCCGGACGGTCCGATAAACGCTGTGATCTGATTTTCATATATATCCAGATTGATATTTTTTAATGCATGATTGTTTCCATAGTACAGATTCAAATCCGACGTAGAAATTTTTGTCTCCATATCATTTCCTCATTTTTTACTTTATTTTAATTTTGTCACATCAAACCGGTTGGTCAAAAATCTCGTCAGCAGGTTGATTCCCAGCACGATAATCAGAAGCACGACCGCGATTCCAAACGCCTGATCGTATTTTGCTTTCTGCATCGACAGGTAGAGCTGGATAGTCAGCGTGCCGCTCGACTCAAACAGTTTTCCAAACAGGTTTTTCGGAAGCTGGAAGCCGCTTCCGGCAGTAAACAGAAGCGCCGCCGACTCGCCCACGATACGGCCAATCGAAAGGATGACGCCGGTCAGAATACCCGGTGCCGCGCTCGGCAGCAGGATCGTCCGGATCATATACCATTTCGTTGCACCGATTCCCAGTGCGCCGCTGCGGTAGCTGTCCGGAACGGTTTTGAGTGCTTCCTGTGTGTTCCGCGTAATCAGCGGAAGCACCATCAGGGTCAGCGTGAAGGAGCCGGTCAGAACCGAATAGCCCAGCTTCAGCGTCATTCCGAAAAAGACCATACCGAACAAGCCAAAAATAATCGACGGAATACCGGACAGGATCTCGGTTGTAAATTCAATCGTCCGCACCAGTTTTCCCGGCTTTGCGTATTCGTTCAGATAAATGGCGGAGCCGATTCCGATCGGCGCTGCAATGATAAGGGTAATTACAATGATGTAAATCGTGTTGATGATATTTCCCAGAATACCAAAGGTGCCCTTGAGGGAGCTCTGCACCGTGGACAGAAGCTGCCAGGAAACCTGCGGCAGGCCGCGCACAAACACATACCCCATGATGCCAACTAACAGCGCGATCGCCACGCCAGCTGCCAGATAAATCAGCACTTTTAAGATATTGTCCCCGATGCGGGTGCGCTTCTGGTAAATACTTTTCATTCTATTATCGGTCATTTGCGCCGCCCTCCTTCACAAACATCCGGCTGAGCACCGTGTTGATAAACATGATAAATACGAACAGCACCAGACCGATGGTAAAGAGCACTTCCCGGTGAAGTCCCTCTGAATAAGACATTTCCGCCACGATCGCGGTTGTCAGGAAACGGACGGAGTTAAATGGAAGCGGCAGATTGACTGAACTTCCAGATACCAGGCTGATCGCCATTGCCTCCCCGATCGCACGTCCGCAGCCTAAAACCACCGCCGTGATGATGCCGGAGTGCGCCGCCGGAACAATTACTTTGAAAATCGTCTGGATATGCGTTGCACCGAGCGCCAGCGATGCGCTTTTTAAATGTTTCGGGACTGCCCTAAGCGACGCCTCGCTGATATTGATGACGGTCGGAAGAATCATGATTGCCAGAACCAGAACCGCCGATATCAGGTTCGCACCGCCGGTAAACTGATGCGTCGTGGAACCGGCAAAGATTTTCATTTCCAGCTTATACATCAGAGGATTTAAAATCAAAATTCCTAAGAGTCCGTAGATAACCGACGGAATACCTGCCAGAAGCTCAACTGCCGGGCGGACCACTGCCGCTACCTTCGGCGGTGCAACCTCTGCCAGAAAGATGGCGGTAAACAGCCCAATCGGAACACCGATCAGGATCGCCAGAAAGGTTCCGACGATGGAAGTTAAAATAACGTAGAGAATTCCGAAAGACGCCGGATTTCCAGTCGGCTTCCAGACGGTTCCAAATAAGATTTCCGGAACACCCACCTTAAAAAGTGCCGGGGTACCGCTGATAATCATGTATAAGGTAATTGAAAAAACTGCCACCACCGCCAGCAGGCCGCAGGCAGTAAAAATAATTTCCGCTGCCCTCTCTACCGCTGATTTCGTGGCATGGCTTCCAAAAATGGTAAATTTCTTTTCGTGCATATGTCTCTCCTGTCTCGGATTGAACAGCGAGCCGCTTTCGGTCAAAGCAGAGTTTCCTTTCTGCGGCTTGACTGCAAGCGACTCGATATTATTTGAATCTATTCAATATTATATGTATTCGTGAATTACTGATTTTTCTATTCTTACCGGTTTCCACCGGTAATTTTATCCACATTCACAAATTCCGATGCAGTTTCTTACTTCGTAGTAATCAGGCCTACAGATTTAATCAGGTCATCGCCTTCTGCAGAGTATACATAGTCAAAGAGCGCCTGTACCAGTTCGTTCTGCTCAGAAATTTCTCCCTTGGTTGCCATAACGAATGGACGGCTTAAGAAATAGCTGCCTGCCTTGATGTTCTCCTCCGTCGGCTCTACATCATCCAGTTTAACCGCCTTAACGGTATCATCGACTACATCCAGGGAAACGTATCCGATGGAACCCGGTGTGGATGCTACTTTTGCCATAACTGCACCGGTGGAATCCAGCTCATTTGCATATTTGCAGGCATCTTCCAGACCCAGAAGCTCCTCAAATGCGCCTCTTGTACCGGAACCTGCTTCCCGTCCGACTACGACAATCGGCATATCGCTGCCGCCTACATCCTTCCAGTTTGTGATGCTTCCGTCGTAAATGCCGGTCAGGTCATCCTTGCTCAGACCATCTACAGCGTTGGACGGGTCAACGACAACGGCGATACCATCGATAGCTACGATATTTTCAACAGCACCTTTTGCTTTCTCATCATCCTTTAATGCTCTGGAAGAATCACCGACATCACACTGACCTGCCAGCACGGACTCGATACCTGCGGAAGAGCCGGTAAATTCAGCCTGTACAGTCACGTTCGGATATTTCTCCATGAACGTTTCTGCCAGTGCATTTGCAAATTTTTCCATCGAAGTGGAACCTGCCAGGGTGATAGAACCACTCAAATTTTTTGCATCTGCGCTGTTCTCGGTTGTATCTGCTGCTGCACCACTTTCAGCTGCGCTGCTGTCTGCGCTTGTGTCTGCTGCACTTGTATTTGTATTGCTGGAACCACATCCTACCATTCCAGTTGCCAGAACGGCTGCTCCTAATACTGCGATTGTTTTCTGAATATTTTTCTTCATAATAAAATTCCTCTTTCCTCTCTCTTTTTTCTCTCAGAGTTTTTTATCCTTGATTTCTTACAGTACGCAGTATAAAAGATTCCTGGATTTACAGAAATCATATTTTGGTATCGTTTATGTAAAATTTGGGTAATTTTTGTGGGAGTGAATGTAAGATATGGTTTCGGATTTGCTCTGCTTCTCTCCATGATCGGAACCGCCGCCGGACATCTCTCCGGGCTTCGCTTGAAAGCCCGGCAGAGATCGCCGGCGGCGTGATTCTGATTTGTATGGGGTGAAGATTCTGGCGGAACATCTCCACTTATTTTAAAACAACCTTCTTAAAGTTCTTCTTACCTCTCTTGACAACCATTCCTTCGCCAGCGAGCTGATCCTTCGTGAAGACTGCCTTGATATCTTTTACCTGGTTTCCGTCTACAGATACGCCGCCCTGCTCGACATTTCTTCTTGCCTCGGAACGGGACGGAGCCAGACCGGATTTCTGCAGGATGGAGAGAATATCGATCTCATCACCGTTGAAATCATCCTCAGTCAGTTCGTAGGTCGGCATATTGGCTGCATTTCCGCTGGAGAACAGTGCTTTCGCTGCTGCCTGTGCCTTCTCAGCCTCTTCCTCGCCGTGTACCAGCTTGGTCAGCTCGTAAGCCAGGATCTCTTTTGCAGTATTTAACTGGCTGCCTTCCCATTTGTCCATCTCATCGATCTGCTCAAGCGGCAGGAAGGTCAGCATACGCAGGCACTTTAATACATCGGCATCGGCTACGTTTCTCCAGTACTGGTAGAACTCGAACGGGGATGTCTTGTTCGGATCCAGCCATACAGCGCCGGACTGGGTCTTACCCATCTTCTTGCCCTCGGAGTTTAACAGCAGGGTGATGGTCATTGCGTGTGCGTCCTTGCCAAGCTTTCTGCGGATCAGCTCGGTACCGCCTAACATATTGCTCCACTGATCATCGCCGCCGAACTGCATGTTGCAGCCGTATTTCTGGTATAACATATAGAAGTCGTAGCTCTGCATAATCATGTAGTTGAACTCTAAGAAGCTTAAGCCTCTCTCCATTCTCTGCTTGTAGCACTCAGCGGTCAGCATACGGTTGACGCTGAAATGCGGACCAACCTCGCGCAGTAAGTTTACATAATTCAGATTCATCAGCCACTCTGCGTTGTTGACTAAGAGCGCCTTGTCATCAGAGAAATCGATGAAACGGCTCATCTGCTTTTTGAAGCAGTCGCAGTTATGCTGGATCGTCTCCGGTGTCAGCATCTGGCGCATATCCGTACGTCCGGACGGATCGCCGATCATGCCGGTGCCGCCGCCAAGTAATGCGATCGGCTTGTTGCCTGCCATCTGCAGACGTTTCATCAGGCACAGTGCCATAAAATGTCCTACATGCAGACTGTCTGCAGTCGGGTCAAACCCGATGTAAAAAGTCGCTTTTCCATTATTGATCAAATCTTTAATTTCTTCTTCGTCGGTTACCTGGGCGATCAGACCACGGGCAACTAATTCGTCATAAATTGTCATGATAAACTTTCTCCTTTTGTGTTTATTTAGAACAAAGAATGTGTCTTGGCACATTCTCGCGGAGCGTTTTTTACTTTGCAGGAAAGCAGTTTCCTGTAAAGTAAAAAACCGTTGTCAAAAAGACAACGGTTTTCCTGCTCATTTCTATTCTGTAATCCTTCGGTTGCCGCAAATGTTTACAGTCCTCACCATACAGAGAGTACTCCGACTTTAACGGTAACGGACTTGTACAGGAATTTCACCTGTTTTCCTGCAACTGTATGTGATAAATTTTTCACGACAATATTATAAACTCTTTCCTGTAGGCTGTCAATGATGGATAGTATCAGGATTTTTTGATCCAGGTGCTGTAGAACGTCGTATTTTTATAGGTAAATGCATATGTTTTTTCCGGATCCAGATTCGCATTCTCAAATGCTTTTGGTGTCATAAATCCCAGATATTCCAGCATAGTATGACCTTCCGGAACCTTCAGTTCTTCCAGTATACCTTTCACTTCATCGCTCAGCTCATCGGTCTTGTTATTATCGTAAGCATCACAGATTGCTCTGGCGTTCGCAACAGCTTTTTTTGCATTTTCCATCGCTGTACCGCCTTTGCCGCTCACGATGAGATTCAGACTTCTTGTCAGTGCTCCGTCTCTTGCCACTTCAAACTGTGTTGCCTGATAAATCATATTTTTCGCTTCTGATGGATATGGAGCCAAGCTGGTCTTA
>OLGL01003437.1_pt1 | contig 10098 bp, 6 predicted proteins | sample 1605041 | NCBI WGS metagenome assembly OLGL01 (sample SAMEA3888905, study PRJEB22519) | human gut metagenome | biome: human gut; feature: human-associated habitat; material: faeces | place: Denmark | collected 2010 | reverse complement strand
GTGATCTTGTCGATCATGCTCCAGGGGAAGGTGACTTTTGTCTGGTCATTGACGTAGTCTAAGAAGCCGGCTTCCACCAGTCCGTTGTCGGTCCATGCCTTGGCGAACGCATTGACAGCGGCATATAATTTGTCACCGTTATGGGAGCAGTTGTCCATGCTGACCATGGCAATGGGGAGCGCTCCGTGAGTGTATCTGGTATAAAGCAGGGAGACTACCTTGCCCAGGTAGCTTTCGGGGGCTTCGGGACCTTTTTCGAAGTCAGCGGCTACTGCGGGGAAGAATTCTCCTTTGGCATTGGCGGTAGCATAGCCTTTTTCAGTGATGGTAAAGCTGGCCATCTGGAGAGAAGGATTTTTAAAAATCTCCCGGAGACGTGCGTATTCTGCTTCGTTTTTACTGTCCAGGATCAGAGACTCCATGATGCTGCCTACGATGGTCTTTTCCACGGTGTTGTCGGCCTTTAAGGTGGCGAGAATGCTTAAATTGTCGTGGGGACGGTAGCTTTTTTCAATGATCTCGTAGTCATAGCCTTCCGCTGCGATGAGACCGGTATCCAGAACGCCGCTGTTTAACAGATTCTGTGCTACGTTGGCCTGAAAGGCACGGAAGATATTGCCGGCACCGAAGTGGATCCAGTGGGGATGTTCCACGGTGTTTTTATGAACGGTATCGTAATCGAATTCCGGCAGATGATAACCGGCAGCGAGAAATGCGTCTCGGTCGTCATGAAGACTTTTTAAGGTAAGTTCCATAATGGTTTCCTCCAAACTGATTTATGAGTTTTCAGGTGCGATGATTATTTCTGCTTATGGGACTTCTCGATAGCTTCCCACAGACCGTTTAAATAGGTGGCGCCTAAAGCTCTGTCGTACAGTCCGTATCCGGGCATGGCCACTTCATCCCAGATCATACGTCCGTGATCGGGACGGATGGGACCGTCAAAACCAATATCATAAAGAGCCAGCATGATCTCGTACATATCGAAGGTTCCATCGCTGGACAGATGTGCAGCCTCCTCAAAATCAGTAGGAGAGTTGAACTTCAGGTTTCTGACATGGGCGAAATGAATGCGGCCTTTCAGGGAGCGGATCATATCTGGCAGATCATTTTCCAGGTTGGTGCCGTAGGAACCGGAACAAAAGGTAACGCCATTGTGAGGGTTATCCACCATCTTCATCATACGCAGGATATTCTGCTTGTTGATGATGATACGGGGCAGTCCGAAAACACTCCACGCAGGATCGTCAGGGTGGATCGCCATGTTAATGTTGTATTTATCACAGGTGGGCATGATACGCTCCAGAAAATATTTCAGGTTGGCAAAAAGCTTTTCATCATCCACATCTTTGTACATTTCGAACAGTTCTTTGACATGAGCCATACGCTCAGGCTCCCAGCCGGGCATTACAGTGCCGTTCATATCGCCGGCAATGGATTCGAACATTTTGGCCGGATCAATAGCGTCTACAGCAGCCTGGTTGTAAGCAAGGACTGTAGAACCGTCGGGACGCATTCTGGCAAGTTCGGTGCGTGTCCAGTCAAAGACCGGCATGAAATTGTAGCATACCATATGGATGCCTGCCTGGCCGAGCCGCTCCAGGGTAGTGATATAATTCTCTATATATTGTTCACGGTCGGGAGAACCGATCTTGATGGCATCGTGAATGTTGACACTCTCGATACCGGCCAGTTGTAAGCCGGCAGCTTCAATCTCAGTCTTTAGGGCCAGGATGTCATCCATTTCCCAGACTTCTCCGGGAGCGGTGCCGTAGAGAGTGGAGATGACTCCGGTGACACCGGGAATCTGACGGATCTGTTTTAAGGTAACCGTGTCGTACTTGCTGCCATACCAGCGTAATGTCATTTGCATAATAGAAATCCTCCTTGTAGGGAATGCTTTGGTTTCGTTTTTTGCTGTCTTAAGCATAACAGAATGGTAAATGCATTAAAACTGCATGAATTGCTTGAAATAGTGCAAAAATTGCTATATAGTAAGACAGGGGATATAAACCATGGAAAATAAAAACTGAACAAAATGATACAGGAGAGAAAATGGATGGTCGTGAACAGAAAAAGCAGCCTGCGCTGCCGGGATGCGGCGGATGAACGGCAATATATGTTGAGCGGTGACTATGAGGTCTATGAGAAGGTAGGGGAGCCTGTCGGAGCGGTGTCGTTCCATTATCATGATTTTTATGAGCTGATCTATATTATAGAGGGGGAATTTTCTTCCCTGATCGAGGACCGGGCGGTGCGGATGCGGAAGGGAGATTTCCTGCTGATCGATAAAAATGTCATGCACAAATATCATCCCACGGAGAAGAAAATGGATTCGTCCCGCCGGATCATTTTGTGGATCAGTGATCAGATGCTGCGGGAGCTGGCGGCGGGAGAACCGTTTCTTGCAGAATGCTTCTGGGGAGCGGGGCCGAAACTGTATCATTTCCCCATTTATTATGAGGAAATTTTGCGTGGATTTCTGCTAAAGCTTGCTATGTCGGAGATCTTAGAGGGGGATGATGTCCAGAACTGCGGAATCCGTAAGGTCATGGACAGAGGCAATTTGAGCCTGTTTTTTGGGTATCTGAATGTGTTGTGTAAACGGGAGGAATATTTGTCTTCCACACAGGAGATCGTGGATCATCCTCTGGTGGAGCAGGTGACAGGGTATATCGAAGCCCATATCGGTGAGGAGATCACCGTAGAGGATGTGGCGGAGACTGTGCATATGAGTAAGTTCTATTTTCTGCGGAAATTTAAAGAAATCACCGGAATGACGGTGCATAATTTTATTGTGAACAAGCGGATCATTGCTGCCTGTCAGATCATGGCGGAGGGGAAGAACATTACTGAGAGCTGGCAGCAGACCGGCTTTGCGGATTACTCCTCTTTCCTGCGGAATTTCCGGAAAATCTATGGCATTTCCCCAAAAGAGTACCGGGAAAATAACCGTAGCTTGATTATTTCCCAGTAAAGAGGTCGATTGCCGGGGCACCGGCAGCATGAAACAGAATGTGGAAAAATAGGATTTTAATTATGCTAAGTAAGCTCATTTAATGCAAAAAATATCATAATATGTTATACTGTATTTGTTATGCGCTGAGCACTGAATGAAGAGAACAAATGATAGAAGAACATAGGGATGTTATGATGGAAAATTATCAGGAAAAGTATAAAAAAGAATTACACCAGCAGGAGATCAACTCAAATATACACACACTAAAAGGTTTTTTCTGGATTTTTGTGACTATTCTGCTCCTCTGGATGTTGACATTAGTGAGAATCTTTATTGTGGATTCCAGAATCTTTACCATGGCAGCAGGGGTGTCGGCGGTGATGGGAATTCCTGTTTTATACATTTATAAAAAGGTGGATCTGTCAAAGCATTGGGTAAAGTATGTGTTTTTGACACTGATCTGTATGATATCGGCAGTCATTGCGGCATTTTTGTCATTCCATGCGGTGCTTATCTATGTGTTGCCGTTGCTTTTGGCGGTACAGTACCGGGAAAGGATGACACTGTGGGTTACTTATGTCGTGAATGATGTGACTATGACACTGAGTATGCTGGCAGGGTTTTATCATGGAATCTGTGATCTGAATCTTCTGCTTGGCAGTAATCATACCAGAGACTGGTATATGGAGCAGTGGGGGGCAGGAACACTGCAGTTTAGTCTGGAACCTGATCCTGTATTTACTATTTTGTTCTACGGAGCTTTGCCACGGGCAGTGATCCTTCTGGCATTTACCTTTGTTTTGCGGTATATCAGCATTACCAGCCACGAGGATGCACAGAGGATCGCCGACCTGACATATCGTAAGGAGACCGATCTGGGCACCCATGTATATAACAAGAACAAATATGAGGAAATGATCAATGATTACTATCCGCAGGTGGACAGACTGGCAGCTATTTTCTGGGATGTGAATAATCTGAAATGTGTCAATGACAAATATGGCCATGCCGCCGGAGATGTGTTGATCCAGACGTTGTCTTCCGTATTATATGAATTATCCACGGACAGACGTAAGGTCTATCGCATAGGCGGAGATGAATTTGTCATGCTGATCGAGAATCCGGTGGAAGCGGAGATCCAGTCCATGATCGAATCTGTCAGTGCTGCATTGCAGGAGAAAAACAGTCAGGGCGAGATGCCGGTCTCCAGTGCTGTGGGCTGGGCAGAAGGCTGTGGTGTGGATGTCCGTAAGATCATCAATGAAGCGGATACAAAGATGTATGAGAATAAGACGCGTGGAAAGGAATGCAGAAAATAGGATGGCAAACTGGGTAAGTGCAGGCTGCGGTGTCATTGCAAATGAGCTGGCGCAGGCTATGGAAAAAAGAGGACAGAAACTGTATGGTGTCGTGAACCGGACGCCGGAGAAGGCAGTGGCCTTTGCGGAAAAATACGGTGTGCAGAAGGTGTTTACGAGCTTTCAGGATGTATGTGCGGATCCTGCGGTGGATATCATTTATATTTCCACACCCCATAACACTCACATTCACTTTCTGCGGAAAGCGCTGGCAGCCGGCAAGCATGTGCTGTGCGAAAAATCCATTACGCTGAATTCCGAAGAACTGGAAGAGGCAGTGCAGCTGGCGAAGGAGCATGGTGTGGTGCTGGCGGAAGCTATGACTATCTATCATATGCCGATTTATAAAGAACTGAAAAAACGCATGGATGCCGGAAAATTCGGAGAATTGCGTGTGATACAGATGAATTTCGGAAGTTATAAGGAATACGATATGAAGAACCGGTTCTTCAACCGGAATCTGGCCGGAGGAGCATTGCTGGACATCGGTGTGTATGCCCTTTCCTTTGTCAGAATGTTCTTAAATTCCTGCCCGGATCAGATTACTTCGCAGGTGAAGCTTGCACCTACCGGTGTGGACGAGCAGGCGGGAATACTTCTGATGAACCGGGAGCAGGAGATGGCAACGGTCACATTGTCCCTGCATGCCAAGCAGCCCAAACGGGGCATGATCTCTTTTGACAAGGCTTACGTGGAAATGTATGAGTATCCCAGAGGGCAGAAAGCAGTGATCACGTACACGGAAGACGGACACACCGAGGAAATTGTGGCGGGAGCTACGGCAGACGCACTGGGATACGAGGTGGAGGATATGGAACAGGCCATCGCCGGACATCCGGAATTAATGAAGCTTGAGCTTACCGAGGATGTTATGAAAATGATGACCCGGATCCGAAAAGACTGGGGACTGACTTATCCAGAGGAAGAGCATGCCACGGAAAAAATCTGAGGAGCAGCCCTGATGCAGTTCCTGACAGGCTCCATGATCTCTGTGGTGATCTGTGTGGCAGCCTTTGTATGGATGAAAAAACACCCGGGAAATGATGTGACCCCCAAAAGTTAGACTTTTTAAGCGTAGCAGTTTAATGGCTGCTACGCTATTTTTATGCAGCCAGAACGATGCGCCTATATTGAACCGGGCTCATCCATCCTAATCTTTCTTTAATTCGTTGCTCATTATAATACTTTATGTATCGTTCTATTTCGGTTTTCAATTCCTCATAGCTATAGTAAATCACTCCATAGTAGATTTCTTGTTTGAGCAGTCCAAAAAAATTTTCCATCACTGAATTATCATGGCAATTTCCTTTTCTGGACATGCTTTGAAATATCCTTTCTTCCTTTAAACGATGTGTATACGCTTTCATCTGATAGGCCCAGCCCTGATCAGAATGAAATGTTCTACGATAAGGACAATCAGAAGTTATTTTTATTGTCTGTTCCAACGCATTCATTATGTTTTGGGCTGTCGGACGTTTGTCTATGCTATAGCTCAGTATTTCTCCATTGCACATATCCATAAATGGATCCAGATAAAGCTTTTGCATGGTCATATGTCCTTTCGCATCAACTTCATAGTATTTAAACTCTGTTGTGTCAGTCGCTATTTTCTGATGCAATATATGTGTATGGAAACGTCTGTGGATTCTATTAGGTGCAACCGTTCCCACTTTTCCTTTGTAAGAACTATATTTTCTGCTTCTATGCGTAAACGATGTTACCTGTAATCCCAGTTTTTGCATTATCCGCTGAACTTTCTTTTTGTTGATAACATAGCCCTGATTATGAAGTTCCCCAAGCATTCGACGATAGCCATAATCCTTATTGCTTTTTCGGATTTCAAGAAGCTTTGCTTCTATTTCCCTGTCCGGATCTTCACGGTCAAATCTTTTTTGCCAATACATATATGTTGCTTTAGGCATACCTGTATAGGAGAGAAGGTCTTTTAGTTTGAATCGTCTTCGGAGACTGTTGATGATCCGCGCCGTTCTCTCGTTTTTGCTTCGTCCTCTAAACGCAGTCTCCTCAGTTCTTTTAAAAAGGCATTCTCTATCCGCAGCTTAAGAAGTTCATCCTCCAATTCCCGCACATGTTCAGCACTTGTGTCAACAATGCTTTCTTTATGTGAATGAACAGTAGTATTTTCTCTGGATTTGTTCAATGTTACTTTTCGCCCTTTCTTATGTGGCCTCAATGCCTCAGGACCAGCTGCACGAAAGCGACTCACCCATTTAGCAATGAGAGGTGGTTCACATATCCCTTCTTGCAAAGCTATTTCCTGATATGAGAGTTCACTTGTTAAATACAATTCTACTATAGCCAGCTTTTTTTCGAAAGTATAGTTTTGAGATTGTCGGGAGCGTAGTAATCCTTGATCTCCGAACTGTTGATAGTTCATAATCCATTTTTTAACATTATTATTAAAAGATATTGTAAACTTATTATTATCCTTATTATTTACAAATGTTAAAACATTAGTATCTTCATTATAATTAAAGTATCGACCATTATGAATAAAAGGATTATTTATATAATCATTTGATTTATTTTTATAAAACCATTCTTTAGTATTAATATTACTAATTTCTGAAACAGAATCTCCAAATATATTAAATAGTTTACCCTTATCGTTATCATAAACAAAATATCCAGCTACGTTTATAGCTGTATCGAAACTATTTATACATCCAATATATCCACTCGGAGAATATAATATTTCATAAGGTTCAATATTAAATATATCTGTACTACCTAAATAAGAAGTTCCATCTCCAGTAACACTAAGAGTATCTCTAAGTTTTGCTAATCTAAGTCCATAACGTTGTTGAATATAAAGATTTTTATTATCTGTTTTAAGACTAACTATATCTTCTCTATTATTAGGTAAATCATTATATTCATTAGCATTATAATATCTCCAACTTAGAATTTCACTTTCAGGATTTAATATACCACTTCTTATAATACGAGATGGATATTCAAATATACCCGGTATTTTATCCCAATATACGTAATCTTGAATACCATTTTCATTAAATATTAAAGAATATCCTTTTCCAATACTTGTATTTATAGCATTATCAACTTCATAACTAAGACCATATAAAGGATATAAATCTTTAATATCTGTAGCATAATGTAATTTATATGCTTTATCAACAGTTGTTATATCATATCTCGCTCTTATATTAAATTTACTTTCAATAGGTACTGTAAATATCCACCTCCAAACATGTGCGTTACTTTGTTCTTCAGAAGTACCACCTATTTTAAATCCAGTTCCTGGAGTAGTAGCTCTAAAAGTTAAATATGATATTCTTGTATCACCGTAACAAATAGCATTAACATTTTCATTTATAGGATATATTGAACTCGCTATTTGTAGAGTTTGATTATATTCATCTACATATAAATTATCAGTAGTATTTGCTAACAATATAAGTGCGAATTTATTAGTACCAGTAAGCCAATTACTACCTTCAACAGCATTATCATGTACAACTCTATAATATGAATCACCAGCTATATTATCTACTTGACTATTATTTGCAGCTATATATTTTAATTTATCTTGTCGAGTATGACCTATAATTCCAGTAGTATATAAATCATTAAGATTTAAATTCATACTTGAAGTAGCTACTTCAGTATCTGTAACACATTTATATTCATCTGGTAAGTTATTACCATCATGACTTATATGTGTATCATCTATTTGAGCATAAGTAAGAATATTAGCAGATATAGATTCTTTATTATTAAATAGAAATTCAAAAGGATATATTCTTACTTTAGTTTCGGAATCAAATTGTCCACTATATTTTTGACCATTTGAAAATATATTAATATCAGTATCTCGTAAAGCAATAGCTTGACTTAATATCCTACTGTTATTAAAATTATGTTCAACATTAAATACACAAAAACTTTTAACTGTATTGGGTATAGTAGATATAATATTAGTAGGAAAACTTACACTCAATCTATATACAACATCTCTATCTGAATAAGGTATAAAATGATTTGTATTAAAATTTGTAGTAGCATCTCCTTCTTTATATGGGCATTTATATATATTAATTAAAGAACCTTTATAATCGAAAAATCCTATATAAATGGAATAAACTTCATAACCCATATAATAAGGAGTATTATAATCTTCTACATCAGTACTTGTAATAGACTTATCTAACTCGCTTTGTTTATTATAACTTATTAAATCTACTTTTGCATTATTTGCTGCATTTTTTAATATATTATCTAATGATGAATAATCTATAGTTTTTACATTACCTCTTAAAAGTCTATTATTAAAATTAACATGACAAGTATCTTTTATATATCCTATTTTATTGACAAATATATCTTCTAAAGATATAGAAGTATTATTTTCTAAATTACTAATAATAAAAGTATTATTTCCTTCTAATTTTATATTATCTGTTTCATAAGCTAATTGACTTTCTTCATCAATATATACAATAGCTAATTTATAATATTTATATTTAATTTCTACATTTGCAAATTTTACTTCTATTGATTTAGTAACATAATCTCCTACTTTTACACTATCTAAATAATTACCAGATATAATAATACTTCTGTGTAATATACTATAATTTGTATAAGTTCCGTCTTCGAGACAATATTTAATAGCTACTTGATAAGCTCCAGCTTTTAAACTTCCACTATTTAATACTCTAAAATTTAAAGTAGGATATGTTACATCTGGAATTATATTTAATAAAGAAACTTCGGACGTATTTAATTGAACATGTATTTTTGAAGATTCAACACGAGAAGTAGGATTATTTATATTAATAATTCTTGTCTCATTAGCTTCCTCTGAAATACCTTCTGTAAATGTAATAATTAATTCATTTTTATAATTATATGTATAGTCACCTGTTATAGGTCTATTTTCATCGAAATTTAAATTGTAAGCATATATACTCTTTTTTAATACAACTTCATCATTTGTTACTTCATAATAATTTATATAACCTAAAGTATTACGTTTAATAAAAGCTACAAATCCTATATTAGTAGTTATAATACCACATAGAATATCTGTTGTATTACTATATATATTACCTATTGGTTTAAAACCAGCTTCGTTAATATACGATTGTAGAGAAGAATGAACTGAAATATTTTTAGCAAATCTAAGAGACTTATTTTCAGAGATAAGAGGTGCTGAATCTAAGTTTAAACCTTTTATTTCCATAACATTGTCGTATTAATATTAGCTAATATTTCTCTTCTATCTTTAGTAAATTTATTACAAGAAGTTCTAACTTTAAATCTAATTTGTTCAAGATAAAGAGCTGGATTAGTAAAAGGATTATTATCTTTAAGATTTTGTATAGGATGAACATAACCTCGATTAAGCATCATTTTTAAAACATATAATTTAATAGCCAATTTAAGAAGTTCATCATTATATATAAGAGGAAATGTCATATTAGTTTCACTATCATATTCATAAGGTATAGCTCTATATCTTACTACTATATCTCCATGATTTATATTAGTATGTATCCAATTATTAGAAACCCAATACACAGGTTTATCTTTAACATTATTTTCTTTTACAATAGGAGATTCAATAACATCTGTTATATCAGATTTATTAAAATCTCCAACTGGAGATAAAGCTGGAATATGATTAATTGTTGAAGTAGAATCTTTATCAAAAAGACTAAACTTTAAAGTAGCTTCTACGTTATTTATAATAACAGAATCAACTCCTCGACAATAATCGGGAAGTTGAAACATATT
>OLGL01003429.1_pt1 | contig 10110 bp, 6 predicted proteins | sample 1605041 | NCBI WGS metagenome assembly OLGL01 (sample SAMEA3888905, study PRJEB22519) | human gut metagenome | biome: human gut; feature: human-associated habitat; material: faeces | place: Denmark | collected 2010 | reverse complement strand
TTATGAGATAAAAACTTATCTCATTCTCAATCACTTATAAAAAATACGTACTTTCTCCGCTTGAAACGAACAGTTTCATGGTATGAAATAAAATATTTCATTCTATGAAACCGTAACCTTTGTGGTTTAACGATTTTAGTTGACCACTTTTAGTTTTATTTGTAAGACGAGTTGACTCGGTTAAAACTTATTTATAATTCACGTTGACTTTCCTGAAAATCGTGAGGGATAACCCCAAATCGTGATGGATAGCGTGATGGATTTTTCCATTTTTGAAGTATCTATCACGCTATTCAAGTATCTGTATATTAGCATGTTAAGATGTATAATAGATATAAATCGTGATGGATGATAGATGATTACATAAAACTTATTCATATGAAGGCTGCGCAGGGTTATTGATACGGCTGCATCGGGTTACGAATATGACTGCATCGGGTTACAGATATTACTGCGTAAGCTAACGGAGACGTATCTGTAAGCTTATCGAGACGTCTGCATCAGCTAACTGAGACGTCTGAACTCGCTGACTGAACCACTTGAATTGCTTGACTGAACCACTTGAGCTAGCTGACTGAGCCACTTGAGTATTCTTCTTCATGTACTTGCGTGCAACCATAGAAACTTTTTCTGTAACTTTTACCGGAAATCTCTTGCAGATATGAAAATAAAGTCGTAACTTTGCGGTATACAAAAAAGTTCTATCAGCATTATAGTCAAAAGATTAGAATTTTGCAGCAGGCTGCTGCAAAATTCAATACTGAATTTAGTCAGCAAGTTGCTGACCAATTAAAAAGAGATATTTTTTCAATTTCTTGGGGGCATCACATGCTGTTGATAGATAAGTTCTTAACAGAACCCCAGACGATAGAGGAATGGGAAGCTAAGTTGGGCGGCAACATTGAACACGAATAATATTGAATGATTAAACAGGATTAATCAAGATGGCATCTCGACGCTTCAGCCATTAAAACAACGAGGGCTGCAAACGGTATTGTTACCGTCTGCAGCCCTTACTTATGTTAGAATCCGATTCCTCAGATTACAATCCCTGACCTGGGTACTTCGGATCATTCGAGCCGAAGCCTGGACCCCAACTATCCCATTCTTCTTGCGATATTCCACTTCCGGTACTTCCTCCACCGGTTTCTCCTCCACTTGCTTGCAGGATGCAAGGTGTATTCATTTCAAATACTTGAATTGCAGGTGATATATACTCTTTCTTTTTCATAATTCCTTGTTGATTAATTATTTAACACTAAATTTCTTTCCATTCTTGATATAGATGCCCTTGCGAGGTGTTCCCATTACGCGCTGACCCTCTAAGGTATAGATGGCTGATGAACCAGTCTGTTTGCCATCTCCTAAGCTGATAATGCGGACACCTGTAGTAGAACTGTCATCAGGCAAACCGATGCTGAACAGCATGGTACGTGAAGAAGCCGACTGCGATGGCTGGACGTTCAGATATATGCGATAAGGAGACAAATCACCTGTGTGGATACCAAACTTACCATCTGCACGGAAACTGTAGCTTCCTTCTGCCATAGGAGTGGTAGTATAAACACCACCTATTGAGGCATTTGTCAGTTCATGGCAGATAGTCATAAAACCGCTCTTACCATCCCAGTCTCTCAGAGTCAGCGACTTGGCTGTTGGATTTGCAAAGAAGTTGGCGTTGTACTCTACATTCTGTGCCGTTGCAACCAATTTCTGAGCAGTGCCCTCTGCACCAAGCTTAACAATCATCGGTGTACCAGCCTTGATGACAGACTGCTCATCGAGCATAAGAACGAACTTCAATACACTTGCATCATTTGTAGGCATGTGGATCATCATATTTCCTACAGGATAGCACTTCTCTGCACCAGCAACATCAGTAACATTGATGTCGAAAGGAAGGCAGAGTGTTACATAACTCGTCTGTCCCTCATTGAACTGACGGCTATATTGAAGTTTCTTAATCGTGAACTGAGCCTGGGTGTTGATGGCTGTTGAAGCATCGGTAAGGGCCAGTTTCTCGACATAGAACTTGCCATCTTCTGCCTTAGCCTCCAGTGTTCCATCTGCATCTGCTGCATACTTATGCTCAGGGCAGCTCTCATTAAGGCAACCCATGTGATAGATGTGCTTGTCGGCATCAAACTTAGGACTGGTTAAAGTGGCAGATGCTACGTGAACCAATTCATTCTCAGAAGAACTGTTGCTATATGAGGAAGCCGTTCCATCGCAGCAAGTGAACGATCCATGATACACAGTATTGCCTTCTGCAGCAACAAGCACAGGATAAGCATCTGCATCAGTACCCAAGAGTTTCTGATACCAAACTAGTTCACCTTCTGATTTGCTTCCGTTGAGCAGGTAAGCCACTTCACCGCTCTTCAAGTGCTCTGCGGTGAATGCCTTGATCATGGCAGCTTCATTCTTACCGTCAGGATAGGTCAATGAGCCTTTTCCGATAGCCTTGACAGCATTACCTGTCTGCTCAATTTTATTGATGGTAAGCTTCGAGCTGCTGTTGTATGCCAAGATGCCAGAAGCGGTGCTGGAGGAATTGTCAATGTTTCCAACAAGGAGACCGGCACGATCTGCAGAAGTAGCAGTAACATTACCAGTGCCAAGCACATTGTTCAGATTGCATATATAACCATTTCCTATCAGGTTTCCGACATAATTAGTTCCCGTTACATCGCCATAGTTGGCACAATTCTGAATGGTTCCTGAGTCAAAATATCCAGCAATGCCGCCAACTTGTTTTCCCGTACCTGTTACGACACCATAATTGGCGCATGAAATGATGGATTTGACGGATTGCCAATAGTTACCTACAATACCTCCTACAACATTTGCACCATTCACCTTTGCATGGTTTTCGCAGTTGCCGATGTCGCCACTTGCCATTCCTGCTATTCCGCCAACTTGCTCTTTTCCTTCTACCGAACAGTTAGCCAAGGTCTTGATATTTTCAATAATACAAAGCTTTTCGAATCCTACCAAAATTCCAGTACAATGATCACCAGTACTCTTTACCTTCGCATTGTCGAAAGTGATGTTCTTGATGCTGCCCTTTTCTGCATAGCCGAAGAAACCGAGATGTTCAGAGGCGGCATTGATGATGTAGAGATTACTGATGGTCTTCCCGTTGCCATCGAATGTACCTTGATACTTATTACGAGCGAAGTTGCCGATAGGAGTCCAGCTGAGCTCTGCTACCTGCTTTTCGGCATCAGCCTTATGGCATACAGTGCTCATATCAATTTCTTTCACATCATCGGCAATCTTTGCGCAGGCTTTCATGTTACCTTCATTCACGAAGTCACGGAACCACGCCAGATGCTCTGCCGTCTTCAGTTCAAATGGTTCCGCCTCAGTTCCTTTACCAGTCATACCTGTTGGCAATTCACAATCAAGACCATTCATTTTTACATTGATCGTAACTTCGTCTACTATGGCATGGCCAAAGCTTTCTCTTGCACCGATATAATAAGTGGTGCCTTTCGTTACAATATAGGTAATTTTGAAGTCCCTTTCATAGGAATCATCATTATAAGTCAAGTAAGATGCAGCCGTACGGCTCTCCCACAGGGTGCCGTAGGTATCTTGACCGTTGCTGTTTGCCGTCACCTCCAATTTGCCATCTTCTGGAGCTGTATATTTATAAAGATTGTAACCGCTGATTTCATTCTTACTGCCATACGTTTTTTCGATTGTTATGAGATTGTTACCCAATGTCAAGGAAGGCATTTCCTGCTGACACTTCGTGCACTTGTCGTTCTCATCATATTTGTGTCCGGTAGCTGATACTACAAGATTGCTCACCTCTTGTGTCATCTGCTTGTCCGAGAAAGACTTATGACAAAGATTACATTCCCAATATTCGATGTTGCCATCTGTGGTGCAGGTAGCATCCACGGATTCGTGATGTATGGGACTATCGCCATGCTTAACCGTTAATGTGCCCTCTTGTGCTGGCTTTGTGTTGGTAAATGTAACTGTACTTTCCACCTCGCCTAAACAATTCAATGTCGCATTACCTGAGTAAACCTCATCAGCAGAGCCAAGTAAAGGATAATCGTTTGTGCCCAGTTTTTGTCCCCATCTTGCACTTCCTGAGGCATTTTTCTGGAGCAGATTGGCTACCCAGCCGCTCTTCAATTGTTCTGCGGTGAATGCGTTTATCTTGTCAGCAGATGTCAATGAGCCTTGTCCGATAGCCTTGACAGCTTCACCTGTCTGCACAGTTCCATTGATGGTAAGCTTAGCACTGCTGTTGTATGCCAGGATGCCAGAAGCGGTGCTGGAGGATTTTTCTATGTTTCCAACAAGGAGACCGGCTTGACCCTTATTAGAAGTAGCAGTAACATTACCAGTGCCAAGCACATTGTCCAGATTGCATTCATCAGCACATCCTATCAAGTTTCCGACATAGAAAGTTCCCGTTATATCACCATAGTTGGCACAATTCTGAATGGTTCCTGAGACAAAATATCCAGCCATGCCACCAACTTGGTTTCTCGTACCTGTTATGACACCATAATTGGCGCATGAAGTGATGGATTTGCCGGAATACGCATACCTACCTACAATACCTCCTACAAAACCTGCACCATTCACCATTGCATGGTTTTCGCAGTTGCCGATGTTGCCGTTAGCTTCTCCTGCTATTCCGCCAACGTTGTCTTTTCCTTCTACCGAACAGTTAGCCAAGGTCTTGATATTTTCAATACAAGAGGCTGCAATTCCTACCAAAATTCCAGTATAATAATCATCAACACTCTTTACCTTTGCATTGTCGAAAGTGATGTTCTTGATGCTGCCACCTGCATCAGTATAGCCGAAGAAACCGGTAAAAAGGGTGATACCGATATCCCAATAGGTGGCATTGATGTAGAGATTACTGATGGTCTTTCCGTTGCCATCAAATGTACCTTGGTACTTATTACCAGAGTTACCAATAGGAGTCCAGCTGAGTTCATCAGTATTCTTGGCGGCATCCTTCGCATGGCAGAACTCTGCCAAGTCGATATCTTTAGTCAGCGTGGCTGAAATGGTTGTATTACCACTATTCACCTGGTCGCGGAACCACGCCAGTTCGGCAGCTGTGGATATCTGATAAGGATTGTCTACTCCATCACCGTTGGAAGGCTTGGAAGGTGTTTGTGCCCATGCCCCCCCATAAGGCATGAGGATAGCCATCACGAGCAGCAGCATCGTGACGAGCCAATTCGATTTGTGTAATTGTTTCTTTTTCATACACGTTTTGTTATAAATGATTAATGTTAATATTTTGTCTTATATATCAGCTTGCCAGTTTATCGCAAAGATCAGGAGCTTTCCTCTATGATGGGATAGGCTTCGCTATCATGTCCATTGGATCATCAGAGCGAAGATCATTCCTGGAAACATAAGAGGCTTGTCTGTATGATGAACAGGTATGTCGGACAGCAAACCGGCATGGCTCCAATCTAGCAATCATGCTGCAAATATACAAAAAATAATTGAAATAAGGTGTCGCATTCCCATGCCTAGGTGTCGCATTCCTATCATTTAGGTGTCGCATTGGTGGGGGAATGCGACAACTAAAAGGGATTTTTTCAATAAAATTACGCTAAAATCTGCTGAATAGCTTAGAATGAGCGATTTATGAGTGTTTCACCTCAATGGAGGTAATGATTTAGCAACGGTTCTAATTTCTGCAATCTGCATACGTTTGCTTACCTAACAACTCTTATTAACTGCAAAATTACAACAATAACACGAAACCGCAAGGGATTTTTGCAACTTTTACAGTTAAATTTCTGTAATTATATAATGTGGCATAATCGTAATCACAGAAAAAAAAGTATTTTTGTAGGCAAGAATCATATAAAAACAAGACCCGATAGCTTGACGAATCAGAGGCTACCGGGAATCAACGCTACAAAGATAGTGTTTTTTCTTGTTACAACCAAGTAAATGGACGATTTTTTATGGAATATTTAGAATTTGAGCGAATCTTGTCTGCCAAACGAATGCAGAGATATAAGGATGCTGCGAATGGTGACACTCGCAAGGCTATGGCTTTGTATCGCTACAACTTACGTTTGTCGCAGGAGATGTTTACGATAGTTAGCTGCTTTGAAGTGGCATTGCGTAATGCGATTGATAGTCTTTTGGTGCCGACCTTGGGAGAGAATTGGCTGAAAGATTCTGTTCAAGACAATGGAATATTCTCCAATGGACGTATGAACGAGACAAGGAAAATCATAGAAAAGGCATACAACCGATTGAATAGACAAGGCATATACTCTCATTCCAAACTGATTGCAGAAATGGAATTTGGTGTTTGGAAATATATGTATTCCTCACTACAATATCGTGTGACAGGACAATGTCTGCTAAGGGCATTCCCTAACAAACCTCGTTCGTCAGCTGCGATTCAATACAACAACACATACATATTCAATGAACTTGACAAGGTGAACAGTTTGAGAAACAGAATTGCACACCATGAACCTATCTGTTTCAGACTTCATGCATCGGAAATTGACACAAGTTACATCGTCAATGAATACCAGAAAATTCAGACTTTATTCTCTTGGATGGGAATAGATTCTCGCTCAATGTTGTATGGGCTCGACCATGTGCAGAGTGTTTGTTCCAAAATCAATGCCTTAAAATAATTCATATTTACATTCTTTAACCAAATTTCGTGCAGTCATCAAGCCATTGGTGTATCTATATCAAAATAGATAGTACGAAACAATTCGCTCATGGCTTCGAATATAACAACATTAGTAGAAAAAGCAAAACTAGGTGACGCTGACGCTTTCAGCACATTATACCAGATGTATTATCCTAAGATGAAAGGGATATGCATCAATATTCTTAGAGAGGACAAGGCTGTCGTTGATGACCTTGTCCAAGATGCTTTTGTACTTGCGTTTGTTTCGTTGAAAGACTTGAAAAATACTCATAGGTTTAGTCAATGGCTTACAAGTATCACCACTAACCTTGTCTTGAAATATCAGGAGAAAGGTAAGAAGTACAATTTCATTTCCTTGTCTGAAATAGAGGAAGATTTTAGTATCGTGTTGGAAAATGACAGTGCTTCCCAGCAATCAATTCAGTATGAGGAAATCATGTCGGCAATAGACAATTTGCCAGAAGGGTATAAGAAAATATTCAATATGTCCGTATTGGATGGCTTATCACATCGAGAAATCGGAGAATTGCTTGATATTGCCCCACATAGTTCTTCCTCACAATTGGCAAGGGCAAAGGCAATGTTGCGAAATACATTGTTTCCAAGGGCTATGCTTCTCATCGCATTGGCGTTGATAGTCATTCCTGTATATAGATATTTTACAGCAAAGAAGAAACTCGTTTCTAAAAATGATGTGAATATAGTTAGAACCCGAAAGCCAAGTAAAGGCATTACGCCTATGCAAAAGAAACCTAATGTTTCTGTTAGTAGTGCGCAAAATGCTGTTTTATGCTCTAATTATCTAAGTGTTCAACATGGAAAGAACACTGTAATAACTGTTAGTGATTCTATTAAGGCTGGTCAAAATGTTATTGTCGAAATATCCGATTCTTTGCAGGAGAGCCAACATTTTTTGGCAGATAACAAGCGAGATAGTATCATCATAAAAGATTCTGTCTATACACCTATTCCAAATGAGGAAAAATGGATTGCAGGTGATACAAGGACGCACAAGAAAAGTAAATGGCAATTGCTTGCAGCAGGTTCTTTGGGTACTACTCTTGCACAAAACGTCTATAAGATTATAGCAGGCAGCGGTGATGATATAACGAGTGAACAACCATCAGAAAAGAGCTTTACGACATGGGAAGAGTATGCGGAATATCTACATCGCTTAACTCCAACAGACCATACGGCTGAAAATGTTGCCATGATGGATATTGCCGATAACAACAAGGGTAAAATTGAAGAGGCAGAACATCATGACAAACCTATAACATTAGGATTGGCTGTGAACAAGAATATTGGAAAGCATTGGAGTTTGGAAACAGGACTCCAATACTCTTACTTGAAATCATACTTCACCTTAGGTACAGGCGATTACCGTGTTGACAAGGAACAAAAGTTACATTACATCGGTATTCCTGTCAAGCTCTCATACCAATTCATGAGGTACAAGAGGCTGTCAGCTTATGGTTCAGCAGGAGCAAGCATTCAGATACCATTATATGGAAAGACTTATGCAGATTATATAGTAGGAGGAAAGTCTGGCTATACAACGGATTGGAAGACAACATCTTCAATGCAGTGGACTGTTAACACAAACATTGGAATACAATATCAATTTGCACCAAAGCTGACTTTATTTGTTGAGCCTACGCTGAATTGGTATATTCCGAATGGAAGTGCTGTCAAGAATGCTTGGACAGAACGTCCATTTACCTTGACTGTGCCTTTCGGCATTAGGTTCTCTTGGTAAAAAAGTCTCATTTTGCGTGCAGTCTTTATGAACTTTCTGTATCTATATTTACAGAAAGTTCAAAAAATAAGATACATGCAAAAAAGACATACAGACAGGAAGATGTATTTCCGTGACTTGGAGATAACATCTAAGGAGTTTTACATCAGTTACTTGTCAGATTTCACGGAAATGACATCAAAGAGTAGAATCTTGGAGGTTGGCTGTGGCGAAGGAGGAAACTTAGTTCCCTTTGCACAGTTGGGCTGCAAGGTGACAGGCATAGATGTTGCGGAATGCAGAATCAAAGATGCTAAGGCATACTTTTCTGAGATCTGTAATCATGCAACATTTGTATGCTGTGATTTCATGCAATATCCTGTTCCATGTAATGAAGAGGATAAATATGATGTAATACTATTGCATGATGTGATAGAACACGTTCCGACAAAAGAACTTTTTCTTGTACACCTAAGAAAATTTCTGAAAACAAAAGGTGTGCTGTTTGTCGGATTTCCAGCATGGCAGATGCCTTTTGGGGGACATCAACAGATTTGCAGAAGCAAACTTTGCTCCCATCTTCCATTCATTCACTTGTTGTCAAACCCTTTATACAAGTTGTTGCTAAAAACATGCAATGAAGAGAAAGGAACAATAAATGAACTTATGAGCATAAAAGATTGCCGAACAAGTATAGAGTTGTTTGAAAGACTCATACACCAATGTGGCTTTTCGGTAACTGACCAAAAACTTTGGTTCATCAATCCTCATTACAAGCAGAAGTTCCATCTTACCCCACGGCTCTTGCCTCATTGGGTCTGGAGAGTGAAGTATATCAGAAATTTCTTCACCACTTCATGCTGGTATGTATTAAGCATCGGTAATAAAGAGAAATTTTAAAGGAAAGTTATATCGTAAAACTTGATAATCCATGAGGGCGCTAAGCGTACCCTCATAGATTTTTATAATCTTAGACTTTTCTCCATTGAAAACAAATGTAACTTTAGGTTATTCCATTGCTCTTTGAACCATTCAACAATAGGCTGTCTATTGACATATAAAAACAATTGGTTAGGCTTGGTAGAATCAGCGAACACCTTGATTTCTGCATTCTCCACTTTGAACTTTCTTCTGTGTTCCTCGGAATAGAGTGAACCGCTAAAGTTGAGTGCCTTTCCGGTCAGAAGCACTCCGATTTGCTCGATGGAGAAGCCAATCTTCCTGCACAGGTCTTCCATTTGCAAGCGTGCATCCAACATAGGGAACCAACGCTTGGCTTTGCGGATGATGTCGTTGAGTAAAGAAACCTCTTCTGTGTGCTTGCTCTCTAAATTCGCAACCTTCGATTGGTGCTTCTGCCGCATCTCGCCAAGCTGTTTACTGTGGCTGTCCTCCATTCGCTGCACCTTCTCATGGAGTTCATCTATGTATTGCTCTCGGTCTGTTACAAGCTCACACAACTTTCGGTTGTGTTGTTCCACCTCCTTCAATTTTCCACTGCCCAAAAGAGAACCAATCTTTGAAACAAGGGCGGTCTTGGCTTCCATCTTAGCAGCCTGTAGCTTCTCCGTGCTGATTTCACTCTTGGTTTGTTGTAGAAGTTGTTCTGCTTCCTCTACATCGGATTGCAATAGTTTCATGCAGTTTTGAAGTCTCTCCGTCTCTCGCTTGATGTTGCGGTAATACT
>OLGL01003428.1_pt1 | contig 10111 bp, 8 predicted proteins | sample 1605041 | NCBI WGS metagenome assembly OLGL01 (sample SAMEA3888905, study PRJEB22519) | human gut metagenome | biome: human gut; feature: human-associated habitat; material: faeces | place: Denmark | collected 2010 | reverse complement strand
AAACTTGGAAAGACACGGATCATCGAAGATGCAGACATCCGGCTGGCTAGAAATTCCACATTTTTTGAACCGAATTTTCATCTGCATTTCTACATGAAATTCTCGAGTGTGTTTCTAATAATATTACTTATCAAAGCAAGATATGCTTAGAGCGACAATCCCTTCCGGCAGTTTTTTGATTCCTAGGAAAAGCTGTCCTACGAAGAAAAATGATCCACTAGAATTACGCTACAATATAGTTGCGCAATTGCGCATACTGAGAGTGTCATACAAAAGATTTAGAAAGAATCAAAAAAAGAGCAAAAACAATAAAATTGTACGATGTGCATAAAAACAGAAAGAAATAACTGGAAAAACTGTCAATTGAACGAAAAAAGGAACACGGGATATAATGAGAAACGAACAAACGGTTGCGCAATTTGCTGAAAAGGTGAGGAAGAATGGCAGATGTAGGCAGCAGGATGTCCGGGGAGAGATTATAGAGAAGGAGAGATCGAAAATGAAAGTGGGCGCATGGAAGAGAGCTGCAGCGTCGATGCTGGCGGCGGCTCTGGTTTTCACAGGAATGGATGTGTCCGGGCTTGCAGTGGTGCAGGCAGAGGAGACAAATCTGTTTACGGATGGAGATTTCGGTGATGATGGCAGCAGTTTCTGGTCAGATGACCGGACATGGTATTTCACGGATGCAACGTGGGAGGCGGCGGATTCGATTGATTACAACCAGTGGGCCGCAAATGGAACGGACAGCGGTCTGGGAATCAATTTTAAGGCAGACGGCAGTGTCGGCATGTATGAGACGATCGACACGCTTGCTGCGGGAGATTATATCATAACCGGTTATGTGAAGGAGACAAATTCAGCAGGAGGTACGCTGCACGGGTTTGCCGGTTCCACCGATCAACTGACATCTGAGAGTGTGTCGATCACAGAAGATTTCCAGATGTTTGAGGTAACGTTTTCCGTGGATGAGCCTCAGACGGATTATCCGGTCGGAGTGGTGATTGACAGTCTCGCGGGAGCATGGGTCTGCCTGGATACGATGACGCTTCAGAGGAATGACGGGGAAGAGTCGAATGCAGATTCGGAACAAAACAGCAGCGAGGAAGCGGAAAATCTGTTTGGCGACGGCACTATGGGAGACGAACTTACGCTGGATGACGCTGGGAAAATGGATTTTTGGTACGACGGAAATACCTCGCCGTGGACGTTTGGAGATACGGAGACGGAGGATGCTACCTGGAACTGTCTTGGCTCCGGCGCGATTGCGTACAATAAATGGGCGGCGGCAAACGGAAGCAGCGCCGGTCTTGGCATTTATTATACCAATGCGGGAATGGTAAGCATGTATCAGAAGGTGGCGTCGCTTGCTGCGGGAGATTACCGTGTGACCGGATACATACAGAATGGAACTTCCATTCAGGGATATTTTGGATCAAAGAGCAATACCTCTGTAGCGTATACGGCGGGAAGCAGCTTTTCGCAGTTTACGTTTGATTTCTCGGTTGATGAGGCACAGACGGATTATAAAGTTGGATTTCTGATTCAGGCAGAGAGCGATGCCTGGGTATGTCTGGACGATTTTTCACTGATAAAAATATCGGCGGAAGATACCGAGGCGGAAAAGAGCAGTGCGCTTGAGGAATTGAAAAGTCTGGTTTTGGAGTGCCGTACACTGAATGAAGCGGATTACACGGCGGAAAGCTGGGAGGCACTGCTTACGGTGCTCTCAGAAGCAGATACATTTTTGGAAAATGCCGAAACGAACGGAGATGTGCTGACGGTTGGTGACATTACCGCCATGACGGAAAAGGTAACAGCGGCGAGGGATGCACTGGTATTGGCAAGTATTGTGGAGACATCTATTTTTGTAAATCAGTTGGATCTGCCGGAGGATTTTATTAAGGGTGTGGACATTTCCAGTTACATTTCCGAGACGGAAAGTGGTGTGGTATATCATGACTTTGAGGGCAATGCACTGGATGATGCAGGATTTTTTACACTGCTGAAAGAATCCGGCGTCAGCTGGGTGCGTATCCGCGTGTGGAACGACCCATATGATGCAGACGGTCATGGGTACGGCGGTGGAAATAATGATCTCGGAAAAGCACAGGTACTCGGGAAGTTGGCGACAGATGCTGGACTTAGAGTGCTGATCGATTTTCACTATTCGGATTTCTGGGCAGATCCGGCAAAGCAGAAAGTGCCGAAAGCATGGGCAGCCATGAATCTGGATGAGAAGACGGCAGAAGTATACAGTTATACATTGAATGCGCTTACAGAACTGCATGATGCGGGCGTTGATGTAGGTATGGTTCAGATCGGAAATGAGACAAATAACGGAATCTGCGGCGAGTCCACATGGGAGAACCGAGCCAGGATCTACAATGCAGGGGCTTCGGCTGTGCGTGCCTATGAGGATGCCATGTACGGTGATATTGCAGACGGCAGCGAGGTGATGGTGGCACTGCATTTTACCGAGCCGAACACAGGTGTGCAGTCTGCGATTGCGGCCAATCTCGACACCTACGGCGTGGATTATGATGTGTTTGCCACCTCATATTATCCGTTCTGGCACGGAACACTTTCCAATCTGCAGTCGGTTCTTGGAAGCATTGCGAAGAATTATGGCAAAAAGGTGATGGTGGCGGAGACATCCTATGCATATACGTTTGAGGATGGGGACGGTCATGAGAATAATGTGAGGGCGGATAAGGCATCTTCCCTTGACCTAAATTACAATATTTCCGTACAGGGACAGGCAGACTCCGTCAGCAGTGTGATGGAGACAATCTCCAATACCACAAACGGGATCGGCATGTTCTATTGGGAACCGGCATGGATTCCGGTACAGACATATGATGAAAACGCAGCAGATGCGGCGGAAGTTCTGGCATCGAATCAGCAGAAATGGGAGACTTACGGTTCCGGGTGGGCGGCAAGCTATTCCTATGAGTATGATCCGGAGGATGCAGGACGCTACTATGGAGGAAGCTCCTGGGATAATCAGGCATTGTTTGATCACGATGGTTATCCGCTGGAGTCGCTTCGGGTATTTAAGTATGTGGATACCGGTGCATCCACGACGGTGCGCCCGGACGTGACAAAGAGTGTTTCGGTTACTTTTTGTCAGGGGGATGACTACGAGCTTCCGCAGACCGTAACGGCTGTGAATAATGACGGAACCACCACTGAAGTAGAGGTGACATGGAATGCAGCGCAGGTGGCTGCACTTGGTGCGATCGGAAGTACAACAGTGACAGGAACAGCAGCAGGACTCGCAGCACTCTGTAACGTAGAGATTCTTCCGGCAGAAAATCTTCTGGTCAACGGAGATTTTGAGGCAGGGCTTGGCAACGGGAATGGCTGGACCGTTTCTGGAGATGACAATGGATTGATTAAAATTGATACCAAGGATGTAAAGCGCGGCAGCAAGGCATTAAAATTTGATGCATGGAGTACATTGGCAGATGGGATTACGGTCAGCCAGACGGTGACCGGATTAAAGGCGGGAGAATATGTGTGCTTTATGAATGTGGAAGGTGCAGGAACCGAGGATTCCTATACGATTTCTTTAAGTGCATCTGCCGCGGGTGAAACCAGGACTGGCACGGCATCGCTGCTTGGCTGGATGAGCTGGGACAAAGTGGAACTTACCGGCATTCAGGTTCCGGAAAACGGCAGTGCAGAGATTACAATCGGTATTACCACTACGGAACTGGAAACATGGGGAACTATTGATGATGTATTTTTGTACCGCGTGGGAGATTCTGATGGCGGAGATAATGATTCGGATGATTCCCAGGATCAGGACAACAATGGAAACCAGGACAACAATGGGGACCAGGATAACAATGGAAACCAGGATGACAATGGCGGAAACCAGGATGACAATGAGAATCAGGATAGCAATGGAAACCAGGACAACAATGGGAACCAGGATAACAGCGGAGAGCAGATGCAGCAGGGAGGCGTAACTGCGGAGAGTCAGACAGCAGACGGTACTCCGGGAACGGTTCTTGCAATGAGCAGTGAGGCACTGTATCAGGCACTTGGGCTGACGGAGGCAGAGCAGGCGCGAATTTGCGCGGGAGAAAGTCTTGTGGTGACACTCTGTACGAAAGATATTGGCCAGAGCATCAGCGCAACCGACCGACAGTTGATACAGAATGTACTGGGAGATTATTCGGTGGGAGAACTTCTTGATATTACGCTGTTCAAGCGGATCGGCTCCGACAATGCATCTGAAGTGACAGCTACGGCGGGAAATATGTGCATTAAGACCGTTATCCCGCAGGAATTGCAGAATACAGATACATCCAAAACAAGAGAGTATAAAATCATCCGCATTCATGACGGAGCAGCAGAACTGTTGGATGCATCGTTTGCAGACGGAGCGGTCTCTTTCGAGACAGACCGCTTTTCCACGTATGTAATCGTGTACCGGGACGTTGCGGCAGAAAACAATCCGGGAACGGACAGCCAGAATGGTGGTACAGGCAGCCAGGGTGCCGGCGATACCACGGCATCTGTGACTGCACAGATCCTGACTGCAGGTTCCGGCACGCCACAGACCGGGGACACCGGCATCCATGCGGGCGTGTACCTGCTTCTAATGCTTGGAATGACACTTTTGGCAGAGGGATTTTCCAGGAAAAGAATTGGATAGTTGCAGCAGAGAAGATGCAATAAATAACATATCCGGAAAACAGCGTTCTATAAGGATTGCTGTTTTCCGGATATTTTTCTGCTGTTTTGCTACAATATTTCTGATGATGATATCCTGAAAGCTACCGGGACGCATTGCGGTTCTCCTTTTTTTATGGTAGAGTAGAATAGAACGAAAACAAAAGACGGCTTAGGATAACAGGAGGATATAGATAGAATGGAGCAGTACAAGCAGGAGTTTATTGAATTTATGGTGGAGAGCGATGTGCTCAAGTTCGGGGAGTTTACCTTAAAAAGCGGCAGGAAATCCCCGTTTTTTATGAATGCGGGGGCTTATGTGACCGGATCCCAGCTGATGCGTCTGGGCGAGTATTATGCCAGAGCGATTCATGAGACCTATGGGGATGATTTTGATGTGCTGTTTGGACCGGCATACAAGGGAATTCCGATCAGCGTTGTGACTGCGGTGGCGTTTCACAATCTGTATGGCAAGGAGGTGCGCTACTGCTCTGACCGCAAGGAGGAGAAGGATCACGGGGCAGATAAGGGAAGCTTCCTCGGCAGTAAGTTAAAAGACGGTGACCGTGTGGTCATGATTGAGGACGTCACGACTTCAGGCAAATCCATGGAGGAGACGGTTCCGAAGGTGAGAGGAGCGGCAGATGTCACGATCGTGGGGCTGATGGTATCCTTAAACCGCATGGAAAAGGGGCTTGGCGGCGAGAAGAGCGCATTGGAGGAGATCCGCGAAAAGTATGGATTTGAGACGAATGCGATCGTTACCATGGAAGAGGTGGTAGAGCATCTGTACAACCGCACATGCCAGGGACGTGTTGTGATTGACGATACCATCAAGGCTGCCATTGACGACTACTATAAGCAGTATGGCTGCAACTAGAAGAAAACATCGTCTTGCAGCAGGAATTTTATTTCTGATTTATTTTGTGGTGCTGTTTTATTTTCTGTTCTTTTCGGAGAAGATGGGGCGCACCTACAGCGAGCGGGCATATCATTACAATCTGGTTCCGTTAAAGGAGATCGCGCGTTTTGTAAAATACTGGAGAGTCCTCGGCATGAAAGCCGTACTGCTCAATATTTTGGGAAATGTGGCGGCGTTTCTGCCGTTTGGATTTTTTCTGCCCGTTTTTTCAGGCAGGTGTAAAAAATTCTGGCGGACGGCATTTTACAGTTTTGAACTGAGTCTTCTGGTAGAACTGCTGCAGCTTGTCTTTCGAGTCGGAAGCTTTGATGTGGACGATCTCCTGTTAAATACGCTGGGCGGTATGGCGGGTTACGGCCTATATCGCCTGTTTGTGCGTTATTATCATCAGAGAAATCAGAGAGGAAAAGAAAGTGGCGAGACGACATAGAAACGGATACAGATTTACAGAGAAGACACACTCAAAGAGGGGTGTGGCAGCACTTTTTTTGTCGATTATTTCCATCGGGATACTGGTGGCGGCGGTGGTCAGTTCTTTTGACAGCCGCGGCAACGGGAGCATGTATCTGGGAAGTGCGGGAGTGACATCGATGCTGATCGGCATCTGTGCGCTCGTTCTGGCGGTGAAGAGCCTTGGGGAGGAGAACTCTTTTAAGCTGTTCCCGTATCTTTCGACGCTCTGCTCGCTTCTGATTACCGGAATCTGGGTGGCGCTGTACGTGATCGGCTTTTTGGCATAGGAGAAGAATATGACGGATTTTGAGAAACAGATGGCTTTTATCATGGAGCTGGATAAGATAAAAAAGATAACAAGACAGACCTATCTGTCGGATGGAAGCCGCAAGGAAAATGATGCGGAACATTCCTGGCATCTGGCGTTGATGGCGTTTGTGTTTGCAGATTATGCGAACGAGAAGATTGATGTGCTAAAGACGATGAAGATGGTGCTGCTTCACGATGTGATTGAGATCGACGCCGGGGACACCTACGCATACGATACCGAAGGCAATAAGACCAAGCGGGAGCGCGAGTTGAAGGCGGCGGACCGTATTTTCGGGCTGCTTCCGGATGCACAGCGCATGGAATATCGCGGTCTGTGGGATGAGTTTGAGGCGATGGAGACGGTGGAGGCGAAGTTCGCCAATATGCTGGACAAGGTACAGCCGCTTCTTCTGAACAATGCTTCGAACGGCAAATCCTGGGTGGAGCACGGCGTCAGGGAGTCTCAGGTGCTTGCGCGCAACAGCAGAACACATGAGGGATCCGAGGAACTGTGGGCGTATGCAAAGTCGCTCATTGAGGAAAATGTAAAAAAAGGACGTCTTCAGCCGTAATCCGGATGGATTTGTGTTCAGGCATGGCTGACGTTTTCATAAGGTAATACAAATCCCGCAATGGCGCGGGATTTATTGTTTGTGAGGAGGAATTGATTTGGGATATCAGGAATGTTACAAGGAGACAAATGAACTGGCGGCGGAGCGCTATGAACTGGTAGCGGAACGGATTGCAGAGATTGCAGAGGCGGCGCAGGCGCCGGAGCCGTTTGCGGAGTATTTCCGGACAAATGCCGGATATTTACAGAGCCTTCGTGCACTGTATGAAAAAGGAAAAAGCGGCAGTCTTGCGGCGCGGAGCATGGAGGAATGTGAGGCGGACAATGAGGCGCTCTACGGGGAGATCCTGCCGGAAGCCTACGGGCACAGCTATGCGAATCCGGCCTACGCCGCTGCACGTCTGGGAGAGACGTTCGGCGGAGCGCTCTCGCTTCTTGCGGCACATCTTCGGACGGCATGCGGGGAGGTTTTCCGCGGAAATCTGATGCAGCTTACGATCGCGATGGAGCTGTTTGTGGAGGTCTACAACTGCTTTGAAGGCGCAGCAGCAGATGCCCTGCCGCAGGAAAAAGAAGTGCAGCAGATTTTGTACTGGTATTTTCATGATTATCGGGAGATTTTTGACGAGCGGTCGGTGCGGCGTCTTGTGAATCCTGCGGAGGATTTTGAAAAGGAGATCGTGATGCAGGCGGATCTGTCGGATCTGCGTTATCTTTACCGCTACGGCGCTTATATCGGGGAGAATGAGAGACAGATTGCCGCTTACTTAAATACACTGCCGGAGGCGGATATCCAGGCGATGGCGGACACATACACGGAAGGCTACCGGATCGGTTTTGAGACGACGGGCAAGGATCTGTCCAAAAAGACGGCGGCGCAGGTACGGTATCCGATTGGCTTCGAGCGTATGGTGCGTGCAGCAGTGTGCAATTTTGAAAAAATGGGACTCGAAGTGACCATGCTGGCTTCGGGAACGGCAGCCAACAAGCAGTATGACTACGATCACAGGGAGGATCGCGCGTACTATCTTGACAAGGCGTACGTGGAGCGCGGACTCGAGACGTGGAAAAACGCATTTGAGGAAGAAAAAGTACATGCGAACGGCATGGCGGGGCCGGCGGTGATTGAGGTGTTCGGAGAAGAACCTTTTTCTCCGGAGACAAAAAAAGAGGCATTCCGTTACGGTGAAAAACAGCAGCAGCTCTGTGTGTATGAGATGAGCCAGCGCGGACAGATCACGAACCAGTACATCAAGGGGGAGGAGCGCAGTTTTACGATCATTGCCTACCCGCTTCCGTCGATCGGCGCCCGCTTTGAGGAGATTTTCGCGGAGACGGTGAAGATCAATACGCTGGATTACATGCTCTACCGCAACATGCAGCAGAAGATGATCGACGTGCTCGATCAGGCGGACCGTGTGCACATCACCGGAAAAGGAGCCAATAAGACCGACTTATATGTCAACATCTGGAAGCTTCGGAATCCCGAAGGGGAGACCGCATTTGAGAACTGTGTGGCGGACGTGAATATTCCGGTGGGCGAGGTGTTTACATCGCCGGTGCTTGAGGGAACGAACGGAAAGCTGCATGTCGGACAGGTATATCTGAACGGTCTGAATTACAAGAATCTGGAGATCGATTTTAAGGACGGCATGGTGGAAAAATACACCTGCACCAATTTCGAGGATGAGGCGGAGAACAAAAACTATATCCGCGACAATGTGCTGATGCACCATGAGACGCTGCCGATGGGAGAATTTGCAATCGGCACGAACACGACGGCATACCGGATGGCGCGCGACTATGACATTGCGGACAAACTGCCGATTCTGATTGCGGAGAAGACCGGCCCGCACTTTGCGGTGGGGGACACCTGCTACAGCCATGAGGAGGACAACCTCTCTTACAATCCGGATGGAAAAGCGATTGTAGCGCGGGAGAATACGGTATCGGCGCAGCGCCGCGAGAATCCGGAAAAGGCATATTTAAACTGCCACACCGATATTACGATTCCGTACGACGAGCTGGATAAGATCACTGTGATCCGGAAGGACGGTACGACAGAGGATATCATCGCGGACGGACGTTTTGTGCTTGCCGGAACGGAGGCGTTGAACGGACCGCTGGACAGGTAGGAAGGTGAGCCGGGCGGGATAGATACTTATATTAGCTGTATTTATAAATCACATAAAAAGTGTTAATTGGACTTCTAAATGCGTGGACGCTATACTAAGAGCAGATTGAGAAACTGGCGCATGGGAAGGATTCGGTTCCGCGCGCAGGATTCGTGCCCCGGCGCACCCGGCACGAACCCGGTATGGCAGAATGTGCGCAGAAATGAGGAGCAATATGGCAAAAGTAGGTATTGTGATGGGCAGTGATTCCGATATGCCGGTAATGGCAAAGGCTGCCGACATTTTAGAGAAGCTTGGAATTGACTATGAGATGACGATTATCTCGGCACACCGTGAGCCGGATGTATTTTTCGAGTATGCAAAGAGCGCAGAGGCGAAGGGCTTTAAGGTCATTATCGCAGGCGCGGGCATGGCGGCGCATCTTCCGGGAATGTGCGCGGCATTATTTGCTCTTCCGGTGATTGGAGTTCCGCTGTCCGGCAAGAATTTAGATGGAATGGATGCGGTCTTTTCTATTATGCAGATGCCGCCGGGAGTTCCGGTTGCAACAGTTGCTATTGATGGAGCGAAGAATGCGGCACTTCTGGCAGCAAAGATTTTGGCTGCGTCTGACGGAGAGCTTTTGGATAAGCTGAAAGCTTATACAGCAAAAATGAAAGAAGAAGTGCAGGCCAAAGCTGCAAAACTGGATGAGATTGGTTATGAGGCATATTTGAATCGTTAATAAGGTTTGAAGAAATATCAAAGGATCACAACACAAAGGAGATAGGGTATGGATTACAAGAAAGCAGGCGTAGACATTGAAGCGGGTTACAAATCTGTGGAACTGATGAAAGAGCATGTGAAAAAGACGATGCGTCCAGAGGTGCTTGGTGGACTGGGCGGATTTTCAGGAGCATTTTCCATGTCCGCGTTCAAAGGGATGGAGGAGCCTACTCTGCTGTCCGGTACTGACGGTGTGGGAACCAAGCTGAAACTGGCATTCCTGATGGATAAGCATGATACCGTCGGACAGGACGTTGTCGCGATGTGCGTCAA
>OLGL01003424.1_pt1 | contig 10118 bp, 9 predicted proteins | sample 1605041 | NCBI WGS metagenome assembly OLGL01 (sample SAMEA3888905, study PRJEB22519) | human gut metagenome | biome: human gut; feature: human-associated habitat; material: faeces | place: Denmark | collected 2010 | reverse complement strand
GGGAGATAGTGAGTTCATCAACTATCTGAAATACATATTACAGAGAAAATGTGTCTATTTTGTGTTCAAAAAATAAAAAAATATGAATGTGATTCTGAACAGTTACGAAACTATCAGCAATAGTTCTGCATGATATACTGCACTTCTGTCCTGCCCTTATAAGTATTCTGGCCGACCTGATATACCACAGAAAGAGGAAAACTACCTCTTCCGGCATAAAGTGCTTCTTCACTTCCGATACCATATTTTTCATTTAAGAAAGCTCCCAGCCTCTCCAGATCCCCGAAAAATACCACCGTCTGTATTGCACCTTCCGGTGTCTTCACCCGGAATCTGGCACAGGTCTTATTGGCACCCATTTTAAATCCCGCCTGGAAGATCAGATCCTTTTGTGCAAAAAGTGGCTTCGGATTCCCGGTTCCGAAAGGTTCTAATAACGCCAGTTCTCCTGCCAGGGCTTCGTCCGCATATCCCATGGGCATTGCCACATCAATATGTACTCTGGGAATAAAATCATCTTCTGTCAACGTACAGTTTTTATTGAGAGCAATCCGCAGAGGTTCAATATCCTCCTCCCGCATGGACAGACCTGCTGCCAGTTTATGTCCACCGTACTTGGTAAAAAAATGTTTCACCTGCGTCATGGCATCATACATATGGTAAGCTTCGATAGAACGGCCGGATCCCTTCACACCGTCCTCTCCTTTGGTCAGGATAAATACCGGATGATGATATTTTTCCCTGACTTTCCCGGCAATGATTCCGGCAATGCTCTCATGGACCTCCGGCAGATAGATCACCATGACCTTATCTTCTGTCATATGATGTTCCAAAATATACTCATCCGCTCTTTGAATCCCTTGCACCGTCAGGTTCTTGCGGCTTTCATTTAAGTCTTTCAGTTCTCTCGCCGCTGTCATAGCATCTGCTCTGGTAAAGCTCTGCAAAAGCTCCAGCGCCCTTTTCGCAGTATCCAGTCTGCCCGTAGCATTCAGGCAGGGGCCCAGTACAAACCCCAGGTGATATGCACTCAGCCGGTCCGGAGCGATTTCATTGACTTCCATCAACGCTTTCAGTCCTTCGTTATATCCCTTTTGGATCCGTTTCAGTCCTTCTTTGACCAGAATACGGTTCTCATCCTTTAACTCCATAACATCGCATACCGTGGAAAGTGCCGCGAATTCCAGCAGCTCATCCTGAATATTTATAAGACCCGGATTTCCGGTCTTCTCCGTGATTGCCTGGATCACCTTCAGTGCCACAACGCCGCCGCAGATGCCGGGAAATGGGTAGGTGTCGTCCGACCTCTTAGGATCCACCACTGCCAGTGCCGGGGGCAGCTGTTCCTTACGCTCTCCGTTTTCTTCTATGTAAGGGACCTCATGATGGTCTGTCACAACCACACGCATGCCCAGGGAATTTGCCAGCTCGATCTGTGGTGCCGCGGCAATTCCGTTATCACAGGTGACGATCATGCCGACGCCTTCCCGCTTCGCCTCTTCGATCAGATGTTCATTCAGTCCATATCCGTCATGGATTCTGTGGGGAATCGCCGTATCCACCTGTGCGCCAAGCATCTGAAACCCTTTGGTCAGGATATAAGACGAGCAGATTCCGTCCACATCATAATCCCCGATGACCCGGATATGCAGACCTTCCTTTACCGCTTTCAGAATCTCCTCCACTGCCCTGTCCATATCCTTAAGCAGCCAGGGAGAGTAGCAATCCTCCAGTTTTCCGTAGAGAAACTTCCGAATCTGGCTCTCTTCCGTCAGATCCCGGTTTCTAAGGATCCTCGCTGTCACCGGACTGATATGAAATTCCTTCGCCCATTTATCAAAATCTGCCTTCTTTGCAGCCACATACCATTTTTCCATGCAGGTTCCCACTTTCGTAATTGTTTTTCCCTGAGACTCACTCCTTAGGTATTATAGCATAAAAAAGACTTGTGCATCTCCTTTTTTATGTATCAGGTAGATTCCCGGATGATCAACGTTGGGAATGTGATATGGGACTGCACATAGAGATTCGGTCTTTTAATCTTCTGCAAAATATATTTCCCGGCCTGCACCCCCATATCGTAGACATCGATGTTCACGACAGAGAGCATAGGCTTCAGTATCTGAGAGAACGGGAAGTCATCAAAGGTAATCACCTTCATTTCCTCCGGAATCAGGATTCCTCTGTCGTGCAGGGCATTCACACAGCCGTAGGCGATATAGTTGTCCGCACACACTAACGCATCCGGACGTCTTCTGTTCTCCAGGATCTGCATGGTCATCCGGTAACCGCTGTCACAGACGGATTCTCCTTTTTTCACATATTCTCTGGGCAATAACACATCATGCTCTTTAAGTACTGTCAGAACTCCGTCCAGACGTCTCGCTGAGATCTGGTCCTCCGGCTTGCCTCCGATAAAAGCCACCGACTGACATCCACGCTCCAGCAGATGCTTCGCCGCCAGTTCTCCCGCCAGCCGGTTATCGATATCGAGCCAGCAGAAATGGCTGTTAAAATTTGATTACCGATCACAATATGCGGGATCTCATGGGTAAACAGCAGTTCATCCAGTGCCTGGGAAATCACTGACGCATGGATCACAAACCCGTCTGCCTGCTTGGTATCCGCTGCATTCCGGATAAATTCCGCACAGTCTCCCGCTGCTATATTCCTGACTACAAGCGTATAGTCCTTCTGCGCCAGCACTTCCTCCAACCCACACAAGATCTCAAACATCTGTGGATTGGCAAACCCGGTTCCTTTTCCCAGCTCTGCCACAAATATAATGGTTCGTGCAGACTGCCTGGCGAAATTTTTCGCCCGCAGATTCGGATGATAATCCAGCTCCTCCATAGCTTTTCGTACTTTATCTGCCGTCTCCTGCGAGATCGAATAAGAGCCGTTCATCACTTTCGATACGGTTGCCGTAGAAGTTCCCGCCAGTTTTGCCACATCCTTAATGGTTGCTCCCATCGTTCACCCTCCTCGTGCGATTTTCTCTGAGAATATTTTAATCCCTTGCCCGGATCAGTGCAAATCCTTTTGCTACCAGCTGTCCTTCCTTAAGACCTTCCTGCCAGAGAATCTCTCCGCCCAGCAGTTCTTCAGGAAGGGGGACGTTTTCCACTTCCATATTCAGGAAAATACGGATACTTTCTATACTGCCATCTTCTTTCTCCAGATATCTTTCATAGCCATACACTCTGCTGCCCGGTTCCGCCAACAGGGTGCGGTACTCTCCTCTCCGCAGGACAGCCTCCTTTTTGCGCAGGGTAATTGCCTTCTGATATAGCAAAAACAAAGGACTGCTCTCATCCAGTGTATCCCAGGGCATGGGTTGTCTGTATTCCTCCTCCAGGATACCGGTCAGTCCCACCTCATCCCCATAGAATACAGAGGGCATTCCGGGGAAAGTCATCTGAAAGATCACCGCCAGGCGAAAGCTTTCTTCATCCCGGCACAACGAGCGGAACCGGCTGACATCATGGCTGTCCAAAAGGTTTAGCTGTGCATAGACTGTCTGCTTACGGTAGCGCATACGCATATCCGTCATGCGGCTGTCAAACTCCCCTGCATCTGCTGTCTGTTCCCCAAAAAATCTCCGGCAGTGCTTACGGAAATCATAATTCATCGTAGAATCAAACATGGTTCCATCCAGCCAGTGTGCCGCACTCTCCCATACTTCTCCGATGAGAATAGCATCGGGATTCACACTTTTTACGCTCTCTCTGAATTTTCTCCAGAAGCCGTCATTGATCTCACTTGCCACATCCAGCCGCCACCCATCGATATGGAATTTTTCCACCCAATAGCGTCCCACTTTGCAGAAATATTCTGCGGTCTCCGGATTTGCCAGATTTAGTTTCGGCATCATCCGTTCATAGCCAAAACATTCATATCCCGGATATTCCTCCGGATCCTCCGGTCGCACCACCGGATAGTTAAGTCCGTAGAACCAGTCTCTGTAAGCTGACTGCTCTCCTTTTTTCACCACATCATCAAAGGCGAAAAAATACCAGCCGCAATGATTGAACACACCGTCAATGATTACTTTCAGTCCGTTCGCATGAAATACATCGATCAGCCGGTGAAAATCATCATCGGTTCCGAAACAGGGATCAATGTGAAAATAATCTAACAGATCGTACTTATGATATTCTCCGGCGACAAAGATCGGATTGATATAAATAGCGTTCACGCCGAGGTTCTTCAGGTACTCCACGTTCTCGCAGATCCCACGGATCGTACCGCCGAGCTTTCCCTTCGTCGGTACACCGCCCCATTCCTTCTCCTCTCCTCTGCCGCAAAGATACCGGTATTCAGTGGCAAAGCTGTCGGGAAAAATATTATAGATGATCGTATCCTGTGCCCATTCGGGAGGTGCAACAATATCTGCGCGGTGATTGAACGGCAGCTGATAATATTCCGAGCGGTCATCCACGGTATGATCCGTGAATCGTTCTCCGTAGTACAACACCTCTTCCCTGCCATCGGACAATGTGAAATAATAGCAAAGTCTTTTATAGGGATGCTCCAGCGTAGTCTCCCAGTAATCGAATTCTTCCGTCTGCGCCACCACTGCCATCCTCTGTTCTGTAAAAAGCACCGGTGTCAGGCGACAGGCTCTGTCTCCGTAATGGAGAATGCATTCTGTCAGATCCCCTCTGCCTGCCCGCAGACGGATCACAATATGCTCTTCATCTGTCCCGTATGCATACTGGGACATGGGTATATGTAATACTGCACTTCGATTCATACTTCCTCTTTCTGCGGTCTATCCCTTCACTCCACCGGAGGTCAGACCCTCTGTCATGTTCTTTTGCAATGCGAAAAATACGATCAGGATCGGCAGAGACACGATCAGGGATGCTGCCGAGAAAATCGGCCAGCTTCCGCTCATCTCCGTCGCCTGCAGCGAATATAAGCCCGCCGCCAGTGTATAAGTATCGGATCCCGTCATGAAATTGATGGCGAAAATATATTCGTTCCATACATAGACGAGAACCATCATAGCCGTTACCGCAATGGTAGGCTTAGCAAGCGGCAGTACGATCTTTGTCACCTGTTCTAACTGTGTGGCTCCGTCGATCATGGCTGCCTCCTCGATCTCCACCGGAATCGTGTCAAAATATCCCTTCATATTCCATAGTGCAAACACTGCCATCGTACCGGTATACACAATGACCAGACCCGTTCTGGTATTGATCAGCCCCATAGGACTAAGCAGCTTATACAGGGCCGTCATGGACAAAAGGGACGGAAATGCATAAAGTAAAATCAACAGCTTCAAAATCGCCTTTCTGCCGGGAAATCGTTTCCGGGAAAAAGCATACGCCGCAGGGATTCCGGTCCCCAGTGAGATCACCAGTGTGGTCACCGCCAGGATCAGACTGTTCTTCAGCCACAAAAGCACCGGTTTCTCGGTAAAAACTGCCTTATAGTTCTGCAAAGTCATATGATTTGGCAAAAAGGAAAAGTCAGATCCCAACAGGCTGTTCTCCGCATTCAGCGACACGGAAAACGCATACAATACCGGCACCAGCACGAAAAAGCATACCAGGATGAAAAACACATTTACCGTTATAAGTACCAGCACATGTTTCGTCTTTTTACTCATCTGCTCTCCTCCTTTCTGCCGTTTGTCACCAGAGAAAACACTAACAGCATTCCGAAGATCAGAATGGAAATCGCCGAACTATAGCCATAATTGTTCGTAATAAATGCCTTCTCATATGCGTAAGTCAAAATGGTATGAATATTTGCACCGGTCTTGGATCCCACCTGCTGGGTCAGCAGATAGATGACATCGAACTGTTTAAAAGTCGTAAATGTCGTGATCATAACCGACGGTGCTATAATGGGGCGGATCATCGGAACCGTAATATATCTCGTCCGTTCCAGCCAGGTAGCACCATCTAGCAGCGCACTTTCGTAAAAGCTCCGGTCCACACTCTGCAGTGCCCCGTCAATGATGGTGATCATGAAGGGTAACGCCAGCCAGAGGTTCACTGTTGTACAGCTGATGAATGCGATCACGTCACTTCCAAGCCATCTCACCGGTTCCATTCCCAGTCTGATCATCCATTGATTCAACAGACCGAACTGGGAGTTGAACATTCCTGTCTTCCACAGCAGGATGGATACATACCCCGGCATGGCCCAGGGGAAGATCAACAGGGTACGATAGACATTCCGCAGTCTCAATCCCTTGATATTGAGAAGTGTCGCCATGATAAAAGCGATCACCAGCTGCAGCACCATATTTACCACGGTCCACAATATCGTCACAAGCAGTGCTGTCAGGAAACCATTATCAAATACCAGCAAGGCATCCTTATAATTCTCCAGTCCGATGAACTCATAATTATTCCAGTGATAAATATTCATGTTGGTCATGGAGATATATCCGGTATAGAGGATCGGGAAGATTACGATCAACAGGATCAATACTAAGGATGGCAGTGACCAGCTGTAAGCAAACAGTGTCTCTCTTCTTTTTTTATTCTGTTGTCTGTTCCCATGAGCATTTTTCATTCTTGCCATATTTGTTCGTTCCACTTCCTTTTGCCTGATTATGCCTGATTACGCAGCGTCACTTATTTCATGGATTCGATCAGCTGCAAAGCTTCCTTCTGTGCTTTCTCCGCACTTTCCGCCACATCATTGCCCGCCATGTTGACATCCGTCAGCAGTCCGCTGGCTACGGTCCACATCACATCCATCTCCGGCAGATTCGGCATGGGCACCGCATTTTCCGCAGTCTCCTTCATAGCCATGACCACTTCATCACCGCTTACTTCTTCATAACTGTAACAATTTTCTCTGGCAGGAGCACAGCCACTGGCCTGTGCCAGCGCAATACCCACCTCGTCCTTCATCAGTACCCGCAGTACCTGCTCTACCGCATCCTTTTTATTCTCTGCTGCATTTTTCAGCACCTGGACACCCTGTACTCCCATATAGGGGGCGATTGGTTTTCCGGTCTCATCGATCACAGGCATAGAGGCGATTCCCACGTCCATTCCGCTTTCTCTTACTGTCGGGATCAGCCAGGGACCGGCTATGGTTGCATGCGCCATTTCTTCTTTGAACAGAGTATTCACTGTGGCGTACTCGGTTTCCCCCGGCATGAGATCCACGAACTTTTTATGATAGGCCAGGGCTTCCTCTGTCTCCGGCAGATTCAATCCCGGCTCTCCGGCATCATTCAGGATATAGCCTCCGAATCCATTGATCCAGCCTGCCGCATAATAAGGGGTGCTATGCTGTTCCACGAATCCGTAATGCCCTCCACGGGTATTCTCCTGCATATAAGCATACAGTTCCTCTGTCGTAGCCGGCACTTCCTCATCCTTCATGTAGAGACGGTTATACATAAAAAGTAAGGTCTCATAATAGATAGGAAGCTGATAGACCGTTCCCTTATAAGTAGCCGCTTCGATCGTGTTATCCATATAGGCATCCAGTTCCTCTGCCGGAATGATATCCGTGATAGGCGACAGAATGTCCATTTCTGCATAGACACCTATCTTATCATGGGCAAAAAAGTACATATCCGGAGCTGCCTTAGGATCATTTCCCACCATTTTGAGAGCTTCTGTCAGATCACTCTTTTTCTCCAGTACTACGTGGATCTGCGGCTCTAATTGGGCAAATTCCTCTTCCAGGACCTGCGTTACCGCATCTTCCTTGTCATGCCAGATGGTGATCGTAACCTCTCCGTCCGTCTTTTCGCCCTGCGCTGTCTGCTCCACCGTTTGGCTGCCACAGCCGGTCAGGCTGCCAATGGTCAGTCCTGCTGTCACGATCCATGCCCATGCTCTGTTCCGGATTCTTTTCTGATTTTTATTCTTCATATCCTGCACTCCTTTGATATGTACTTTCCTGCTGCTTGTTTTTATATCTTATTTCTGTGACTTTTTCTTTGAGACTGCTACTGCCGCGCCACCTGCTGCCACCACTACCAGCACGCCGATCACGATGGGTACGACCGGAGTGGATTTCTCTGTATTCTCCGCTGCTTCGATTGTCGCTTCCACAGCTTCCGCAGGCTCTTGTGTTGCCACAGTTTCGTTCGTCTCTTCCAGCGCGATTTCTTCATAAGATACGGTGTAATCCTCCGGACCGTTTATCGTAAGCCAGATATCCTTACCGGTCTCTACGGAAATGTCCGTTGTCTGTACACTTCCTTCATTACCATTGACGATTATGGAATTCACCCAGCCGGGAATCTCTTTTACCAGCCAGCCGCCTTCGCCTTCCTCTAATGCCTCTCCGGGCCATGCTGCAAATGCGTTAGTGCCGTCCGGTGCCGACCATGCCCACAGACAGGGACCGTTCCAGTCTGCGGGAGCAGATACATGGATCGTCACATTGGGAGTTTCTGCCTGATCCGGGTTCTTATAGCTGAAATCGTAGCTGCCGTCGGCTGCTACCGTTACCCATAGTTCTGCGGGATCAATGGAGATATCCTCGGTCTGTACGCTTCCTTCGTTCGCATTGACAATGATGGAATTGACCCATACCGGAACCTTGATGCTGTACCAGCCATCTTCGCCTGCTTTCATCTCTTCCCCGGGCCATGCCGCAAAGGCATTGGTGCCATCCGGTGCCGACCACGCCCACAGACAGGGGTTATCCCACGAGTCATCTACTTTTGCATGTACCACAAATTTCTCTACGTAAGCCGGTGCCTCTCCGGTAGTCTTGCTCTCATAAGAGATCTCTACGGTGTCCGCTGCACTCACCGTGATCCATGCTGCATTGGTATCCAGGATCTGCTCTTCGGTCTGCACGTTACCCTCATTGGCATTGATGATCACATGATTCGCCCATGCAGGAAGCCAGATATAATACCAGCCGTCATTAGCTGCATCTGCTTCCATCTCCTCGCCGGGCCATGCGGTAAACGCATTATTGCCGTCACTGTCCCATGCCCAGACGCAAGGGTCTGCCCAGTCCTCCGGCACCTGTACATAAAGCGCATTTCTCTCTTCTGTATTCTGTGTTGTTTCTGCATTTACCGTCATCGGCAGAATCCCGATCACCAGCAGAAGCATCATCAGAAATGATCCACAACGTCTTATCACCTTACCCATAATATCCTCTCTTTCCGATTCTACTTGTCTGTGTTATATTTTTGTAACCTTTCTGTCGTTTCAACCGTTTTAAAAAGTGCACTTTCCCTTGGGTTATTTTGATTATAACGTTGCTGTTTCCGGATGGTCAATTTGATTTTGGGTAATCGTTTTCCCTCTGCATTATTTATTTTTCACAGTTTCATTCTTTCTTTTTTGGCTGTTATTCACAAATATTTTTTAGGTTTCCTGCGTTTTCCTAAATATTTGTGAAAGTTTCACGAAAATGTTTCCTATGAAGTACCCATTAGAAACGTGCACCGCAAGGCGCAAACATAAAAGGAGATGGAAGTCTTTCGCTTCCATCTCCTTTGAAAATACTTTTATGCTATTTTTGTTACCTATTTTTACTTATTCCTACTTATTTCGCCTTGGGTGCAAACTTCTTTCTCAATACATACCACAGGGCACCTGCAATACATACAGAGGAGTAAGCACCACAAATGATACCTACCATCAGAGGCAGTGCGAAATCACGGATGCTGGTCACACCCCAGATGTACAACGCACCTACCATTACCAGCGTGGTCAGGGAGGTAAATAAGCTTCGGGACAGTGTCTGGGTGATGCTGTGGTTTACAACATCCTGCAGATCATCCTTCTTGGTCATAACTGCCATATTCTCACGTACACGATCGAAGATTACGATGGTGGCGTTGATAGAGTAACCTACGATGGTCAGCAGACACGCGATAAAGGTATTGCTGACGGATACTCTTGCGAGTGCGTAGAAGGTGATCACTACCAGCACGTCATGGAGCAGGCAGGCAATACTGCTGACACCGAAACGGATATCGCTGAAACGGAAGCGGATATAGATCAGCATGCAGATGATTGCTACTGCTACCGCCAGGATCGTATCGGACTTCATCTCGTTACTGATGGTGGAGCTGATGGTCTCGGAGGTGATCAGCGTCTCATCCACACCAAAATTATCCACGAACATCTGATTCAGTGCCTGTCTCTGATCCACATCCAGAG
>OLGL01003417.1_pt1 | contig 10128 bp, 10 predicted proteins | sample 1605041 | NCBI WGS metagenome assembly OLGL01 (sample SAMEA3888905, study PRJEB22519) | human gut metagenome | biome: human gut; feature: human-associated habitat; material: faeces | place: Denmark | collected 2010 | reverse complement strand
CAACTTGTTCAAATCGCTAACACGACAACCGATAAGGCACTGGAACATAAATATGTCACGATAGACCGGATAGGTGGCACCCATTCCGCTCAAATCGGCATAATACACCTTGTCTCTCTCTTCAAGGGTAAGGTAGAACGGGTCGCCATACATGGGTTGTGTAATCTGGTACTGGTCAAACGGATTGTTCCTTGTCAGTCCGCGCTTGATGCACCACTTGATGACGGTACGGATGCGGTAGAGGCTTCCTGACATGCTGTTCTCGGAACGTTGTTGGGTCACATCACGAGGCAATTCGTCTTTATAGAATACAGGGTACATTTCCACGTACCTATACTCCTCCTGCATCCAGAACTTGAAGTCACGGATGTCGTCAGCGGTAATGGAATCAATGCAAAGGTGAAATCCTCGCTGGTGCATGACTTCATGGCGGAAACGCTCGTAGCGCAGCACCTTTTTCAGATTGTCACGGTGGTGTTTCCAACTTTCATCGGCAAGAGGTGTTTCGTCCATGTATTTCTTAATCTGGAACGACAGCAGGTATTCGTCTGCCTTGTTGCCGCCCCTCGCGTTGATGTTGGGATGGTGGTATTCCTCTATCAGCCCCTTGAGCCAGTTGCCGTCCACACCGCGGTGGTATTCCTTGGTGATAAGGTGCGTAATCTGCTGGATGTCCCGGTCGAAGTTCATCCGCTTTTCCTCCGAGACCAATGCCACACGGGGCTTGTAGCCCTGTTTCTCCGCGCTCCAGTGGTTGGGGTTGATGGAAAGCTCGCTTGCCGCCTTGATGTCCACTCCGCCGATGTCCCGGACACGGAAATAGACACGTGCCAGATTCGTCACGTTGTTCTTGGCCGATGTTTTTCTGATGAATGCCGTCACTTTCATATATATGTCCTCCTTAGTTTATCATCTCTACCATTTTGCGTTTCATGTCATCATCAATCGTTCGATAACGTCTGAACGCCCTGCTTCCCTCCACGTGTCCCGATAGGGAAGCTATCAGGTTCGGGTCGGGAACTTGTTTGTACAGATTGCCTACGAATGTCTTGCGTGCCGTATGGCTGCTGGCCACCTCGTACAAAGGTCTCTGCACGGTGTTGTAGCCGTGCGTGTCAAGGATGGTCACCATCCGGTCTATGCCGCAATGTTTCAGCAGTTCCCGTATACTCAAGTTATAGGTATGCACCGTTTTGAACGGAAGCAGCCTGTCTGCATTCTTATCGTAGTGTTCCAGTATCTTCAATGCTTTCTCGTGCAGGGGTACTCTGACGGTCTTCGCCTGACACTTCTTCGTCTTCTGCGGCATATACTCTAGGAAACCGTCCTTGATGTTGTCCCTTGTCAGCCGGTAAAGGTCTCCGACACGGCAGCCTACATAACAGTGGAACACGAATATGTCCCGGATGATGGACAACTTCGGGCAGTCACTCAAGTCTGCATTATAAAGAATATTCCTCTCTTCGGATGTAAGGTAGAAGGGATCACCGTAGGTCGGCTCCTTGCAGCCGTAGAGCGCATAGACCTCGTTGTCGGAATACTTCATCTTCTTGCACCAGTGCAGAAAGGTACAGAAGAGGTTCATGATGTTGATGACGGTAGTGCCTGAAAGCGGCTTGGGCTTGCGTTTGACAAGCAGGCGTGAGGCATAGAAGCCGGGATGCTCCTGTTGCAACAGATGTTCATTTACGACATAATCCCGGAAATCGTTCATCTGTTCCAGTGTGACCGTCTCCACAAAGAGCATGAAGTCTGTGTTACCCAATATCTCCCTTTGATAGTCATGGTAACGTGACATCTTGCGCTCGAAACGGATGATATGCTCCTTCGTCCTGTCCGCACCGTCAAACTTTACTAGATATTCATGGATGCGGCGGAGCAAGTTCGGATGGTTGCGTTCGAAGGCGCGGGCAGGGTACAGCACATCCTCGATGGCCTGTTTCAGCCATTTGCTGTCTGCCTTGTCCGAGAAGGTCTTTTCAACATGCTCGATGATGGCCGCAATCTGTCTGGGCAGCCGTTTCTGCTCGGTGGCAGGAACAGCTGCAGTGCGTTTGTAACTGAGGGTATCGGAATCCCAATACTTGTCATATACGGCAAGGGGAGAGACGACCTTTATATCCACGTTCTTCTCCCTGACCCGGAAACAGATGTTCGAGGTCGAGGAATCGCTCTTTTTCAGATATACGGAAACTTTCATCGGCAGTGTTTTTTGAATTACTCTGCAAAGGTACAATAATTCCCGTATATGTTCCCATATATCCCGAAGAAACTTGAAACGGATTAAAACAAATTAAGATGTCAATCCCGAATCTGATACCACATAAAACACTGTATATTAGCGGTTACATTTACAGTTATTATGCTTTTGTTTTCATTTTCGAGTTTCCCGAACACATATCAAAACATATATTGCAGTTCCACACTTTCTTGTTAGATAGTGTGGCATTCAAGTCCGGTGGCGAAAATGGGGTCAGTCCGAAATGTTGATTTTCAATAATGGAATCCATGTGTGTTGGATAATTGTCGGATAATTGGTCATGAATGAATAGAAATCCGTAAAACTTATCAGCATTCATAAGAAACCATGCGTAGGATTTGGCTATTTTTACGCAGAAAAAACGGATAAGATTATGAAAAACGTAATTGCTATAATAAAAAACGCTTGGGGTGACAGTCCGCCACCGAAAGTCAAAACCGGCTTTATTCCCAACCCCTGTGATTGGGAGAAGAAAAATTATCTGACGAATCCCGACTCTTACTACCGGCAAAAGGCATCGGTCGGATTCATAGCCATGAAAGGATGGCTTTTCACTATTTTGCGTTTGCCGAACTGTACCTTTGCTAACCAAGCGTCTTCTTACTTTCCTTTTCTATTCTCTATCTTCAATAATCAGATTCTCTCAATATATAAATTATACAATCACTTTTGGAATGATATGAAGGTGTCTCATCTTGTAAAAGCTGCTATGAAAAAAACGGCATTCATAGCATTGTTCTCAGGCATGGTATTGTCAGCCGAAGCTCAAAATACGAACCGGATAACCGAAGAGGAGCCTGATATAAAGGTGACAAAGGATACGGTATGGAATATAGCGATTGAAGAGAAAACGGCAGCAAAAGTACAATTCCCCCAACCGGGAGACAAAATTGATGTACTGGACCCTATCGTGTACGGTTTATGCTATACCGTTGCCTATGATAGGCTCGCCCGGAAATCCGTCAAGGTGAAAACTTACAGGAAAGAGTACGCCCCGTATATCCACGCCGGCTATGACTTTGGCGTAAAGCATTGGAAAGAAATCGTTCTAAAAGACTATTCCTCGCTCTGGAAACAATTGCGGGGCATTGCAGAGAGTACCGGAATGGAAAGGATCTGCTTCCGCAACGGAGCCCTTATGGGAGCATACTCAACAAATCCCTATCCGGAACTGGATTATATCGATACCGCAATTTCTGATGTGCTGAAACAGGTAAGGAAGCATATAGCTTCTGAAAATGAGATATCCCGACACTATGACACCTTATCTGATAAATGGTTTTCTTTTTTCAATGGAGAGAAAGAACGCTATTACGACATCGCAAATCACAACAGACCTTATTTCCTGTGTCAAGAGCATGCCGACGATGCCCTTATTCTTCCAGAGTGGATAGATACCGCCACAGCAAGCAATGACCTCACCCAATCGGAAGCCCTGGCTTCGGCAATTGCAAAATTTGACTCCCCTGCCGCTCCGGACGGAATCCGAAAACTGAAAGACAACATGAGGCTCACACCTGATGAACGAAATGCCTTGCTGGCACCTAACGATATGATTTCGTATGCCGTAGGCGTAGCACAAGCTAACTGGATCATGGAATATAAATGGTTTATAGGAGAAACTCATAGAAAGGAGTTTGATGCAATGCTCCTTTCCCTGGTAAACCGTCCTGCTATCATTTCCGCTTTTGAAGACGGACTGAGAAGTGCCATGACTATAACAGGATGTTTTAAAAATGCGATTCTGCGTCAGGACTGCGACTCGATATGTCTTATGAACAAAGCCATCAAAGCAGAATTGAACAAAGCATACAGACAAGACGTAGTTTATGGTTATGTCTTTATGAACGGAATGGACGCCGTTGAAATATACAGGGCCGGTGCCGAGTGGGATATTCCTGAAAAACAAACGGCCAGCGGATTGCGGCTTGATAAGGACCGGGTGCTTGAAGGTTTCAGGGATTATCTGGAGGGACATTTGAAAATGGGAGTCGAATATGCCCGGACACTGACTAAGGGGCGCAATGCCATTGACTGGCATTTGTATGAGAAAGACACGGAAACAATAGACTTGTCTGAAAACGGATTCCAGCCTGCCATTCCGCTACATATCACGACAGGCACATCAAGCGAGTGGAGCGCCGAACTGTCGCAGATGATTACGCTCCCACAGGAAGTTGTCGGGCAGAACATTACGGGCAAGGTGATGGCTACGGTGGTAATTGAGGCCGATGGTGCTGTCAGCAAAGTGGAAATTACAAGTTCGCCGCATCCGGCTTTGAGCGAAACTGTAACGGATTGCATCTATCGCATGCGGTTCATGCCGGCAAAATATGACGGAAAATGCGTTGCATCGGTTGCCATTATTCCTGTATTATTCTAATGAAAACACAATATCACCATTCACCATGAAAAGATTATTATCAACCGTCCTGCTTGCATGTTTCGTACTGGGAGCATGGGCACAAAACAAGACGAAAATGACAGAAGAAGAGAAAAAAGAGGCCATGAAGCAACTTGAAGTGCTCTATCAGTTCGAGACAGGAGCGGCATTCGGCGAACTTGATTCATTAACAGAAAGCCAAGAGTTCAAACAAGATAGGCTCCCTTGGGAAAAATGGGCGGACAAATTCAAACACAAGAGCTTTAAAAAGAGCCTGTCAAGACTGTTCATGTGCTTTGACAAGGCATTCATAGAGCCGAACAAGGATTCTCCTATCTTTTTCAACCTTATGCTAAGGGGCAAAGACGAAGATGTATCTTCATATTTCGGTGGTCGACAAGGATCCGGCCTGTGGAAAAAGTATTATCACGAGGATGAGAACGGGAACTTCACGGGGTTCTGCAAAGAACTTTTCTTCGACCTGGAGACTGATTTGCAGCTTCATCTGGCGGATAAACAGGGCAAACCGGTCTATATACACCCGGATGAAGATATCTATCTGCTTGAGGGCGGCGACTATGCCAAGAACAAAGACATGTTGAATATATGGTTCGGATTGCAGATACCGCTGACTGTCCCTTATCAGGAAATTGCAGGCGGACACATCTCCTTGTCTTTCTATATGCCTGAGAAATACGACCGCATCACAGTACCCATAAAGGATTTTGGAGACAAACCGGTGCAGGTGACTTGGGGCAACAAGACTTTTTCCATAGAAAAGGTTGACAGCAACGGCTTCACCATTTCCGCAGACGCAGAAACTATCGATAAACTGAGACGCATGGATTACCTTTATCACAGGGATGGAAACTGGTACGAGCCGCCCTCTTCAACATTCACAACAGGAGATTTGGACAAGATTCTGAAAAATAGTACAGGGAAAATCACGTTTGAAGAGTGGTTGAAAGGAAAAGGCATCGACCCGAACAACCTGGAAGAGACCTTGAAACACTTTATGGAAGATGAAGATTCAGAGGGAAATGACGATACAGACGCTGCCGGAGTGATGGGAAAGCACTACACGGTTGCCTTGCAGGGAGATAGTCTGTTGCTCTACATGCCGGACGAAAAGAGACGGAAAATTGCCGAGATAACCGTATTTGCCCCATCGGAAGGCGAAGCATCCCGGTTAATAATCAACCGCGAGCGATGCAACGAACTTATCGAATGGTTGTGCACAGAAAAATCACCGGACAATACAAAGCAGACCGAACCGGAAGAGATGGAGGAAGTGGATTATTTCAGTCCTGATTTCCAGCCAGCCAAGCCCATCAACCCGCAGACAGGAATGCCGGACGAATGGAACATGGTCTTGGCACAATTGCTCAGGAAGCCGGAAGAGGCAGTCGAGCAAGGAATTACAGGAAGAATGACGGCGGAAATAACCATCGGAACCGACGGCGTTGCCAGCAACGTAAAAATAAACGGAGACCCTCACCCGCTATTGAAAAAAGCGGTCTGCGACTGCCTCTACAGCATAAAGTATGTCCCGGCAAAATGGAATGGAAAAGCAATCTCCTTTGTCGCTACTCTTCCCGTCATTTTTAACTGACCGAGCCTATGGAAGGATATATACTGATTGTACTACAGATTCTGATAATCGGACTGATTATCTGGAGAAGGAAGCTGGATTCCAAAGAGCCGTTAGGTTGTCTGGCGGCGGAGGTTCATCCAGCCGTTTCTAATACAGTATATCAATATTAACAAAAACATACAAATTATGAAAACTATTTTTATCATGGGAATCTTGAGTTTCTTTTGCGGCATCAGTGCCGCACAGCCTCAATACTGGGGTGAGGGTGCATACGATTTGGAAAATGTGGTGTTCGGAATGAAGGTGGACAAGTATTATTCCAAGGCAAAGCCATACGACGGGTATCCTGACAAATCATTCCGCTATTTCGATAAGGAGAAAAAGATATGCAAAACCAAGAAAGGCAAAAAGGCGGTCATTTATCAATACAGCTCGATAGAAACGAACTACGGAGAAGTGCTTGCCCGCTTCGGGAACTTTGAATTCCCTTATACCGGTATGCTGGCGGACAAATCAGGAAAACTTATCGGCATTCTGGCACAGGGAAGGCTGGACGGAACGGCAGCAGTGGATTCGCTTTTATATGCTCTGGCGGAAAAATACGGTCAGAAATGCTATATGACAGAAGAATATTTCGGAGAACGGAATTTCGGGTGGTACATGAATGACAGGACTATCCAACTGTATGTATGCAAGCCGGTCCCAGAACACCTTGATGCCGTAATTTACCTTGAAGAGAACGAAAAGGGAGAACGGAAAATTGTCGGCGGAGGCAGCCAACCTCATACCTGGTACGAAGTGCGCCTGACGGTGACAAAGACGAAATATGACCCGTTTATCGACTGCATCGAGTTTGGAGACTGGATGTATTTCAATGACCTCTTATCCGATGTCAGGAGCATGGAAATCAATCCGGCAGCAGGCATATACGACACCGGCGAGCTGTTTACAGAGGAAGACCTTGTCCCGGACACCGCCAAGGGATATATGAACATTCCGGACGGAGAACTTCCCAAGTTCAAGGAAGGACCGTTCGCGAAATTCCCGGATTTCAGGCTTGCCGTGCGCCATTGGATGGCCTATAATACCGGCCTCGGAAACCAGGGAAATGCCGAAGGGAATGTAAGTGTATCCTTCACAGTGGGAAAGGACGGCAAAGCGAAGGATGCCAAGGTGGAAAACCGGGAGACCACATCGTCCGAACTGGAAGTTGCAGCACTATATACCATTCAACGGCTTCCCGAGTTTATACCTGCCACCCAAAACGGAAAACCCGTGGCATTCCGCATGACGGTGGCACTCAGGTTTGAAAAACGATAAATTTTCTCTATATGGACAAAGGCTTTTCAATAAGCGGTCATCTCCTTTCATGCTTGCAACCGGACGATCCCCGGGAAGCACGTCTGCGTATGCTTTGTGTGACCATATCCAAGGATATGCCGGAGGAGAGAAGAGAGCGGCAACTGCGTCCCTTTGCATCGGACATGGAATTCATGAATATGATTGCCGGATGGATGAACGGGCTTCCCGAAGCAATTAGCCATGAACAGCCGGACTTTGAGAGATGGCTGGAGCTGTTCATGACTGCCGGTGAAGCAGAATCCACCCTCTATGTCATGCGTTTGCAAATATGGTACACGCATTATTGCTGCGTAAAAGAGTTACTGACCTTATGCCGGTTGCTACAAAGGCATTGTGAAGAACATCTGGAAGCCATCTATCACAGAATACTCTACTACTTCCGCGAAGCGAGAATACAATGCGGAATGCCTTCCACTTCCGAGCCGGCAGAAGGCATTGAAGTATCATTCAAACTGCTCGATGCCTCCTACGAACATATCAACCGTAAAATCATTTTGCAAGCGGAAGAACTGCTCGGTATCCATACCGACCATTCTTTCATTCAGAAAGTGATGGAATGCCATACTGAAGCGAAGACAGCAGAAGAACTGGCGGAACTATGCGGAGCAAACAGCACCGTTACCTTCCGTCGGACATTCCTGAGATTGTTTAACTGTCCGGTAGCCCAGTGGCTTCGGCAAAAACGTGCCGAGCAGGTGCTGAAACTGTTGAGGACTACACACCTTCCCTTACCGGAGATTGCCGAACAATGCGGGTTTGCGAACCAGTCTTACCTGTCTGATTTCTGCAAGCGGAATCTCGGTGATACACCGGTAAATATCCGGAGAAACAGGAACTGACCATTTATTATAAAATGAACGAATATGAAAATTAAAATACTTATCATCATTGGATTGACAGCATTTTTATGCTTATCCGGCGCAACAGCCCATGCACAATCAGACAAACAGATTATCAACATGGATAACCCGGACTATGACATCGATGTGGAACGTTTATGTTCTCCATATATTGATTTCGATAATCCCAAAGAGACCAGCAAAGAAGTAAGCTATCGCTATGTGAAATACACACAAAACATGAACGTTTCGTTTTCTGAGAGATATCCGATTTTAATATATTATATAAGTATGGACAGTCTCGTTACCAAGAAAGCAACTTTTTGTGATACCGACTTCGGGAAACTGAATTTAATAACCAATGCACAAGGCAAATTAATATCGATGGTCTGCGAAACGAAGATGAACAAAACAAGCTTCAAGGAACTGGTAAAGGCTGTTAGACAGAAATGTGGCAAACCTGCCCTGAGGAAAGCAGAAACAGGTAAAGACGAACTTAAAAAGATTCTGATAAACTCGATGGTATCAAAGGGCAAGAACATACCCGTGTATCTTTGGAAGCTGGATGACGAATATATCGGACTGTTCATGGAAGGCGAGGACATCGTAAAGCTCTTCCGGGCAAAAAAAGAATTTGAAGATTTGCTCATCAAAGTAAATGGTCCTTACATTGAGGCAACAATAGAGTTGCAAAAATTGGAGAGAAAAATGTTCAAGAGATAAGAAACAGGCTATAATAAGCTATTTTTAAGTCACATGAAAATGGCAGAAATGTGGGATACGGAAACACAGCAAGAAAGCATGTTCAAACATATTCTACAACACATTCCGGTGAAAAAAAATCCATCTATAAGCATACTAAAGAATCATTTTCTATATTTGCTGTATTACAAATAGATAACAAGCCATTAAAAACACATGCCTCATGAATACAACATCACAAGCACCGCAAAATATCTGATATCAGTTCTGTTGCTGTCAATCATACTATCAGTTTCAGCCTTAACCGTTACTTATTTTCTGTATCGTATGGAGATAGAATTGAGAGATACGGAGATGTGGAATTTCATCTATGATACAGGCTGCTATCAGGATGCAGAGCCCCAAAAACTTTTGTGGTTTACAGCAATTTCCATTGTGTTTTATCTGCTTATGAACTTGTTCTTTCATTGTATTTCGTATCTTTACAAACCATAGATGTAACTGTTTATCAGAAAAATGAATGTAACAAAAAAACAAAGTACACATATTGCTGACTGTTGCAGGTTTGCTGGCTATATAAAATATCGACACTTAGGTCTACTTTTTTTTGTCTTTAAAAAAATAGAGTATAGCAGCTTTTATAACAGGATAAAAAACTATCAAGGCTTTTGCACTCAAAATAGTGAAAAATATACCATATAAAACATTCATCACTTGAATCTTGTATGGGTACTTGAACAATCCTAAAACGCATAAACTTATCCCGCCAAAAAAAATCACTAAAAAGAAAAATGCACATAATAAAAATGGAAACGGACCGTCATATTCTGTAAAATCAGCTAATCCAAGCCATTTCTTCCATTTTTTCCACCGTTCTTCCGGTTCCCTTTCCTTCCTCATTCTCTCCGATTCTATTGCACGCTGACGAAGTTTCTCTTGGGGACGCTGTAAACTGAGATTGTATCTCCGCATCTTTTCACTCATGCGT
>OLGL01003410.1_pt1 | contig 10150 bp, 8 predicted proteins | sample 1605041 | NCBI WGS metagenome assembly OLGL01 (sample SAMEA3888905, study PRJEB22519) | human gut metagenome | biome: human gut; feature: human-associated habitat; material: faeces | place: Denmark | collected 2010 | reverse complement strand
AGATCTCGCCGGTCAGCAGCACGCGCACATCGGTCTGCTCGTGGATGGCCTTGCAGAGCAGGTACATGCCCATGCTGGCGCGGATGGTGGTGATATCCCAGGTGCCCAGCAGTCGGATGACCTCCTCCAGGCTCTGGATGACCATGTCCCGGTTGATGATGATCTCATGGTGTTCGCTGCCCAGATAATCGGCGGTTTGGCGGGCATATTTCAGGTCAATGGCATCGGTGTCCATGCCGACGGCAAAGGTGCGGATGGGCTTGCCCAGCTTTTTGGCTGCAATGGAGCAGACCAGCGAGGAATCCAGACCGCCCGAGAGCAGGAAGCCCACAGGGGCATCGGCATCCAGACGCTTTTCCACGCCTGCGATCAGCTTTTCGCGGATGTTCCGCAGGGTGGTCTCCATGTCATCCTCCATGGGGGCGGGCACGTCGGCAATGTCCTCATAGCGGACAAAGCGGCCATCGCAGTAGTAGCTGCCGATGGGGAAGGGGCGGATGTCGTCGCACCAGCCGATCAGGTTCTGCATCTCGGAGGCAAAGGCGATCTGGTGGCTGGACTTGGAATAACCGTAGAACAGCGGACGGATGCCGATGGGGTCGCGGGCTGCGATCAGCCGGTCCTTGCGGGAATCATATAGAATAAGCGCGAACTCGGAGTCCATGTGGCGGAACATATCCAGACCGTACTCGTAATACAGCGGCAGCAGGATCTCGCAGTCGCAGTCGGAGGCAAACTTGTAGCCCCGGCGCTTCAGGATCTCCTTCTCAAAGCGGAAGCCGTAGAGCTCACCGTTGCAGACTACGCAGTCGGCACCGCGGTAGAAGGGCTGCATCCCCTCCGGGGTCAGGCCCATGATGGCAAGGCGGCCAAAGCCCATCAGACCAAAAGGCCCTTCCACCACACGCTGGTCGTCCGGCCCGCGCATCACGGTGCGCAGCAGATACTCCTTGAATTTGGCGGCACTCAGGTCGTGCCCCGTGTAACCCATAACACAACACATATTTCTTACCCCTCTCTCTAAACCTCTCCGTCAATGCTTCGCATTGCCACCTCTCCTGATAGGAGAGGCAGGTTTCCCGGTGACTGAGAGGTTTTTGCAAATAAAAAAATACGGCAGCCTTCATCCCATTGCTAGGACGAATGCTGCCGTATCCGTGGTGCCACCTAAATTACCGGTGCGCGAACACACCAGTCACTTTTGTGTACTCTCCCCGTTGAAAGCACTGCCGCGATAACGAGCGGCTGCCGTCGGCCCCTACTAACTGCCCGAAGCAGGTTCAGGGGGAAGCTCACGGGGGTTCGTTCGGGGCTCATTCTCTGTGCGGCTTCCACCGGCCCGCACTCGCTGCAAAAGAACCTTGAGCACTTACTTTTCCCGATCAACGCTTTTCCTGCCTGCATTGTATCACGGCTCTTTGTCCGTGTCAACACAGTGTTCGCATTTTTGTGAGGTCTGCCCCGGTTGAGGAGGCTTTTGTGCGCAGCTGCGGCACAATCCGTACAAAACGCTGCCCTCGCACTGCAGGGTGAAGCCGTGCTCCGCCATCAGATGGGCACGCACCTCATCCATAAAGTGGCAGTCCAGGTGATAAATGCGCCCGCACTGCACGCACTTCAGGTGCAGGTGCTCGCGGCAGTGGCGGCCCTCGTCCACATACTGGAACACGGCCTTTTCGCCCTTATCGGCCACATATTTCATAATGCGCTGCTCGCCTGCCAGCTTGTCCAGATACCGGTACACCGTGGTGGGATTGGGGCTGGCCCCCTCCGCCTCCAGATGTTCCAGAATGTTGGATGCACTGACCGCGTGCTGGCGGTTGTTGATGAGATAATCCAGGATCAATTGCCGGGTTTTGGTGTTGTACCCCCCGCGACCTGCCATGGTATCAGCCTTCCTTTCTGGGTCAAGTGTACCACAATTTATCCTTCGATGCAAAACAAGAACGAAACACTGGCGACAAGCACAAAAAAACTGTTCAATTTATAGCAAAATAATGCATGACATCTGTTCGAAACGGAAAAGCTCCCAAAGTTTTCAAAAAAGCCTTGTAAACATTGTCCAGATATGTGATAATAATATTAATGATTACTTGGATTATTTAAGGGATACAAGCTGTCCGGCGGGCGACTGATTGCTGCCTGAATGGTCCTGCTTGCGAACTAGGAGATAGAACAATGAAAGAGATGGATTCCCAGTCAAAGACCAGCCTGAAGCTGCAGGCTTACCAGTACCTGAAAACGAAGATTCTGAACTGCGAGTACCGCCCCAACGAATTTCTGAACGAGCAGAAGCTCTGTGCCGAGATGGGCAACATCAGCCGCACCCCCATGCGTGACGCGCTGGGCCGCCTGGAGCAGGAGGGGCTGATCACCATCCTGCCCAAAAAGGGGCTGATGGTCTCCGGCATTACCGAAGAGGACGTGCACAGCATGTTCGAGATGCGCCTGCTGGTGGAGCCTTACGCCCTGCGCACCTACGGCAACCTGATCCCCCGGGAGCAGCTGGAGGCATACACTGAGCTGATGCACCACCCCGAGCGGATCGGTGACTTCTGCAAATCCGACGATGATTTCCATGAGCTGCTGATGAGCAGCCTGCCCAACAAATATCTGCGCTCTGGCTATGACCGCATCACCGGCCTGAACACCCGTTTCCGCATTATGACCGGCAAGGTGAGCATGATCAATCAGGATCAGACCTGTGAGGAGCATCTGGAAATTCTGAATGCCGCCCTGAGCGACAACTGGAACACCGCCGCCGATGCGCTGCAGCATCACCTTGAGCTGGCCCGCGATAAGGCCGAGGGAGTCATCAAGGTCATCCGGCTGTGGTAAATGAAACGATAAAAACGCTGTATCACTCCTTCCGGCATCGCTGATGCGATGCCACCTTCCTCTCAGAGGAAGGCTTTTGCGTTGGCCGCCGCGTTAAGGCTCCCTCCTGGAGGGAGCTGTCGAGCGAATGCGAGACTGAGGGAGTGGGACAGCGTTTTCTTTTGCTGGAAAGTGTAAAAAGTTCATAGAAATCAAAAGAAAAGTACATTGAATATTGTTTAACAATGTGGTATCCTTAACAACAGAGAGAGCCCGCTGGCAGGCGGGCAGAATGATTTTGGAGGAAAATAATTATGGCTGACCGCATTGTTCTGAATACCATTTCCTACCATGGCCACGGTGCCATTGAGAACATCGTTCCCGAGCTGACTGCCCGCGGCTACAAGAAGGCTTTTGTCTGCTCTGACCCCGACCTGATCAAATTTGGCGTGACCAAGAAAGTCACCGACCTGCTGGATGCTGCAAACTTCGCCTACGCTGTTTACAGCGAGATCAAGCCCAACCCCACCATCGCCAACGTGCAGGACGGCGTGGCAGCCTTCAAGGCTGCTGAGGCAGACTGCATCGTGACCATCGGCGGCGGCTCCTCCATGGATACCGCAAAGGCCATCGGCATCATCATCAACAACCCCGAGTTCGCGGATGTGCGCTCTCTGGAAGGCGTGGCTCCCACCAAGAAGCACGCTGTGTTCACCATTGCCGTGCCCACCACCGCCGGTACTGCGGCCGAGGTCACCATCAACTACGTCATCACCGATGTGGAGAAGAAGCGCAAGTTCGTCTGCGTGGACACCAACGATATCCCCGAGATCGCTGTGGTTGACCCCGATATGATGTCCTCCATGCCCAAGGGTCTGACCGCCGCCACCGGTATGGATGCGCTGACCCACGCCATCGAGGGCTACATCACCAAGGGCCACTGCGTCATCTCCGATATGTTCCATCTGGAAGCCATCAAGCTCATCAGCCAGAGCCTGCGCGGCGCTGTGCAGAACACCCCGGAGGGCCGCGAGGGCATGGCTCTGGGCCAGTACATTGCCGGTATGGGCTTCTCCAATGTGGGTCTGGGCATCGTCCACTCCATGGCACACGGTCTGTCCGCTCTGTATGATACCCCCCACGGCGTGGCCTGCGCTATCCTGCTGCCGGTGGGTCTGGAGTACAACAAGACCGTTGCCGGGGAGCGCTACCGCGCGGTCGGCAAGGCCATGGGCGTGAAGGGCATCGACGAGATGAACGATGCCGAGGCCGCCGATGCCACCATCGCCGCTGTCAAGCAGCTGAGCGCAGATGTGGGCATCCCCGCAAACCTGCAGGGCATCCTGAAGGAGGAGGACATCCACTTCCTGGCTGAGTCTGCTTTTGCAGATGCCTGCTGCCCCGGCAACCCCCGCGATACCAGCGTGGAGGAGATCGAGGCACTGTATAAGAGCCAGCTGTAATTCGTAAACTGAACAAAGAGGGTCGGGAACGCCGCTTCCCGGCCCCTTTTTGTTCCGGGAAAGGAGCACTATGAACCTGAATTTCTATACTCTTTGTGTAATTTATCTGGTATATTCTTTTTTAGGCTGGGTAGGCGAGACCGTTGTTGCAACTGCAAAGGGCCGCCGGTTCACCAACCGCGGCGTAGCCTCCGGCCCCTTCTGCTTTGTGTACGGCACGGCAGGGGTGCTCATCACCATCGGCCTGAACGACCAGCGCGCCAGCCTGGCGGCACTGTTCTTCGGCAGCATGATCTATGCCACGGTGGTGGAGTGGCTGACCGCCAAACTGCTGGAACGGATCCACCACCGCCGCTGGTGGGACTACTCCGATAAAAAGTTCAATCTGGACGGCTATGTCTGCCTGCAATACTCCCTGCTGTGGGGTCTGCTGGGCATGGCGGCAGTCCGCTGGGGCAACGACCTGCTGTTCCGGCTCTGCGCCCACCTGCCGCCGCTGCTGTTCCACGCTGTGGTATGGGTTGGCATGGCGCTGGCCGTCCTTGACCAGATCTCTGCCATGGTGGCGGTCAGCCGGTATGCGAACCGCCACCCACGGCTCGAGCAGCTGAATCGGGAGCTGGGCAGGGGCTCGGAGAGGCTGCGGCAGAAAATTACCGCCAGCGTGGAAAAGCGGATCCAGCGGGCGTACCCTGCTGCGGCCCGTCCGGAGCCCACCACCAATGCCGAAAAGCAGCTCTCCCTTGCCGACCTGCTCTGGCTCTTTGTCATCGGGGCTTTCCTCGGAGATGTGGTGGAGACCATCTTCTGCCGCATCACCGCCGGGGTCTGGATGAGCCGTTCCAGCCTGGTCTGGGGCCCGTTCAGCGTGGTGTGGGGGCTGGCGCTGGTGCTGGCCGCCATCCTGCTGCGGGGCGGCGAACAGAAGAGCGAGAGCCGTATCTTCTGGTTCGGTGTGATCCTGGGCGGTGCGTATGAGTATGTGTGCAGCGCTGTGACAGAGCTGCTGTTCGGCACCGTGTTCTGGGATTACAGCGGCTTCAAGTTCAATCTGGGCGGGCGCATCAACCTGCTGTACTGCTTCTTCTGGGGCATTGCGGCCGTGACCTGGATCCGCTATGGCTACCCGCTGGTGGCAAAGGGGATGAAGGCGGTCAAGCGCAGGATCCGCCCCTGGATGACCGCTCTGCTGGCCGTGTTCATGGCCGTGAACCTTGTGACCAGTGCGTTGGCGCTGGCCCGCTACGATGCCCGCACCAGCGGCGCGGCTCCGGCCAATGCGGTGGATGTGCTGCTGGATGAGCATTTTGACAATGCCCGGATGGAGCGCATCTACCCCAACGCCAAAAAGGTGGAGAAGGCTGGGTAAAAATGCACGATTTTGCTTGCGTTTTGCAGGGAAAACAGGTATAATACTTTTTGGATTAAAAAGGAGAGATTTTATATGCTGATCCCTGTATTATTGTTTATCGTGGGCCTGCTCTGCCTCATCAAGGGCGGCGACTGGTTCGTGGACGGTGCAACCGGCATCGCCCGCCGCTTCAAGGTGCCGGAGCTGCTCATCGGTGCCACGGTGGTGTCCATCGGCACCACCCTGCCTGAGGTCATGGTCTCCACCACCTCGGCCATGACCGGCCACGGCGAGATCGCCTATGGCAACGCCATTGGCTCGGTCATCTGCAACGCGGCCCTGATTGCGGCCATCACCATTGCGGTCCGCCCGGGCAAGGTGGACCCCAAGAGCCTGCGGGTGCCGGTGCTGTTCTTCTTTGTGGCAGCGGCCCTGTATGCGGGCGTGGCCTACACCACCGGCTACTTCAGCCGCCCCATCGGCATTGTGCTGCTGGCAATGTTCGTGGCCTACATGGTCTGCAATGTGCTGGCGATGAAAAACGCCCCCGCCCCGGAAGAAGATGAGGACGAGCCGGAAAAGGAAATGTCCTTTGCCAAGGAGATCGGCCTGCTCATCCTCGGCGCAGCCCTGATCGCTGTGGGCGCAAACCTGCTGGTGGACAACGGTACCCTGATCGCGCAGGCGCTGGGCGTGCCGGAATCCGTCATCGCCCTGACCTTTGTGGCGCTGGGCACTTCTCTGCCTGAGCTGGTCACGGCGATCACCTCGCTGGCAAAGGGCCACGGCTCCCTCTCGCTGGGCAATGTTATCGGTGCCAACGTGTTCAATCTGGTGCTGGTCAGCGGCATGTCCATCACGGTGTCGCCCTTCAGCATCCCGCAGAACTCCACCATCATGGGCATCAATTCCTCTCTGGTCATGGATCTGCCCGTGATGTTCGCGGTCATGCTCCTCCTGACCGTGCCCGCTCTGCTCAAGGGCAGGCTCTCCCGCTGGCAGGGTGTGCTGCTGCTCTGCATCTATGCAGCCTTCTGCGCCGTCCAGTTTGCGATGTAAGCCTCTGCGCCGGAGACCCGGCCCGGCTCCACGCCGGAACGGGCGCTTTGGGGCAGAAAACCGTTTTGAGAAAGGCATCCTCGTCTGTGAAGTGCAGGGATGCCTTTTTTCTGTCCCCGCAGCTGGGCCTGACCGCGTCTCCGACAGGCTGTGAAATGGGACGAAATCCGGTCATAAAAAGGCAGTTAGGCGACATTTTTCACGATTTATCCATTGAAATTCTCCCCCGGGAATGATATGATAGACCTGTTCCTGCGCGGCAAAAGTCCGGGAACGAAATCTGAAGTGGGAGAATTTTGTACCAGATGCAGAAAAAGAAGCTTTATCAGCTGGCTGCGGCCATCGTTCTTGTGGTGGCCGTGGCAGCTGCTTTGATCCTGACAGGGATGCGGAAAAGCACCCCTGTGTCCGAGGCGCAGGCCAGCTCGGTGCCGTCCTCCGCTCTGTCCGGCGGGGAAGCTGAGGAACCCTCCAGCGCCGCCGCCTCCAGCGAGAGCGCCGTCAGCAGTGAGGTGACGGAAGAATCCCCGGTTTCGTCCTTCCTGGAACAGCTGGAAGAGGAACTTGGCATTTCCTCTTCGGAGACAGCTTCGTCCAGTGAGGTCTCCTCTGCCGCCAGCGCAGGCAAGGCGGACAGCGTGAGCTCCGCAGTGTCCGGTTCCAGTGCCGCACACTCGGTGCCTGCGTCCTCTGCGGCTTCCGGCAGCCATGCTGCCGGCAGTCAGGCCCCTGGCAGCAGCCCTGCCTCCGGCAGTTCCGCTGCTTCGGAGAATGAGGTGGATGCCAAAATCAACGGCTACATCCGCCAGCTGCAGAACCTGAAGAAGCAGACGGAATCCAAGCTCTACGGCGTGATCTACGAGGCCTACGATGAGTATATCTCTCACCCGGTGGAGGAGCGCAATCTGGGGATGAAGGTCTCCATCGTGGTGTCCAAAACCGCCAAGCTGACCGGTGTTCAGGGCGAGTGTGACAAGGAGTTCAACGCTATCCTGAAAGAGCTGCGCCAGTACCTGCGGGACAATGGCCGCGATCAGAGCGTTGCGGATCAGGCAGAGCAGGAGTACAAAAAGATGAAGTCCGACCTGACCAGTGAGCTGACCGGCATTGTCTATAACAGTGCGGTGGGCAGCGGCGATGGCGGCAAATGGATCCAGGAACACATTGAGCATAAGCGCTGAAATAGATAAGAGCCGTGCAGTTCAAACGCTGCACGGCTCTGCTTTTTTGTTACTGCACACGCTTTAACGCTGTGTTGATGAGATCGGCAAATTGCTCCAGACGCTCCCGGAGCTGGACGATGGAATCGATGTCGCTGTCCGAAATGACACTGACGGGAGCCGAAAGGCTGTTGACACCGGCTTTCAGTGTGCCGCTCAAGGCTGCGTTGACACCGTGGGCGGGGATCTCCACATGCACATCCACGGGGATGGTTTCATCGAAGAGCAGGGACTTCAGCGGCAGGCCCACCACAAGGACAGCCGCATCCTCCCCCTCAGACGGGAACTGATAGTAGATGTAGCCCTTTTTGGCATAATCGGGGTGGACGACGCACTGGCGGCTGAGGGTCAGGGTGTAGCCGGACATCTCCTGCATGGCCACCTGCGTGTTGGGCACGCCGAGGATCTTTGCCAGCTGGGCCTGCGTGATGTAGTTGGGCAGAGACCACTCCGGCAGGAACGCACCCACCAGCGGCGCGCTGTCCGCGATGGAATCCCGCAGGGTGCGGTAGAGCCGCCCGGCATCAAAGTAGGTATCGTTGGCATCAATATAGAGGTCGGTGAAAAAGTCGGTGCCGCCGGTCTCGGCGCGGGTAAGCCCGCCGGAGGGGTACAGGTACAATTGCAGCTGACCCGGCGAATACAGCCCGGCCACATCGCCGGAAGTTGCACCCACCTGTTTCAGAATATTGTACAGGGCCGGGGTACTGGCACTGTCCTGTGTGGTGATGTTATAGCTGAACTCAAAGGTCGCACCCTTTTGTAAGGCACGGACTTTGCTGTTGACCAGACTGAAAAGGACCAGCGCAGCCACCAGACACACCGCCAGAATGCAGGCCACCACTGTGACCACGGCGCGGGAACGCTTTTTGGAAGATTTCATGGCAGAACCTCCTGTTCTCTTTATAAGGAATACGATCCAGAACTTAAAAATCGTTCAAGCTGGCTTTGATTTTTGAGAAAAACAAACTTTTCCGGATATTGCTGACCAATGCGCTGGTATCCGGCCAGTTTGGCAGGGGTCCGGCCCTGATGCAGGACCCACCATAGGAACTCCGCATCTATTTTTTCCTCACAGCCCGGCGCGGAGGAGGAGCGCACTTTTCCCCGGTTTTTCCACCAGCGTTTCAGTACCCGGCTCAGGCAGGTGAAACGGCCAAAGCAGAGCACGATGATCTGGTCTGCTTCTTCCAGCCGCCGGTCATAACAGGTCTTTGTATAGTTGCCATCGATGATCCAGCTTTCGTGCGTGTCCAGAAAGCGGCGGACAATGGCGTTTTCCTCATCCAGCGGGCGCTCTACCCATCCGGGCAGGAAATGCACCGTGTCCAGATGCAGCACCGGAGCATGATAGGTGGCCCCCAGTGTTTGGGCAAGGGTGGATTTTCCGCTGCCGCTGGTGCCTAAAATCGCAATCTTCATAGGGCGTTACCGGCAGGCCGCCACAAAGGCATCAAAGATCCCCTGCATGGCGGGGTCGGCAGCGCTGAGCCACTCGGGGTGCCACTGCACGCCCAGGCAGAACTTCGCGTCCGGCTTCTCAATGCCCTCCACGATGCCGTCCTCGCTCAGGGCCGACAGCACAAGGCCGGGGGCGACCTTGTCCACCGCCTGATGGTGCTGGCTGTTGACCAGTACGGTATCCTGCCCCAGAATGCGAGAGAGCAGGGTGTCCAGCCGCACGGTGACGGTGTGGATCTTGCCCCAATGGTCGTTGTGGGGGACGTGCTCAAAGGGTTTGATGTCCTGATACAGATCGCCGCCCAGCGCAACATTCATCAGCTGGATGCCCCGGCAGATGGCCAGCACCGGCTTGTCGGCGGCAAGGAAGGCGCGCAGCAGCAGCGGCTCGGCGGTATCCCGCAGGACGTTGGGCTCGCCGCAGGCAGGGATGCGCTCCTGCCCGTAGAATTTCGGGTCGATGTCGCCGCCGCCCGGCAGCAGCAGGCCGTCACAGGCCAGCGCATCCTGCACGGCTTTGTCGGGGCCGTCCAGCTCGATCCAGCGCATCTCTGCCCCGGCCCGGGCAAGGCTTTCGGGATATTTTGCGTGGGCCTCCGCCAGCAGCTGGTTCGGCACCATGCGCGGCATTGCAATCGTAATAGCAGCAGACATTGTAGAAACTCCCTTTACGTTACTTTTACGTTATCAGAAACTTTGTTCAGTCAGATCGAAACTGTCCGCTATGCCAAGGGCTCCCCTACTAGGGGAGCTGGCGAGCGAAGCGAGACTGAGAGGTT
>OLGL01003407.1_pt1 | contig 10159 bp, 7 predicted proteins | sample 1605041 | NCBI WGS metagenome assembly OLGL01 (sample SAMEA3888905, study PRJEB22519) | human gut metagenome | biome: human gut; feature: human-associated habitat; material: faeces | place: Denmark | collected 2010 | reverse complement strand
GGAATGCTGCCGCAATGGGTCAAATGATTTTGTCCTTGACTTGGGGAGCACTTTAATTAGACGGAGCTGGACAAAATGGACGATTTCAGGTGCTTTCATCACAGCTTCATCTCCATGAACTGCCCCATTTTCTCTGCCGCTTCCTCCTGCATTTTCCGCGTCACATGGGTATAGGTATCCAGTGTGAATCCGGAGGAGTAGTGGCCCAGCATCCCGGAGAGCGTCTTAATGTCGACACCGTTCTGGAGGGCCACGGTGGCAAAAGTATGCCGCAGATCATGAAAACGGCAGTCCTCCAGTCCAGCGTCCCGAAGGATTCTCTTGTGGATTCGTGCCACGGTCTCAGGGCTGTACATGGTTCCAGTTGTTGGGGAAGGGAACAGATATGGATTATTCGGATGCAGACTGTGTTCCTGGATCAGTAGATCCACTGCCTGCTGGGGAACGATCAGGGTACGGATGGAATGCTGGGTCTTGGGCTGACTCACCACCAGTTTTCCATTCAGCCGGCTGACAGACTTCGTCACAGAGACGCTTCTGTTCTGTGGGTCCAGATCGCTCCAGAGCAGAGCCAGTAGCTCGCCCCGACGCAGGCCGGTAGTCAGCTCTAGAAAAAACAATGGCAGCACGTTCCGCTCTGCTGCCGCCTGTAGATAGTCCCCGATCTGCTCCGGCTGGATGACCTTCATTTCCTTCCGATCCAGTTTTGGAGGTTTGCACTCCATCGTCGGATTTTTAGCGATGATACCGGCACGAACTGCCTGTTCCAATGCGGCGTGCAGAAACATATGAACACTGCGGACCGTTTTAGGACTCAGACCGGAACTCGCCCGTTTCTGGGAATGTACCCTTCCATTGATGCGAAGATCTTGATAAAGAATCTGGAGACGCAATCCGGTCAGTTGACTTAACGGAACTTCACCGATTTGCGGGATTACCAGTTGATTCATAAAGTAGCTGTATTGTATTTGGGTGCTTTCTCGAATATTTTGTTTCGCATAGAGATCGTACCAGGTCTGGAGCCACTGCGCGACTGTGTACTCTTGACAATTCATTTGTGGTGCAGAAGTTCCTTGCGTTTCCTGAGCCAAACCGGTCAGCGGCGTTGCTTTATGTTCCCGATTCCAGACCGCTTCCCGAAGCTGCCGCTTACACTCGGCTTGTGTCCTTGCCAGAACACTTTTGTAAATGAGTTTCCCGGTTTCCTCGTTCCGGCCTGCCGTATAACGGCCTTCCCAGCGACCGTCTGAACGCTTTCGAATGCTGCCATCTCCACGGTTTTTCCGATTGGACATTTTTTCATCTCCTGTTTTAAATCTGTTCAGACACTTTCCGGTCTACCCAGGCCAGCAGCCGATCCTTTGGAACAACAATCCGGCTTCCGACGAGCATGGCCGGGAAGTTTTTCCTGTGGGCCAGTTCATAGGCTCCAGCCCGCGATATACTGAGTACACTTGCCACTTGTGGGATTGTCAGCATTACAGGCAGTTCCTCAAAGGACTTATAGATTTGGTTCGCCATATTGTCTGCTCCTCTCTTTTATAGTTTGCTACCGTCTTGATTCCACAAATACAGCCACCACGTCTGCTTTAAAAGCTCTTTCTGTGATCTCTGTAGCTTCTGAAATCAAGCTGGGAACTTGCTGTAAAGCGATTTTGCTTTATAGATGGGATATATCACGGGCCGGAGATTATTTGCAATCTCCGGCCCGCAAATCGTGTCCCGACCTCTGAATTTTTCTGCTTCTCTTGTGAAACCATACTCTGAGGCGGACACTTATAAAATCTATTTCTTGTTATTCAGCTCTATTCGACACTACTTCCCGAGCTGATGGGCGACATACGGATCGGCGTTTGGCAACGCCCACGGGACTCTCACCCCTCCGAGGATCTCTCCGAGCTGGCCCCGCATACGCGGGGCAGGTGTACCATTATAGGCTGACAGGGTCGTGGCGAAACAGCCTGCCAGAGCTGCTTTGGGCTAGATGGACCCGCTCCGCACCTTTCTTGCCGTCGTTGATGCAGACTTCCGCCTGCACAGGTGGTCTTCGCGCATCCGCCGCATCGCTTTTCCCCTTCCGGGGGACTGCCAGCTGATGGGAATCCGCTGCCGGATATTCACTTTTCGAGGTACACGAAAGCCACAGAAAGTCCATCTTTCTAATAGCTTCCCGGCAGAGCGAATTGGATGAGGATGGAGTTCATTACCTTCAGGTCCTCGCCTTCCAGGGTCAATCGGACTCGCACCAATAGAGATGTCTGCCTGGCTGACAGACGCTTTTGTTCTGGATGGTACCAATTGGAAACGCGAATGCCTCCATAAGGGCCAAATGAAGTTTCGATGGGATATGTACATGCAAGCGCGATCAAATCGCTTCGGATCGTACGTTCGCAAACGCCAAAACGGTCCGCCAGTTGTCTCGTTGTGCTGAACCGTGCGTTGCACAGATATTCCCATATCGCCTGTCTCCGTTCAGACGGCCCCAATTACCTCACCTCCTCACCTCGCTCTGTGGTTCTGAGGATAAAGCAAGACCCGGCAAGGTAATTGCCGGGTCTTAAAAATATTTGAGAAATCAGTCGGTTTTCTATGTTTTATCCAATTTATAATTCAATTTTATATGCAAAATTACTATCTAATTAGAGTCCAACCATATACCTTTTTCCACAACCTCCCATGTTGTATGATCTGTATGGAGCAGGTGGTGGGACTTCTTTCCCAGCGGACGCTCCAGGAACTCTTGGTAGAGAGACTGAATCTCCGGATTCTCGTGGGAAAACCGGATGGTGGCCTTCTGATCCAGCTTCCACAGGGCATCTTCCCGCTTCCCGGCCAACTCCTCTCCGTCGTGGATGGGCTGGCCGCCGCCTCCTGCGCAGCCGCCGGGGCAGGCCATCACCTCCACGAAGTCGTAGCGGCCCTGCCCGCTCTCCAATGCCTTCATCAACTTCCGGGTATTCCCCAGCCCTGAGACCACCGCCACCCGGATCTCCCCGGCACCTGGAATGGAAAAGACAGCTTCTTTCCACGGTTTGTTTCCCCGGACAGCCGTGAACGCGTCCGGATCTGGGTTCTCCCCGGTGACGAGATAGTAGGCCGAGCGTAGGGCCGCGTCCATGACGCCGCCGGTGGCGCCGAAGATCACTGCCGCCCCGGTGCCGGTGCCCAGGGGGCTGTCGAACGCCTCTTCCGGCAGGTCCCCCGGCTGGATGTTGTCGCTGCGGAACAGCCGGTCCATCTCCCGGGTGGTCAGCACCGCGTCCACGTCCGGATCACCGCAGGCGTCGCGCATGGTGGGCAGAGCGCACTCGCTCTTCTTCGCCATGCAGGGCATGATGGACACCACGAACATCCGGTGGGGATCGACGCCGATCTTCTCCGCAAAGTACGTCTTTGCCACCGCGCCGAACATCTGCTGGGGCGATTTCGCCGTGGACAGGCAGTCCACGTAGTGGGGGAACTGGGATTTAATGAAACGCACCCAGCCGGGGCAGCAGGAAGTGAACATGGGCCAGTGATAGCGGTCCCGATGGGTGAACCGCTCCAGGAACTCACTGCCCTCCTCCATGATGGTCAGGTCCGCAGAGAAGTTGGTGTCAAAGACATAGTCGAAGCCCAGCCGCCGCAAAGCCGCCACCATCTTCCCCGTGGCCGCTTTCTTTCCGGTCAGGCCGAAGGACTCCGCCCAGGCCACCCGCACCGCCGGCGCGATCTGCACTACCGTGGTGATTTCCGGGTCCGCCAGGGCGTCCAGTACCTTCACCGTGTCGTCCCGGGCCGTCAGGGCGCCGGTGGGACAGTGGGTGACGCACTGGCCGCAGAAGGTGCAGTCCGAGGTCTTCAGGGTGCGGTTGCCGGAGACGTCCACCGTGGTCCGGGAGCCGGTGCCCGCCAGGTCCCAGATCCCCATGGTCTGGACCTTCTCGCAGATCTGGACGCAGCGCATACACTTGATGCACTTGCTGGCCTGCCGGACCAGCGGCGTGGAGGTGTCCGTATAGCCCCTGGCCACATGGACATGGTAGGGCATCTCGTGGATATTCAGGTCGTTGGCCAGCTTCTGCAGCGGGCAGTTGCCGCTGCGGATACAGGTGGAGCAATAGCTGGCGTGCTGGCTCAGCAGCAGCTCCATATTGACCCGCCGGGCCTTGCGGACCTTGGGGGTATTGGTGTGGACCACCAGCCCCTCCTCCACCGGGGTATCGCAGGCGGCGGCCAGCCGGGCGCTGCCCTCCACCTCCACCACGCACATCCGGCAGGCGGCGATCTTGTTGATGTCTTTCAGATAGCAGAGGGTCGGAATTTTGATCCCGGCTTTCTCCGCCGCCTCCAGGATCGTGGTCCCCGCCGGGACCTGGACCGTCTGTCCGTTGATTGTCAGTGTCACCATTTCTCCTCACGTCCTCCTTTGAACACACCGTAGCCAAAGTGGTCGCACCGCAGGCAGCGGGCGGACTCCCGCTGGGCCTCCTCCAGGGTCATGCCGCACTCGATGCACTGGAAGTCCATCTTCCGCGCTCCGGCCTCCCGCTCTGTGGTGCTCACTCGGCCCCGGGGCGTAAAGTCCGACAGGTGCGGCGCGGGGATCTCCACTTCCGCCTCGATGGTGTGGCAGTAGCCCAGATATTCGTCGATGTTGGCGGCAGCCACCTTGCCTGCCGCAATGGCCCGGATGACGGTGGCGGGGCCGGTGACGCAGTCACCGCCCGCGAACACTCCCTCCATGTCCGGCAGATGGGTGCCGCTGTCCGCCAGGATCGTACCGCCCCGCTGGATCTTAATACCGGACTGCTCGAAGCCGTGGGTCTCAATGCCCTGGCCGATGGCCACGATGATGATATCCGCCGGGACCCGGAGCTCTGGCTGATCCGCGCCGTTGGGACTGGGGCGGCCGTTTTTGTCCGCCTGCCCAATAATTTGGGGCTGAGTCCAGAGGGCGGTCACATGGCCGTCCGGCCCGCTCTCCATCCGCACCGGAGCCTGGAGGGTCAGCAGCTCCGCACCCTCCGCCACGGCGCCCTCCACTTCCTCCGGCAAGGCGGTCATGTCCTCCTGCCGGCGGCGGTAGACGCAGGTCACCTTATCTGCACCTAGGCGGATCGAGCTGCGGGTCACGTCCATGGCCACGTTCCCGCCGCCGATGACCACCACCTGTTTTCCGTGGAAGTCCGGCAGGTCCCCGTCGCCGATCTGCCGCAGCAGCTCCACGGCGGAGATGACGCCCTGGCTGTCCTCCCCGGGGATGCCCGTCCGCTTGTCCGTGTGGGCGCCGATGGAGATGTACAGACAGTCGTACTGTTTCTTCAGCTCTTGGAAAGAGATATCATTCCCCACCTCCACCTCGGTGTGGACCTTGATCCCCAGGGAGAGGATGGATGCGATCTCCGCGTCCAGCAACTCCCGGGGGAAGCGGTAGCTGGGGATGCCGTAGCGGAGCATCCCGCCCAGCTGCTTCCGCTGCTCATAGATGGTGACCTGGTGGCCCATCAGGGCCAGGTAGTAGGCGGCGGAAAGGCCGCCGGGGCCGCCGCCGATGACGGTGACCGTCTTTCCGGTGGGTTTCGCCTTGGGCGGATTTGGCACCTTCCCGGCGTGGTCCACGGCGAACCGCTTCAGGCCCCGGATGTTGATGGCGTCGTCCACCATCTGCCGGCGGCAACGGGCCTCGCAGGGGTGCTCGCAGATGTAGGCGCAGGCTGTGGGGAAGGGATTGTCCTTCCGAATGAGGCGGACTGCGTCGGCATAGCGCCCCTCCCGCACCAGGGAGATATAGCCGGGGATATCCACCCCGGCGGGGCACAGGGCCACACAGGGGACGGGATTCTTCAAACTGCCCAGGCAGCGGTGGCGGAGGATGTGTTCCTCATAGTCGTCCCGGAAGCCGTGGAGGCCCGTCAGCACCAGCTGGGCGGCGTTGACGCCGATGGCGCAGTCCGCGGAGGCCACGATTACCTCCGCCGTGTCCTCGATCAGCTGGAGGATGTCCAGGGACGGCCGTCCGTCCAGGACCTCGTGGAGCAGGTCCGACAGCTGTCCCAGGCCCACCCGGCAGGGCACGCATTTCCCGCAGGTCTGGGCATGGCAGAGGTTCAGAAAGTTCAGCGCCATATCAATAGGGCACAGGCCCGGCGGGCTGGCCTCGATCCGGTGCTCCATGCTGCGGTACAGATGTTCCACCACCATCTGGGCCTTGCTGGGGGTTTTAATATCCAATCGGCTCATGCAAGATCACTCCTGTTGATAAAATCCGCAAAATTTTCGATTGCAACTGCTAAGTCGATCTCGTCAGCCACTTTAAATCATAGGGCTCAAACACGGCCTTTCCATAGGCATCCACATCCAGGGGCGTGCCGTCCCAGTCGGAGTGGATGTCACCTGTCTGCTTAATGAGGATGTCATAGAGGATGTCGTAGGTGACACCGTCCTTGGGATCTGTCTCCACGATGGTGGAGTAGGGTAGTGTCTTGTGATACATCAATTCCATGCCCTTATAGTCGAAGTGGAAGCCGCAACGCATCCGGCAGCCGTCAAGCCCCGTGTACTTGGCCACCCGCTTGAGATCGCGGAGGATCTTGTCGTTCTCCTCATCATACAGGTTCTCCTGAGTGGTGGCGGTGTAGTCGAAGCGAAACTGAATGGAGGCTCCGGGGATCTTCCGAAACCGCTCCAGATAGGGCACCAACTGATCCACCGGATAGTTTTCATAGAGCACGCAGTTCACCCGGAAGGGCACCGGAAGCTTGGCCAGCAGGGAGTCGTTGGACTCCACCACATAGTGCTGAAGATGGCGAGAAACATTGATGCAGGCAATTTTTCTCATGTTCCGTTCAATAAAGTCCAACACTGTCTCCTCCGGCTGATCTGTGGAAACCGGAAGTGTAGTGTTGATGTATATTTTGTGGGTCGGTGGTACCGCGTCCATCATTATCTGAAATGCTTCCAAATTCGCAAAGGGCTCTCCCCCTGTAAAAACGAAATCACAGCGAGGAGATATATTGTCCATTCGACCGATACTCTCACAGATTTTCTCTAGTGAGAAGCCCGTCATGTCTGCATACTCTTCTTTGTTGATGCAGAAAGGACAGTGGTTTTTGCAGTCATAGGGGACAAAGACAGTCACCGTAGCGCCGCGCTCTCGCGTCTTATAGGGATGATTCATCTTGAAAGCCTTCTTTCTATGGATTTGGGAACGCCGGCTGCCGCATTACGGCAGCCGGCGTCCTGTTGGGAGTAAAAAGAGGATTTCTCTTGACAATCACAACATAGCCAAAGCGTCACAGTTGGCCAAAAAAGCGCGGCAATCATGGAAGCCCAGTTGCTCGGCAAGATTGGCGCAGCGGATATCGTTATCACCGGTAGGCCGTTCCTCATTGGTGGGAAAATTGGGCAGATCCGTTGTCACAGTGTCCAACACACTGCCACAGGCCGCGCCGACCAGTGCCGCCGCATTGTGTAGATGTTCCCTGGCGGCGGGATTGCCGTGCATGGCGGCTTTCGTGTCTTTCAGCAGCAGAGAAATGGCATCCACCAGCAAACCGTTGGTAAATTCTGTGCAGTTGGGGTCCAGATAAGTACGGACCGCGAAGGAGAGGACCTTCAGGGCACCGTTCTTAATTCCTTCTGCTGTCAACCACTGAGTAAAATCAGCGTCTGTAATGGATAGTTCAGGCAGCAAATAGATGCTTTTAAGCACACGAATCTCGCCCTCATCGTCCTTTAGCACGGCGAAGGGAGAGGTCTGCGCACCGCTCGTACAATCTGCGGCTATCAGAACCAACTTCGCTTTGTCACAAGCAGGAATCAGGTGGGAATCGTCGGCAGCGGCCGTCAGATCCAATTCGGAGTCGACATACAGTGCCAACAATGCCTTAGCTGCGCTCAGAGCATTTTCACCGCCCACACCCAAAATGACATCAGGCTGGAATTCGTTCAACTTAGGCAGTGCACCCCGGAGGTCTTCATAAGAGACCGTCTCACCAATGGTGAAGTACTCTGCCACCCGAATTCCCTGATGACGCAGCTGGTCTACCACCGGAGCTGCTACTCCGGCCAGATACAGTTTGGGGTCTGTTATCAACAGCGCACGATTACAATGATAGATATCGCTCAACTCCCGCAACGCCACAGGAGCAGATCCAGTTTTAAAATAGATCTTTTTCGGCAGGTTCAGCGCTTGCTTCATAATTCACCTCTAGTTCCTACATTATTCATGCAAAAAATCCCGAAGTAATCAGGAAATATCTCAAAAAGCTAAACCTTGATTCTCAACAGATAAGAAAACTTGATAAACTCAGAAGTCTTGCAAATGTTGAGAGATGTTTGAAGTATGACGCAATCTAATACCTTGATGGCAAGCTGGACGAATCGAAAGGATTCACGTTCGGTTTAGAGTGGAGGAAAATCCAGCGATAACATCAAAGGATTATCCATCTTTATTTTTCCTATCAAAGCTCCCGTTCCGTGGATATCAGGCACTCTGAAATGAATATACGCCTCACAAGATTTGTGGGCGGGGCCGGTGCCGTAGCACCGACCCCCTGAATGGTGAAAGAAGTGCAAAGCGTGTTAAGCAGGTAGCGGTTAGTTGAAGCCACCAGTTTTGTCTACGCCCAAATCGGCGCTGAGGCCCATGGGATAGGCGGCGTGGGTTTCAGTGGGCAGGCTGACTTCCACTTCCCAGATATTACCGTACTTCTCGGCGTACTTCTTCTCGCCATAGAAAGCCTTCAGGTAGCAGCCTTTCAGCTCGCCAATGGTGGGGTATACGGGGTTGCAACCGGTGCAGGCATCGTGGAATGCCCACTCCGCCATCTGGTCCACAGCGGCTAGGAACTCGGCTTCCCACTCCTCGGCACTCTTTTCGGGATGGGCTTCCAGCAACCAAGCTAGGATGGTCTCGGGGATGTCGATATCCTTCTTCAGCTGCTCGCAGGCCTTGATCCAGTTTTCAAAGGTCTGCTCATCGGTCTTACCCTTGACACCGATTAACTCGCCCAACTCCACATAGCGCTCAAAGGCCTGGGGATACTTATACTGCGAAAAAGTGCCCATCTTATAGGGATGACGCTGTGCATTGAAGCGGCAGACGAAGGGGAACAGCAGAGCGTTGGCGGTGCCGTGGGGGATGTGGAACCAGCCGCCCAACTTGTGGGACAGAGAATGGTTAATGCCCAGGAATGCATTGGCGAACGCGATACCGGCGATAGCAGAGGCATTGGCCATTTTCTCACGAGCCACAGGATCGGGCTTCGCATCGTGAAATGCGGAGCGATAGGCACGGGGCAGGTAATCAAAGACCATTTTCGTGGCGTCGCGGCACATACCGTTGGTGTATTCGGTAGCGAAGGTGGAGACATACGCTTCCACAGCGTGGGTCAACACGTCATAGCCGGAGGCCTGAGTGGCTCTGGGAGGCAACTTCATCATATTATCAGCGTCGATGATTGCCATTTCGGGCATCATCTCATAGCCAATCAGAGGCCACTTCATTCCAGTGTTGGCATCGGAAATGATGGTGAAGGGTGTACATTCGGATCCGGTACCAGCGGTGGTGGGGATGCAGACCAGCTTGGCTTTCTTGCCCATTTGCGGGAAGAAACGGATTCTCTTACGGATATCCAGGAAGATGGTGGCCATGTCCAGGAAGGCTTCTTCGGGATGCTCGTACATGATCCACATGATCTTCGCAGTGTCGATGGCGGAGCCACCGCCCACGGCAATGATGACATCGGGCTGGAACTCATGCATCTTGGGCAAACCCTTCATAGCGTCCTGGATTTGGGGATCGACACGGATATCGAAGAACTCGGCAGTCTCAATGCCAGAGTCACGCAGTTGGTTAATAATGGCGTCGCAGGCACCCAGCTGATACAGAGTGGAGTCGGTGATAATGAAAGCGCGTTTGAAGTCATAAACTTCCTTCATCTCCCTCAGAGCCACGGGGGTGCAGCCGGTTTTGAAATAGACCTTCTTGGGTAACTGAAGCCAGAGCATATTTTCTTTGCGCATGGTCAGGACCTTGATATCCAGCAGTTGTTCGTAGTTGGTGTTGCCCATGTAAGCAGAGTGACCGACGGCGCCAGGTCCCAAAGTCAGAGAGGGAGCAATGTCGAAGTTGTACAGGTCACCGATGCCGGCAAAGGAAGTGGGCTGGTTGATG
>OLGL01003402.1_pt1 | contig 10174 bp, 7 predicted proteins | sample 1605041 | NCBI WGS metagenome assembly OLGL01 (sample SAMEA3888905, study PRJEB22519) | human gut metagenome | biome: human gut; feature: human-associated habitat; material: faeces | place: Denmark | collected 2010 | reverse complement strand
TCCACGCCCCCGGTTTGCCCGACGCCGCGCCTATGCGCCCTCTGACTGTTTGATCCTGCAAACAGGTCTCCGGGTGCGGACAGCGCTCGCGGAGCTTTTCCCACAACAAAAGACAACACCGATCCATATGCCGCGGGCGAGGGGCCCGCGGGACGCATCCCGACGGATGCAACAGGGGAACCGTTTCCCTTGAATTCATATATGAGGACCGCTCCTGAGCGATGCCAGACGGCACACGGGAGAGGGGTTAGAGGATACGATCGCGGCGGACGCCCGATCGCCGTATGTGCCACCTTCACCAACAGAGGTTTCGTATGAACGCTCTTACGGTGGTTTTCGCAGCCTTGTGTATCTTTGCGATAGGGTATCGTTTTTACGGCCTGTTCATTGCAAACAAGGTGCTGAACCTGAATGACGCCCGTGTGACGCCGGCCGTCAAGTACTCCGACGGCCACGACTATGTGGATACCAACAAGTACGTGCTCTTCGGGCACCATTTCGCCGCCATCGCCGCAGCCGGCCCCCTGCTCGGACCCGTGCTGGCCGCCCAGTTCGGCTACATGCCCGGCCTGCTCTGGATTCTCATCGGCTGCGTGCTCGCGGGCGGCGTGCACGATATGGTCGTGCTGTTCGCCTCGGTGCGGCACCGGGGGCAGAGCCTCGCCTACATCGCCTCACAGGAAATCGACAAGACGACCGGCTCCGTAGCGGCGTGGGCCGTGCTTGCCATCCTCCTGCTGACGCTGGCGGGCCTGTCCATCGCCGTGGTCAACGCCATGCACAACAGCCTGTGGTCCACCTACACCGTGGCCGCGACCATCCCGATCGCCATCATCATGGGCCTGTACATGCAGATCTGGCGCAAGGGCGATGTGCTCGGCGCCTCCATCATCGGCGTGGTCCTGCTTGCCCTGTGCATCCTGACCGGGCCTTATGTCGCCGCCCATCCTGAAACATTCGGCTGGCTCGACATCGACAAGAAGCCCATGTCCATCCTGATCCCGGTGTACGGCTTCGCCGCCTCGGTCCTGCCCGTGTGGATGCTGCTCCTGCCGCGCGACTACCTGTCCACCTTCCTGAAGATCGGCACCATCGGCGCGCTGGCCCTCGGCATCGTGTTCGTCATGCCCGACTTCAACATGCCCGCGTTCACCGAATTCACCAAGGGCGGCGGCCCCATCGTCGGCGGCCCGGTGATTCCGTTCATCTTCATCACGATCGCCTGCGGCGCGCTCTCCGGCTTCCACGCCACCATCGGCACGGGCACCACGCCCAAGATGATCGGCAAGGAACGCGACGTGCTGTTCGTCGGTTACGGCGCCATGCTCGTTGAAGGCTTCGTGGCCATCATGGCCCTGATCGCCGCCTGCGTGCTCGTGCCCGCCGACTACTTCGCCATCAACGCCCCGGCCGACAAGTTCGCGGCGCTCGGCATGTCCGTCGTCGACCTGCCCACGCTGGAAAAGGAGGTGGCCGAAAGCCTGATGCACCGCCCCGGCGGTTCCGTGTCCCTCGCCGTGGGCATGGCCCACATCTTCGGCCAGATCCCGTGGATGTCCCACCTCATGAGCTACTGGTACCACTTCGCCATCATGTTTGAAGCGGTATTCATCCTGACCGCCGTGGACGCCGGCACCCGCGTTGGCCGTTTCTTCCTGCAGGAAATGATCGGCAAGGTCATCCCCAAGTTCGGCGACAAGAACTGGTGGCCCGGCATCGTCGTGACCAGCTTCCTGTTCACGGGCGCGTGGGGCTATCTCGTCTACACCGGCGACATTTCCAGCATCTGGCCCCTGTTCGGCATCAGCAACCAGCTCCTCGCCTCGGTGACGCTGCTCATCGGCACGACCATGCTGCTGCGCATGAACAAGACCAAGTACGCGTGGATCACCGCCGCCCCCGGCATCTTCATGACCTTCATCACCTTCTGGGCGGGCATCTGGCTGATCATGTACCAGTACATCCCCACCCAGAAGTACCTGCTTGCCTCGCTGAGCGTGCTGGTAATGGTCATGATGGGCTTCGTCATCATCGGTACGCTGCGCCGCTGGTCCGTCCTGTTGAAGGAAACCAAGATCGTGCGCGACCCCTATGGCGATGAAGTGAAGGAAATCGTACAAGAATAGAGAGATCCGGAGAAGGAACCCTCATCCCAAAGGAGCCGGTTCCTTCTCCCCTCCCTCTCCAAAGCATTTCGTAGAAGAGGGCAGCAGCGCGGCGTAACCCGCCGCGCGGAGAGATTCCCCACAAAAATCCCTCGTGGCGTTCACGTCACGAGGGATTTTTGTGTAGCCGAAACAGACTCGCGGAGAGCCTCCCCGCGAAGGTCGGAGCGCCCTTCCGAGGACGCCGGAATCCGGAAGCGGCAAGCTATTCCTTCATATTGGTCATATACCTGTTCCAGAGGCGGACAGCCGCGGTCTTGGACACGGACCACTGGGTCGGGGCCTTCTCGCAGGGGCATTCCACACGCCACAAATCCGCTGTCCGTCCTTCTGGCCTGCACGAAACCAAGTGGGGTTTTTCGTTCTTGCAGTGGGAACAGGGAAGCATTTCCAAAAGTTCGTCTTGTTCAACCATAAAAACGGCTCCTCATCAGACCTTTCTTCCGTCCGAGAGCGCCCGGAAAAGAAGAAGCAGTAACCGCCCCTAAAATAGCTATGAACGGAGGGCCTGTCCAGAGACGGAAGGCGCACAGGGAAAGGCGCCCGCAACATTTCCGTTACGGGCGCCTCATTCCGGCGGCCGATGGGCTCCGGCCGGGGGCACAGCCGTCACTCGAATCAGTGCAGCATTTTCTTGAGCGCGGCGGCGGCCTGCGCCACGGCGGCGCGTGTCGGCGTCGTTTCCGCAAGGGCGTTCAGCATCATAAAATCATGATGCGTGTTGTTGTAACGCACGCAGGCCACATGCACTCCGGCCTCGATCAGCTTGCGGGCGTAGGCCTCGCCCTCATCGCGCAGCACGTCGTTTTCCGCCGTGATGATCATGGCCGGGGGAAGCCCGGCGAGCTGTTCCGGCGTGGCCCTCAACGGGGAGGCGGTGATCTCGCCGCGGCGGCGCGCGTCCGGGGCATAGGCATCCCAGAACCATTTCATGGCTTCGCGAGTCAGCCAAGGGCCCTCGGCGAAGGTACGGTACGATTCCGTATCGAAGTTGGCATCCGTCACCGGGTACAGCAGAAGCTGGAACGCAATCTCCGGCCCTTTCCGCTCTTTGGCGAGCAGCGTCATCACCGTGGCCATGTTGCCGCCCACACTGTCCCCCGCCACGGCGATCCGGCTCGGATCCAAACCGTAGGCGTCGGCATGTTCAATAATATAGAGCATGGCGGCATAAGCCTGTTCGAGCGGTACGGGATATTGGGCCTCGGGCGAGGGCGTGTAGTTCGGATAGACCACGGCGGCCTTGGCTCCTTTGGCAAGCTCGCGCACCAGACGATCATGCGTATCCTTGTCCCCCAGGATCCAGCCGCCGCCGTGGAAGTAAAAAACGATCGGCAGCTTTCCGCCAGCCCCTTCGGGCCGGATGAACCGGGTTGGGACCTTACCCGTGGGCCCTACGGGCAAATCTTCGTCATGCATGTCCATCGCGAGTTTCTTGATCGGTTTGGCCTGCGCGTCCGCCAGAATCCTTCGGGCGGCCTGGGGCGGAAGGGTATACAGAGGCGGATTGTTTTCAGCGGTGATGGCGTCGACAAACGCTTTCGTCGCCTTCGTCAGATGAGGCGAACGGGAAGATGCTGCGGGCATAAGGGACTCCTTGCAGGGAATGATAAAAAAGGTGTCGTCCAGCCCCTCCTCGTAGAAATAAACGATATGCCATTCGGAGGGTTACACGCAGAGTAGTGCCCAGCGGCATAGACGGCAATGAGAAACGTGCCGGGAAGCGGATCAAGATTTTCTTTTCGCAAAAAATAGGGAGTTTCAGACGAGATGCGGCAAAAATACCGCTTACAAAGTGCTGTTTCTTGCCCTTGGCAATACGTAGCGATCATATCCGTTCCGTCCGACATGCCATCCATGCCATTTATCGTATTCCATGTTATTTACAATAAAATGTTAAATAAAAACAGAACGCTCTATTCTTTATTCCGCCTTGATCTGATGGGAAGGTGGACATACAATAAAAAAAATTTTTCAAACAATAGAAGGCATCCGCCTTTCACAGCTAGGAAAAACAGATGATTGCTCTACGCTGGCATGTGCTGCGACTTCCTCTCCTGTTGAGCTTGCTCTGGTGCCTTCTGCTCTTCGCGCTTTTTCAATGGACCGTGCAGCGTGAAGATGAAAATGCCACAGAGCTGGCGCAGATCCAGACCAGGACCCTCTTTTCCAGCATCGTGAATACACGCGGCTGGAATGCCGACCGGGGCGGCGTCTGGGCCACCGAACAGCCCAATTGCCAGCCCAACCCGTGGCTTCCCGAAGATCAGCGCACGCTCCTCACCGCGGACGGGCGGCGGCTTGTCAGGTTCAATCCAGCCTATATGACCCGGCAAATCGCGGAACGCTTCCAGTCCAAGACGATGAACTTCCATATTTGCGGCTTGTCCCCCAAACGCCCGCAAAACCGCCCCGACCAATGGGAAACGAGTGCCCTGCTCGACTTCGATGCGGGAAAGACCGAGCGGTTTCAGCTTGTTCAGGGACGGAGGGGTGCATATTACCGTTATATGGCACCGCTGCGGGCGGAGGAAAGCTGCCTGCAATGCCATCAGAGAAACAAAATCGGGGACGTGCTCGGCGGCATCAGCGTATCCATTTCCGCCTTTCCCATCCTTGCCTCGGTTGAACAATGCAACAATATGGTTGGGCTGACATTCGGCTTGATCGGGTTTATCGGCGTGCTCGGCATCGGCGGAGCCACGTTCCAAATCAACCGCAAAAAAGAGCAGGCCGAGGAAGCCAATCAGGCCAAAAGCGTTTTCTTGTCACGCATGTCCCATGATATCCGCACGCCCATGAGCGCCATCATAGGCCTGACCGCAATCGCCAAAAAGAACGCCGGCGATCCTGAACGCCTCAACGAATGCATAGACAAAATAGCCCTCGCCTCCCAGTTCCAGCTTTCCTTGGTCAATGACATCCTTGATGTTTCCAAAATCGAAAGCGGCAAGATGCAATTGGCCTCAGAACCATTTGATCTTGCTGGGATCATTGACGATGTGACGCTGTTCACCTCCAGCAGCGCCACAGCCAAGGGCATTGTTTTCGAAACGTCCGTCGATCCCCGCGTCGGACGGATGTATGTCGGCGATCCCATGCGGCTCAAGCAGATACTGATGAACCTTTTATCCAACGCCCTTAAATTCGTGGATGAAAACGGGAAAGTGACCCTCCGCGTCGAATCGTTACGGCGTACGGGGCGGCAGGAGACTGTGCGCTTCATCGTCTCAGACAACGGGATCGGCATGAGCAATGCCTTCCAGAAACGGATGTTCCTCCCCTTCGAGCAAGATGCCGCCCCCCGGCGGAAAAGGTCGGGGAGCGGGCTGGGGCTTGCCATTATCGGCAACCTGACTGCTTTGATGGGAGGCTCCATCGCTGTGGACAGCGAACAGGGCAAGGGAACGCGCTTCACCGTGGATATCCCTCTGGAGCGCACCGAAACGGCAGAAAAACACGATACAGCCGGAGAAAACGCGGAGGAGCGCTGCCTCTTCCGTGGAGAGACGCTCCTCCTTGCCGAAGATGACGGATTGAATGCTGAAGTCCTTGAAAATCTGCTTGGCTACATAAACCTGAGGGTCGTCCACGCCGAGAACGGCAAGGTGGCCGTGGACCTGTTTGAGCGTTCCGCTCCGGGGGAATACGCCGCGATCCTCATGGATATACAAATGCCGATCATGGATGGCCTTGACGCGGCCCGGACCATCCGTGCGCTGCCCCGTGAAGACGCCGCCAGCATCCCCATTTTCGCACTGTCCGCCAGCGTCTTTGCGGAAGACGTCGAGCGCTCCCTGTGTTCCGGTATGAATGGGCATTTGGGCAAGCCTGTGGACATCGAGCAGATCTGTTCCATGCTCCAGACGTGGCTGTACCCGCAGCAAACGGATACGCAGGAACAAGCTTAGCGCGGACGGGGTGTTCCGCTATGAACGGACAGCCTTCCCGCCTCAAGGGAGGGCTGTTTCTCCATGCGGTTCTTGGGAAACCGCCCAAGAGCCTTCCCCTATGAGAGCACATTCACATGCAGCAGGTTCCATAATGAATCGGGCAGCGTTCCGTACGCCGCCATGCGCTGGCGGATATGTGATGCAACTAGCCTCCCGTATATGCGGGTTCCAATCCCGTTCCCTCGGCTACACGAAAGGCTTTCCCGTTCCGGTGCTCCGCTCTCTTTTTTCAAATCGCCTTCATTTGCGGCCTCCAACCCATGTTTGCCGCCTCGCGGTGTGCGGAAAGCTGTATTTCCGCGTACCCAAACGGATTAGAACTGGCAGGACCTGCTCGCGGGATCACACGCTTTTTTATTCACAAAATGTTTTACTATAAATATCAGTATAATATAAAATGATAATTCCAATCCCCATACAGCCGGCACGGCAGATCAAAAAAATTTCCAATTCGTAAATAATTTTTGTCGAATGTATACAAAAACTTACCTCATCTTATTCATATGATTTGATTGATAATCCGTATGCCTTATACCCCTTATGGTGAAGCGCCGCGATTGCTTTTATACCTCTCAGAATGAGTACGTTAAAGCTCCTAACCTATGCATATGCCTGCCAAAGCCCATTGACACCCACTCGAAAAACGTGCTCTCCTGTTCTCACAGGAACAAAGTCCTTTGAGGCACAGGCGTCCATAGTCCCCATACAGCCCAACCGTTCAGGCGTCTTCTGAACAAGGGAATGATGTATGCGATACGCTTCCGAAAGACTCTCGCTTTTCCGCACGGTGTTCGTGCAGGTCGCCGCGTTGCTCCTGTTTGCGGCGGGCGGGATGTTGCTCGCGGTAGCGGAAAGGGAACTGAACGTACGCCCCACTCCCGCCGCCGAGTTGCTGGACAACCGGCTGCCCGCTGTACTCAAAGGCCAGCCGGACGAGCTCCCAGCGCCTGCCGAGAAATCGTTTCAGAAGAAGACCCGCGGTTCTCAGCCGCCCTTTGCCCTGAGCGGACTTTCCCCCATGCTTCAGCCGGAACGTCCTGTCCGGCTCAGTGAAGCCGTCTCGGCCCTCCTCCCCTCTTGGCGCGGCCTCGTCGCCTTTCCCCTGCCTCCCCCCGCGTCCGCCTAGCGGACCGGGAACGGCCTTTCGTCTCCTCTTGGGGGCCGTTCCCTCCACGCGCCTTGTTTTCCCATGTCGATTCCGGTCCGGATGTGCCGTTCCGCCCGACGGGCTTTTCCGCAAAGCTTCCGTCTCTCGGCGTTCGTCCCTTCGCCTCAGGCTGGCCGCCTGGCGGAAGAACGCGGTACGTCCCGGATGCCCCGCATCCACACTGTGACGCTTTACGACAGGAAACAGCCATGAAGATCAAGTCTCTTCTCGGAACGCTCGCGCTCTCCCTCGGTCTGCTCGCCTCCCCCGCCGCTGCGGAAAAGTTCGTCGTCGGCTTTCAGCCCTATGACACCATCTCCTATCAGGCCATCGTCAACGCCGAACTGGGGCTCTGGAAGAAGTATACCCCCGCCGGTACGGAAATCGAATTTCAGCCCGCCCTGCAAGGCACCGTCGTCGCCAACAACATGCTGGCGAACAAGGCGCAGGTCGGCTATATGAGCGTCATGCCCGCCACCATCCTCTGCTCCAAGCCGAAGCAGGCGGAAATCAAGATGGTCGCCACCCTCGGCATGTCCAAGGGCACCCGCTGCTCGCTCGTCGTGGTCCGCAAGGACGCCCCCGAATTCAAGAGCAACGAAGAAGTCGCCCGCTGGCTCGACGGCAAGATCATCGCCGCCCCCAAGGGCAGCGCGTCCGACCAGTACCTCCGCCGTTTCTTTGAAAAGTATAACGTGAAGCCGGGCGAATACCTGAACCAGTCCATCGAAGTCATCGCCACCAACTTCCGCATCGGCAAGATCGACGCCGCCTCCCTGTGGGAGCCCACCCTGTCCCGTATCGCCACTGACGTAGGCGAAGGCACCGCCCGCATCGTGGCCGACGGCAGCGCCTGCGACAACCCCGACCTCGGCATCCTGAACATGCGCGCCGACTTTGTGAAGAACCACCGCGACGTGGCCAAGGGCTACCTGCGCGCCGAACTCGAAGCACAGCGCTACATGCTCGATCCCGCCAACTGGGAAAACGTCATCAATATGGTTTCCAAGTACGCCACCGGCATCCCGAAGAACGTGCTGTGGTACTCCATCTACGGCCTCGTCCCCTCCGACAGTTCCGACCCCGTCCGCGAATGGAAGAACTTCTATTTCGGCGACCGTGAAAACGCCAACATCGTTGAAGTCGCGCCCTTCCTCTTCAAGTCCAAGATCATCAGCATGGAAAAGCTCCCCGACGGCACCGTCGACGACACGCTCGCCCGCGAAGTCTTCAAGGAAGCCGGATACGCTCCCGCCAGCCCCGACGCCGCCCTCGGCGTGATCAAGGGTGCCAAGGCGGCCGACTGCCCCTTCAAGAATTGACCGGTCCCAGCGGTTCCGTTCCCCGCCGGAGCGGAACCGCAACGAAAACCGTTTGCGGCGGGCCCTCCCCTGAGGGCCGCGTCTCAGCCCCTGCGCCTCAAACGGGCTTTTCCCAAAGCTGAACCCACCCCAACCCCGAGGGGAACCCCATGAGCCAAGCCATCATGCAACGCCAGACGACCAAAGGCCCAAGCGCTTGGGAAGTGACGCTGGCGAATACGAAACTCTGGCTGAAGAGTCCGACCCCGTACCTGAACGCGCTCGGTCTGGTGGCCTTCGTACTCTTCTGGTACCTGACGACGGAATATTTCCAGCTGCCCTATTTTGAAAAGCTCCCCGGCCCCGTGGCCAGCTTCCAGGAATGGGTCTCCAAAGACCCCACCTACGGGATCTCCATCTATACCAGCGACTATTACGCCCACATCGGCATCAGCGTCTGGCGCGTGTTCCAGGCCTTCATGCTCGCCACGCTCCTCGGCGTGCCCACCGGCCTGTTCATGGGCTGGAACAAGACGTTCAAGGACTACTCCTTCCCGCTGCTCGAAACCCTGCGCCCCATCCCCATGCTGGCATGGGTCCCGCTGGCGATCCTGATGTGGCCCGGACGTGAGGCGTCCATCGTGTTCCTGACGTTCCTCGGTTCCTACTTCGCCACGGTGCTCAACACCCTGCTCGGCGTGGAGTCCATCGACGAATCCTATTTCCGCGCGGCCCGCTCACTCGGCGCACGGCCCCGCGACGTATTCTTCAAGGTCATCCTGCCCGGCGCCATGCCGTTCATCTTCACCGGCCTTCAGATCAGCATGGGGTACGCGTGGTTCTCGCTGGTCGCGGGCGAAATGCTCGCGGGCGAATACGGCCTCGGCTACCTCATCTGGAACTCGTTCATGCTGGTGCAATACCCCGTGATCATCATCGCCATGATCACGCTCGGCGTCATCGGCTCGTTGAGCAGCTTGCTCATCCGTATGATAGGCAACCGCCTCATGCAGTGGAAGGTCAGGGAGGAAGTACGATGAGCGGCAACGAAACGCCCACGCGCGGGCACATCCAGATCAACAACGTCAGCAAGATATACGATCCCGACGGCGCCAAGGTCCTTGCCGTGGACCGCTGCACCATGGACATCGCCCCCGGCGAGTTCTGCGTGGTCGTCGGCCCTTCGGGATGCGGCAAAACAACCCTCCTCAACGCCATCGCGGGCTTCCACAGCATCAGCAGCGGGGAAATCCTCCTCGACGGCGAAGTGCTCTGCTCTGCCGACAAGCAGGCGCAGCCCGGCTCCGACCGCATCGTGGTCTTCCAGAACGGCGCGCTGTTCCCGTGGTTCACCGTGCTTGAGAACGTCACCTTCGGGCCCATCGTCCAGAAGGCCATGCGCAAGGAAGGGGCGGAGGACAAGGCCATGGAGATGCTCGGCCAAATGGGCCTCATGGGCATCGAGAACAACTACCCGAGCGAAATCTCCTCGGGTATGCGCCGCCGCGTGGAAATCGCCCGGGCCATGATGAACAACCCCCGCGTGCTCCTGCTCGACGAACCGTTCCGGGCCATGGACGCCCTGACCAAGACCGTGGTGCACCAGTT
>OLGL01003394.1_pt1 | contig 10190 bp, 7 predicted proteins | sample 1605041 | NCBI WGS metagenome assembly OLGL01 (sample SAMEA3888905, study PRJEB22519) | human gut metagenome | biome: human gut; feature: human-associated habitat; material: faeces | place: Denmark | collected 2010 | reverse complement strand
GATACGCCGAGGATGTCCTCGAACGAGAAATTCTGCTGGTTGATATTATTGAACAGGCCGATGACCGACACGCGGCTGTCGCCGCTGAAGATATTGGCATTACCGCCTATGACATATTTGTTTTTGGCCTCAGTCTTGGTATCGGCATCGTAACCGTAACCGGCATACAGTTTACCGAACTGTCCCTGCCGCATGTTGGCATGGGTGACGATGTTGAGCGCCTTATAACCCTCGCCGTCGTCCATGCCCGAGAATTCGGCGGCGTCGCTCAGTTTGTTGTAGACCTCGATGCGGTCGACAGCCTGTGCCGGCAGCGACTTGATGGCCGTCGTCACGTCCTCGCCGAAAAATTCCTTGCCGTCGACGAAAATCTTTTTAACCGACTCGCCCTGTGCCTCGACCGTACCGTCGCTCACGGTGATGCCCGGCATCTTCTTGAGCAGGCCTTCGACGTCGGCATCGTCGGTGACCTTGAACGCCCCGGCGTTATAGCTTACCGTATCGCCCTTCTGGGAGGTACGGAGCGCCTTGGCCTCCTTGACGACGGTTTCGATCTGCACGCCCGGCCTGAGTTCGATCTTGCCGATGTCCTGTTTGGCGGCCGAGACCTTGAAGGTGGTTTCCGCGCTGTTGTAGCCCAGGAAAGAGACTACGAGTTTATATTCGCCGTATGCGAGCGAAGGGATCGACACGGCGCCCTTGAAGCCCGAAGTGGAGTACTGTTTCTTGTCGGGGGCGCCTGCCGGGGAAAATTCCAGCACGGCACCCGCGACCGTTTCGCCGGTCTCGGCATCGACCACCGTACCCGTGACCGTCCCCTTCTGGGCAAAGGCGGCGACGGCGAAAAGCGTAAATAAGGTTGAGAGTAGCAGTCGTTTCATCTTCAGATTATATAGATACGTTTATTTTTTGCGCTTGCGAAGATAACTTTTTTATGGCAGACTTCCCCTCTGCCGCGGGTGAATCGACAAAAAAGGGGTGCCAGTCGACCAACCGACACCCCGGCTGTGACAAGCCGTTCGATGACCTAACCTCACTTCCTGCCCTTTGCGGGACGGGGCTTGTCACATTTCCTGCCTTCCTTGCAGGCGCATCCCTTTCCATCCTTCATCTGCGGGCCGGGCCTCATACCGGGCTTCGGGCCCTGCATCTGCTTCCACTGCTCGAACTGCTCGGGCGTAAGGATCTTTTGCATCTTCTCGGCCTGGGCCTTGCGGGCGGCGCGCATCCGCTCGTGCTGCGCCTGCATATCCTTTACCTCCTGCAGGTTGAGTTCGTAGAGCTGCTTCGACTGATCCTCGTTGAGGTTCAGTTTTTCGACCATGCGGTCGGTCTTGCGCTGGGCCATCTGTTCGGCCGTGGGGCGTTCCTTTGTCCTCGGAGCCCGCCGATCCTGCGCAAAAGCGCTCGTTCCCGCCAGCAGGCAAAGGGTCATTGCAACCGCAAAAATTCTCTTTTTCATAGCATTAAGATTTTTGTTATCCGTTCGCCGAAACACCTTCGGCTCGCAGTACTGATGCAAAGGTAAAGCCAAATCGGCACGACGATGCCGACCCGGGGGCCAAACGACTGAAAGGCAGGGTGAACCGACTATTCGGCGGGTTGAACGGAAGTGAGCCAGGCCTTGAATTCGGGGACGCGGGCCTTGGAAATGACGATGCGTTCGGGGGTTCCGACCGTCAGGTGGAGCGCCAGGCGGCTGCCGAACCACACGGCGATCTCCTTCACGGCGCGGCGCGCCACGATGAACTGCCGGTTGGCGCGGAAGAAATCCGCTTCGGGCAGGATGGCCTGCAGGGTTTCGAGCGTTTTGTCGAGGGGGTAGGAAACGCCCTCGTAGGTACAGGCGGTGACTTTCTCGTTGCTGGTATAGCAATAGGCGATCTGCTCGCGCCGGAGCGGGATGATCCGGTCGCGGACATGCACCAGGAAAGCCTGCTCGTGCCGTGCCGCGGCCATCGTCCGCACCCGGAAGCCGTAATCGCGGCGTTCGCCCTTGGACAGGCGTTCCAGCTTGCCCAGCGCACGCTGCACGTCGGCGTTGTTGATCGGTTTGAGCAGGTAGTCGATACTGTTGACCCTGAAGGCTTCGAGCGCATACTGGTCATAGGCCGTCGTGAAGACGACGGGTGCGGTAACCTCCACGGCGTCGAAGATGCGGAACGAATCGCCGTCGGCCAGGTGGATGTCCATGAACAACAGGTCGGGCTGGGGGTTCGCACGCAGCCACCCGATGCTCTCCTCGACGCTTTCGAGCGTCCCGATGACCTCCACGCCGGGGGCCACCTGTTTCAGGATGGCCTCCAGGTTCAGTGCGGCGGCGGTTTCGTCCTCTATGATCAGTGCTTTCATCCTGCAAGGGGGGTATGCAGCGGCATCCGCACGACGAACTCCTTGTCGGTGTCGATGATCTCGATGTCGCGGCCCGTAATCAGGTGCCAGCGGTTGCGCAGGTTTTCCAGGCCGATGCCCGTCGACGGTTCGGGTTCGATCTTCGGCACCTTGGGATTGGCGACCACCAGCCACCCCTGCTCGGTGCGGATCGAGATATGGAACGGCTTGCTGCGGGTTATGGTATTGTGTTTGACGGCGTTGCCGATCAGCGGCTGCAACGACAGCGCCGGGAGTGTCCAGGAGCGGTACTTGTCGTCGACGTCGATGTCGAAGAACAGTTTGTCGGCATAGCGTATTTCAAAGAGGTAGCTGTACGCTTCGATGAATTTCAGTTCCTCGTCGAGCGTCATCAGCGTGCTCTGGCCGTTCTGGATGATGTAGCGGAACGTATACGACAGCTGGTCGATGTAGGTCAGCGCCTTGTCGTCGTGCTTCTCGCGCACGAGCATCGCCAGCGAATTGAGCGAATTGAAGAAGAAATGGGGGTTGATCTGCCCGACGAGCATGTTGTAGCGGGTCGTGAGGTTCTCGTTCTTGAGCCGTTCGTTCTCCATGACGACCGCCTGCTGCTTCGAGTTGAGCACGTAGACCCAGCCGTAGAGCATCGACACGGCCACGGCGAACGAACACTTGAGCAGCAGCATGTAGTCGAAGATATGCCCGCTCATGAAATTCAGGACGATCTGCCCCGAATGCCATTCGCGGACAGGGGCGAAGATATAAAGCGCCGCGGCCGCCACGAGGCACCCCATGCAGTGGAGGGCAAAACGCCCCGCCTTGTAATTGCGGCGTGCGGAGGTCAGGATCGAGAGCATGATGAACGATACGACCAGGTAGTAGATCAACTGCAACGTCAGCTCCGAAGTCCTCGACGGCCGGTTGTAGAGCGTGCTGTAATCGAACTCCTCGCCGTTGCGCATACGCAGTTCGTTCATCACCGGATGGGCGCCGTAACGGCGCGGGGCGACCACGTCGACCACCAGCCGGTCGCCGTCCGAAAGATCCATCCGGCGGATGCGCTGCATCGGCACGTAGACGCTGTCGCGGTTCCCGTAGACGATGTACCCGTGGCCGTCGGGGCTGACGTGCAGCACCCCTTCCTCGCTGCGTGTGACGACGCTCGCCCGCGCCGGCCGCGGCTGTCCTTCGCCCTTTTGCTCGACGATCAGCAACAGCACATAGGAAAAGTTGACCACCAGGCTGATGGCCAGCGCAACCAGCAGGTTGAGCATCAGGTCGGAATATTTCGATTGCAGGTTCATCGCATCTCCTTACGCCCCGGCAGGGTCATTCATCCTCCTTGAACCACGAGGCATAGAGCATGTAATCGTGCGCCGTGCGGCGGATGATCTCCTCGCGCTGCTCGGGCGTCACCTCCTTGACCTTCTTGCGGGCGTCCCGGCCAAGAAGGTCAAGGAGGTGACGCCCGCATAGACCGAATTGGGCTCCAGCTTGGCGTTCGACAGCACCAGCGCATTGGCCGCGATGATGCAGCCCGAGGGGACGACGGCATTGTCCAGCAGGGTAGCGCCCATACCGATCAGGCAGTTGTCGCCGATGACGGCGCCGTGGACGATGGCGTTGTGGCCCACCGACACGTCGTTGCCGATGATGGTCTGCGACGGGTGTTTGGCCTTGTCGTAAATCGTATGCAGCACGACGCCGTCCTGGATGTTCGTACGGTCGCCGATGACGATTTTGTTCACGTCGCCGCGCAGCACGGCATTGTACCAGATGGAGCAGTCGCGGCCAATGGTCACGTCGCCCAGGATGACGGCCGTCTCGGCCAGGAACGTATTTTCTCCGATCACGGGGGTGTGCCCCCGCACTTCTTTAATCAATGCCATAATTCCGTAATAAAATTTCTTTGTTTCACATGTATATTTCCCTGCATGCCCCGCCACCGTACGGTGGTGCCCCGGACATGGACAGCGCTGCCGGAAGGCAATCTTTTATTCGCCTTTTTTGGCTTCCTGCCACAGGGCCTCCATCTCGCCGAGCGAAAGGTCGTGCAGCGAATTCCCCTGTGCAGCAGCCTGTTCCTCCATGTAATTGAAGCGGCGGATGAACTTCTTGTTCGTACGCTCCAACGCAGATTCGGGATCGACGCCGTAGAGCCGCGCAGCGTTGACCAGCGCAAAGAACAAGTCGCCGAACTCGGCTTCGAGGTTCGCCTTGTCGCCCGAGCGCATCTCGGCCTCGACTTCGGCGGTCTCCTCCTTCACCTTGTCCCACACATCCTCGCGCTTCTGCCAGTCGAAGCCCGTCGCCGCGGCCTTCTCGCCTACGCGGAATGCCTTGACCAGCGCCGGCAGCGAGCGGGGAACGCCGCCCAGCGTACCGCTCTTGCGGTTCTTTTTGCGGAGCTTGAGCGCCTCCCAATTCTCCTTCACCTGGTCGGGCGTATTGGCATGGATGTCGCCGTAAACGTGCGGATGGCGGTATACCAATTTGTCGCACAAGGCGTTGGCCACATCCGCATAGTCGAACGCCCCGGCTTCCTCACCCAGCTTGGAGTAGAACACCACATGCAGCAGCAGGTCGCCCAGCTCCTCCTTGATCCCCTCCATATTGTGGTCGGTGATGGCATCGGCCAGTTCATACGTCTCCTCGATCGTATTGCTCCGCAACGAGTCGAACGTCTGCTCGCGATCCCACGGGCACTCGCGGCGCAGCGTGGTCATCACGTCGAGCAGGCGGGCCGTAGCCTCCAATCGTTTATCTTCCATTATCCGGTTTGTTTTTTCCGCCGTCATGCAGGGCGCAAACTGCCCGAGGCGCCGGGTCGCCCGGCCGCAGCAGCATGCAGCCTGCACGGCCGCAATTTATCCCCTGCAAAGTTAGCACATTCGGCGGAAAATAGTAACTTTGCATCGAACAAAATTCCGCAACCTCATGAAACTACGCTACCTCGCGTCCATCCTGGGCGCCCTTTGTAGCCTCCTCCACGCCCATGCGCAGCCGCTTCCGGCGCGCCAGACGACCCTTCCCGGCACATACCGCATATCGGCCGGCACACAGCTCAGCTACGAGACGCCGCTCGCGCCGCTGGCCGGCTACCTGCGCGAATATATCAACGTCGGAAAGGCCAGCGACAGTATGTCGGCCGACGACGCGATCGTGCTCACGACAGACCCGACGCTCGGCCGCGAGGCCTACACGCTGGCCGTGAAGCCGCAGCGGATCGAGATCACGGGAGGCGACTACGGCGGCGTCTTCAACGGCATCCAGGCGCTGCTGCGGCTGTTGCCGCCCGAGGTCTACGCCAAGGCGTGCCCGCTGCCCGTCGAAGTCGCCTGCACGCGGATCGACGACGCCCCGCGCTTCGCGTACCGGGGCATGATGCTGGACGTGGCCCGCACATGGATCGGAGTGGATGGAGTAAAGCGTTACATAGACCTGCTTTCCTACCACGGGATCAATAAATTACACCTCCACCTGTCGGACGACGAAGGGTGGCGGATCGAGATCAGGTCGCACCCCGAGCTGACCGAAATCGGCGGCTTCCGCGGCGGCGACTCGCCCGTACGCCCCGTCTACGGGAAATGGGACGAGAAATACGGCGGCTTCTACACACAGGACGAAATGCGCGGGCTGATCCGCTATGCCGCCGTGCGCAACATCGAGATTATCCCCGAGATCGACCTGCCCGGGCACAGCCGCAACATCGCCTCGGTACACCCCGAAATCCGCTGCAATTACCCGCCCGACACGCTGTCGACCAACGGCTACGACTACCGTTCGGCATGGTGCGTGGCACGCGAGGAGAACTACGCGCTGCTCGCGGACATCCTGGGCGAACTCTGCACGCTGTTCCCCTCGGAATACATCCACGTGGGCGGCGACGAGGTCGACATGACCCAATGGAAGCGCTGCCCCGACTGCCAGGCGCTGATGCGGCAGCGGGGCATGGCAGACCCGCACCAACTGGAAGACCTCTTCATGCAACGCATGGCGGCGATCCTTGGCGCCAACGGCAAACGCCCCGCCGTGTGGAACGAAGCGGTGGCGACGGGCGACCTGGCGCACGACAGCCGCGTCTACGGCTGGCAGAGCGTCAAGGCATGCCTCGACGCCACGGCCAAGGGATACGAGACCGTAGTGATGCCGGGCGAATATTTCTATTTCGACATGCGCCAGACCCCGCACGAGGACGGGCACGACTGGGCGGCGATCTTCGACGCGAAAAAGGTCTTCGGGTTCGACTTCACGGACAAGGGGTTCGGCCCGGAGCAGATGCGCAACGTCGTCGGGTTGCAGGCGGCGTTCTTCAGCGAAGCCTACGTCTCGCACGAGCCCGAGAAGCCCGACTACCTCGACTACATGTGTTTCCCGCGTATCTGCGCACTCGCCCGCATCGCGTGGCGCGGCAACGGCGAAGGCTGGGACGCCTATTACAAAGGGCTCGTGGAGAAGCATTACGACCGCATGGCAGCCATGGGCATCCGTTTCCGGCTCTTCCCGCCGAAAGTGAGCTATAAGGATGGCGCATTCACCGTGACGGCCGACGACGGGTCGGAGATATACTACACGGAAGGCGACGCGCCCGAAGAACACCGTTATACCCGTCCCGTCAAGACCGGCAAACCGCACCTGTACCGCTTCTTCACCCGCTACAAAACGGGGCGCAGCCCCTATGTCGCCGACAAATCCTACTACCGCACGTTCGCACCCGCCGTGGCCATCACCACCTCGATGGGCGAGAGCAGGCAGTTCCCCCTTGCCAATGCCGCGGGTTACAAGGGGCTTTCGCGGACAGCGCGCGCCTGCCGGCAGCAGGACTGGGTGCTCTACACCTTCGAGCAGCCGGTGAAATGCCGCGAAATGTACCTCCAGACCGGAAACCGCCAGCTGCCGAAGACCATCATAACCACAGGTTATGCCGAGGTGTCGTACGACGGTGCGACGTATGAGCGGGCGGGCGACCTCGAAAAGGGAAGCATCACCCTGAAGCCGGGGCGCGCGGTGAAAGCCGTGCGGATCGTCTCGACCTGCGACGACAACGGCACGCCCTATGTGACGATCCAGCCGCCGCAGATCAAGCCGGTGCTGTAACGGCGGCCTGCTCCGGCCAGCAACGGCGCATCGGCGCGGCAGGACTGCGGCACATGGATGAAAAGGTTGCGAGCAGGATGCCTTCGGGCCATCGGCGGACGGACGGCACGGGCGGAAGCAATCTTCACACGGATCGGCCCTCAGACGGGAGGGCGGGAAGCGATTTTACGGCAAAGCAGAAGAACAGGCACTGCGCCAGGTAGTAGGGAACCATCACGACGTAGGTGCGCCCGGGAACGGCCCCGATGAAACGGCTCCAGGCTATCACGCCGTCGGAAAAAACGAACAGCAGGGCCGCGAAGCGGAACCATGCGGCATACGCCCCGCGATACCGGAGCACGCTGTAAAGCATCCCGGCGATGACCGCACCGTAAACGGCGACGCCGATCCGTTCGGCCGGATCCAAGACCCGGGGCACGACCCCGGCGAAGAGCAACGCGAGCAACGCCGCGGGAAGCAGCCATGCGGCAGGACGGGCAGGAAGTCCCCCGGCGCAGAGGAAATAGCGGATATAGGCACCGTGGGCCAGCGCGAAAAACAGCATCTGCGGAATGAACAGACCCTTCGCACCCGCCGCATCGCCCAGGGCAGACAAGAGGAGTGCAGCCCCGACCGGAAGCAACGTTTTCCGCCGGAGGCAGAAAACCGCCACAGCCAGCAAAAGCACCGGATAGGCCACCTTGTACGGAAGAGCCGCCGCCTTGGTGAAGAACAGGGCGGCGCCTGCGGCAAAAAGCAGGGTAGTCAGGGCCAATATGCGGGAAGTCCGATGCATCGTTTCAGGAAAAATCATTTCAGGAAAAAAGCCGCCCGTCAGAAAACTGGCAGGCGGCTTCGGTTCTTATCCGTCACGACGGGTCATGCACGGACATGGGCGCCGCACTGGCGCTCGAACTGCGCCGTGAGGTTCTGCATGGCCCGTTCGATGGCCTTTTCGTCCAACGTGCGGGTCTTGTCCTCGAGGATAAAGCTCAGGGCATAGGATTTCTTGCCTTCGGGCAGCTTGTCGCCCTCGTAGACGTCGAACAGCGAAACGCTCTTGAGTAACTTGCGCTCCGTAGCGAACGCCACGTCGCGCAGCGCCGAGAAGGTCACCTGCTTGTCCACGAGCAGCGCCAGGTCGCGCTTCACCTCGGGGAACTTCGACAGCTCCTCGGCCACGATCCGGTGCTTTTTGGTCGATTTGACAAGCGCCTCGAAGTTCATCTCCAGATAGAAGACATCCTGTTTGACGTCGAGTTTGCGGCGGATATTCCGGCTGACCGTACCGATCTGCAACAGCTCCCTGCCGTTGAGCGCCATCGTGAGCGCCTCGCCGAAGAGGTCGCTTTGCAGCGTTTCGGTCTTGAGCGCATAGATGTCGATGCCGAAGCGGCGCAGCAGTTTTTCGGCCACGGCGCGCAGCGTGAAGAACGATGCGGCCTGCGGCTGCACGTTCCACGAAGCGGGCACGGCGATGCCCGTCACGGCGATGGCCAGGCGGTACTCTTCGGAATAGGCTGCCAGGGGGTTTTCGTCCGCACGTTTGGCCTCGTCGTAGAAATAGCAGTTGCCGAACTCGTAGAGTTTCAGGTCGCCGTTGCGGCGGTTGGCGTTGAGCTGCACGGCTTCCAGCATGTTGAACAGCAGCGTCTGGCGCATGACGCTGAGGTCGGCGCTCAGCGGGTTGAGGATACGCACGCAGTTTTCCGCCCGGTAGCTCTCCAACCCTTCGTAATAGGCCGCCCTGGTCAGCGAGTTGGACATGATCTCCGTAAAGCCGTTGGCCGATAGGTAGTCGGCGGCGAGGTTCATCAGGCGGTTGCGGTCGGGTTTGGGCGCATAGGAAAGCGTCGAACGGACGCGCGAGGGTATTTCGACGTTGTTGTAGCCGTAAATGCGCAGGATGTCCTCGATGAGGTCGGCCTCGCGCTGCACGTCGACCCGGTAGGGCGGCACGGCCACGCTCAGCACGCCGTCCTTCTCGTCCAGCACCTTCACTTCGAGCGCCGCCAGGATCGCACGGACGGTCTCTTCGGGGATATGCTTGCCGATCAGCGCGTCGATGCGGGCGAACGAGACGTCGAAGCGGAAATCTTCGATCGGCGCGGGGTAGATGTCGGTGATGTCGCTCGAAATCTCGCCCCCGGCCAGCTCCTTCATCAGCAGGGCGGCACGCTTGGCGGCATAGACCTGCATATTGGGATCGACACCGCGCTCGAAACGGAACGACGAATCGGTGTTCAGGCCGAAGCGCTTGGCGGTTTTGCGCACCCATACGGGGTTGAAATAGGCGCTCTCGATGAACACGTCGGTCGTGGTGTCGCTGATGCCCGAATCCAGGCCGCCGAAGACGCCGGCGATGCACATCGGACGCTCGGCCGAGCAGATCATCAGGTCGTCCGCCGTGAGCTTGCGCTCCACGCCGTCCAAAGTCACGAAGGGCGTACCTTCGGCGCAGGTGCGCACGACGACCTCGCGGCCCTCGATCTTCGCCGCGTCGAACGCGTGCAGAGGTTGTCCCAGTTCGAAAAGCACGAAATTGGTGATGTCCACCAGGTTGTTCTTGGGGTTGATGCCCGCGGCACGCAGGCAGTTCTGCATCCACTCGGGCGAGGGGGCTATCTTGCAGTTTTTCACGGTCACGCCCGCATAGCGGGGCGCCGCCTCGTGGTTCTCGACGCGGATTTTCACGCCGAGGTCGTGGTTGTCCGGGGCGAAAGCCGACACGTCGGGCATCTTCACCGAAACATCTTCCCCCC
>OLGL01003391.1_pt1 | contig 10193 bp, 9 predicted proteins | sample 1605041 | NCBI WGS metagenome assembly OLGL01 (sample SAMEA3888905, study PRJEB22519) | human gut metagenome | biome: human gut; feature: human-associated habitat; material: faeces | place: Denmark | collected 2010 | reverse complement strand
AGGGCGGATGCGGCGAGTGCCAGACTTCCTGCCAGTCTGCATGCAAGACTTCCTGTACAGTTGGAAACCAGAGCTGCGAGAACGCTGACCGCTGATCCGGCGTCCGTTTCCTATGCTGCAAAGCCCCTATGGTCACCGGGATTATAGGGGCTTTCCTTTGCTGTAAAAGATATGGGGCAGACAGCCCTTAGAAAGAGAGAGTATAAATTTTGATTCATCAGTATATTAACAATGGTTATCATATTGTTCTGGACGTAAACAGCGGTTCCGTCCATGTGGTAGATCCGGTTGTCTATGACGCCATCAAGGCGGTGGCAGAGCAGATTCCGGAACTGGAAAAGCCACAGGCTCTTCCGGCAGAAGTGACTGCAAAGGTTCATGAGACACTGGATGCAGTTTACAGTGAAAAAGAAGTGACAGAGGCGTTGGAGGACATCCAGCAGCTCATTGATGCAGAGCAGCTTTTAACTCAGGACATTTACAAGAATTTTGTAATGGACTTTAAGAAGAGAAAGACAGTGGTAAAGGCTCTCTGCCTGCACATTGCCCATGACTGCAATCTGGCCTGCCGCTACTGCTTTGCAGACGAGGGCGAGTATCACGGCCGCCGTGCTCTTATGAGCTTTGAGGTGGGAAAAAAGGCTCTGGATTTCCTGATTGCCAATTCTGGAAACAGACGGAATCTGGAGGTTGATTTCTTCGGCGGCGAGCCCCTTTTAAACTGGAAGGTAGTAAAGCAGCTGGTAGAGTACGGCCGCTCCCAGGAGGAGGCTCACAATAAGCGTTTCCGTTTTACGCTTACTACTAATGGCGTGCTCCTGAATGATGAGATTATGGAGTTCTGCAACCGCGAGATGAGTAATGTGGTTCTCAGCCTGGACGGACGTCCGGAGGTCAATGATAAGATGCGTCCTTTCCGAAACGGTTCAGGAAGCTATGACCTGATCGTACCAAAGTTCCAGAAGTTTGCTGAGAGCAGAGGCCAGATGGATTACTATGTCCGCGGCACCTTTACCAGAAACAACCTGGATTTTTCAAAGGATGTGCTTCACTATGCAGATCTGGGCTTTAAGCAGATGTCCATGGAGCCGGTTGTTGCAGAACCTGAGATGGACTACGCTATCCGTGAGGAAGATATTCCCCAGATCCTTGAGGAGTATGATAAGCTGGCAGTAGAATACATCAAGCGTAAAAAAGAAGGAAGAGGCTTCAATTTCTTCCACTTTATGATTGACTTAAATGCAGGCCCCTGTGTTGCAAAGCGTATGGCTGGCTGTGGTTCAGGTACAGAGTATCTGGCAGTTACTCCATGGGGTGATCTCTACCCCTGCCATCAGTTTGTAGGAAATGAGGAGTTCCTTCTGGGCAACGTAGATACGGGCATTGTAAATGAGGAAATACGCAATGAGTTTAAGCTTTGCAACGTATATGCAAAGGAAAGCTGCAAGGATTGCTTTGCCAGATTCTACTGCAGCGGCGGCTGCAGTGCCAATTCCTACAATTTCAGCGGTTCCATTAACGGCGCATATGAGATCGGCTGCGAGATGCAGAAAAAACGGATCGAGTGCGCGATCATGATCAAAGCAGCTCTGGCTGACGAGGAATAATTTATGAAATATCAGGTAATTACAAAGGATGGGCGGGCTAAGCGTGCGGTGATGGAAACAGTTCACGGTACAATCCAGACTCCGGTGTTTATGAATGTAGGAACAGTAGGCGCGATCAAGGGTGCTGTATCTACAGACGATCTGCGCCAGATCGGCACTCAGGTAGAGCTGTCCAACACATACCATCTCCATGTACGTACTGGAGATAAGCTGATCCGGGAATTTGGAGGACTGCACAGGTTTATGAACTGGGACAAGCCTATTCTTACAGATTCCGGCGGTTTTCAGGTATTTTCTCTGACAGATCTGAGAAAGATAAAAGAAGAGGGCGTATATTTCAGCTCTCATATTGACGGACATAAGATCTTTATGGGTCCTGAGGAGAGTATGCAGATCCAGTCCAATCTGGGTTCTACCATTGCCATGGCCTTTGACGAATGTCCGCCAAGCCATGCAGATTATGACTATATCAGAAAGTCTGTAGACCGTACAACACGCTGGCTGAAGCGGTGTAAAACAGAGATGACCCGTTTAAATTCTCTTCCGGATACAGTAAACCGGGAACAGCTTCTGTTTGGTATTAACCAGGGCGGTGTGATTGATGAGATCCGTATTGACCATGCCAAAACGATCCGTGAGATGGATCTGGACGGCTATGCCATCGGCGGACTTGCCGTAGGCGAGACTCATGAGGAAATGTACCACATTCTGGATGTAACTGTTCCTCATCTGCCGGAGGAAAAACCGGTTTATCTTATGGGAGTAGGTACTCCCGCCAATATTTTAGAGGCTGTAGACAGAGGGGTTGATTTTTTTGACTGTGTTTATCCGTCCAGAAACGGACGTCATGGTCATGTGTATACCAATCATGGCAAACTGAATCTGTTCAACCAGAAATATGAGCTGGATCACCGGCCGATTGAGGAAGGCTGTCAGTGTCCTGCCTGCCGTTCCTACAGCCGTGCATATATACGCCATCTGTTAAAGGCAAAAGAAATGCTGGGAATGAGATTATGTACCTTGCATAATTTGTATTTTTATAATAAAATGATGGAAGAGATCCGGGAAGCCATTGAAGAACACCGCTACAGCGAGTACAAAGCCGCTAAGCTGGCCGGCATGGCAGGTCAGAAGGATTGATAAAAGAAACTGCTGGGGCAATGTAGCAGCAGGTATGAAGGAGGAAACACCATGGCTGGAATGGGAGGAATTATTCTCTATATTATTTTCCTGGGAGCACTTGTTTATTTTATGGCAATTCGTCCCCAGAAAAAAGAGAGACAGAAACAGCAGGAGCTGCTTGCAAGCGTTGCTGTTGGAGATACCATCCTGACAAGCAGCGGATTTTACGGAGTGATCATCGATATGACTGATGACACAGTGATCGTAGAGTTTGGCAGCAACAAAAACTGCCGTATTCCGATGCAGAAGGTTGCTATCGTTCAGGTTGAAAAGCCGGAGACAAAATAAATGTCACTGAGGGGGATGCCGGAAAGCTTACGGGTTTTCGGCATCCCTTTTTACGTAAATAAGGAGAGGAATCATGATCAAAAATATCGTATTTGATATGGGAAAGGTACTGGTGGAATATGAGGGAGACCGGGTCTGCCGCCATTTTTCAGAAGACGAGGCTCTGATCCGCAAGGTCAGCACGGCTGTATTTGTATCTCCGGAATGGCTTATGCTGGATATGGGGATTATTTCCGAGGAAGAAGGTTTAAGCCAGATACTGACGCGGCTGGATACGGAGGAGGAGAAGGAACTGGCGAGAAAAAGCTTTGCCCACTGGCATGAATACAATATGTACCATAAAGAGGGGATGGAAGAACTTGTTAGGGAATTAAAGGAAGAGGGGTACCGCATCTATCTTTGTTCCAATGCATCGGTGCGCCTTTTGACCTGCTATCATCAGGTAATCCCGGCCATTGACTGCTTTGACGGTATTTTCTTTTCCGCAGAAGTAAAATGCATGAAGCCTCAGAAGGAAATGTATGAGCATTTTTTTGAACGTTTTGGTTTAAAGCCTGAGGAATGTTTCTTTATCGATGATCTGGAACGGAATATTCAGGGTGCAAAAGCCTGTGGCATGGATGGATACTGTTTTGCAGACGGTGACAGAGAGCGGCTGAAAATTCGTCTGGCTTCCCTTAAGAAAGGATAATTAAGATTTTCTTAATAATCTATTCAAAGAACATTCAAACATTTTCAGGGATGGCATGATATACTAAGTACATAAGAAATGCACGAAAGTTTAATAACTATCCTTCAACCCTTTTTGAAAATCCTAAATCCTAAGAAAAAAGCTCCGTACCAGGTGTACGGAGTTTTTTCTGTTTCAGGGAACAGTGCAGGCTGCACATGGAATGTCTCTGTGGAATAGGCTAACAAAAAAGGAGTATTTAAGATGTGAATCGAGCCAGAGTGGATATTCACTGCGACCAGGTTTATTCCATGGGGATCACAGGACGGGGCATAGGCGTAGCTGTCCTGGATACGGGAATCTTTCTCCATGAGGATTTAAAGGATAGAGTAAAGGGATTTGCGGATTTTGTCCGCAGGAAAGACAGACCCTATGATGACAATGGCCATGGAACCCATGTTGCCGCCATGATCGGAGGGAGCGGGGCTTCCATGGAAGGAAAATACCGGGGAGTGGCTCCTGGCTGCTCTATTATCTCCGTAAAGGTATTAGACCATCGGGGAAATGGATATGCTTCAGATGTGCTTTCCGGACTCCGCTGGATCCGCTCCCACAAAGAGTTTTTGGGAATCCGGATTGTAAATATTTCGGTAGGTTCTCTGTCAAAGAGAGATATGACGGAAAATTCTGCCCTTGTTAAAGGGGTAAACGCGGCCTGGGATGATGGCCTGGTGGTCGTTGTGGCAGCCGGAAATCACGGCCCCGGCCCTATGACAGTCACCACGCCGGGAATCAGCCGAAAAGTCATAACGGTAGGCTGTTCAGACGACCATAAGGAAGTAGAGGTGATGGGAAACAGGATGGTAGATTACTCCGGCCGTGGCCCTACTGCCAGCTGCATTTGCAAGCCGGATATCGTAGCGCCGGGATGCGGGATCGTAAGCTGCGGGAACGAGGCGGGAGCATATTTTGCCAAATCAGGCACCAGTATGTCTACGCCTTTGGTATCAGGAGCCATTGCCCTTTTGCTGGAAAAATACCCAGATATGACCAACCGGGATGTAAAACTCCGCCTCAGAGAACGGGCCATAGATCTGGGTCTTCCCAGAAATCAGCAGGGATGGGGGGCGTTGGATGTGCAGAAGCTGCTGCAGTAGGGGCCGCAGAAGCCATCCCCTCCAGGCACTGGGGCTACGGGGGTAGTGTGCTGTCTCACTCACATTTCGTATAATGACTTGCCTGAATTTCCATCTGCTGCGTTGTTGTCAATCGACGATGCCACCGCATCGCCTCATTCCTCCGCCTTGCAGGCTGAAAATTCATTCTGCGTCATTATACTGAAAGTAAATGGGACAGTACACTAGTCCTGTCTAGGAGGCCGGGAATGGGTTAAAAACAAGGGGAAGGATGGCAAAACTCGCTTTCGCTCAGACAGTTGCCACCCTTCCCCTTAACACCCATCCCCCCCCCAAGACAGACACGCCCCTCCGCAATGCGCCTGGAGAGGATGGCTTCTGCTTGGGAATACCCTTCGGGAGGGATGGTAATTCCCTTGACTTTCTGAAAAACCTATGCCAGAGAGCACCTTATTACTCTATTCAAGGAGCCACCAGCCGGAAGAAACATATCTCTGGTGAAGGCCGTGGAAAGACGCCGGTACTTAGCGAGGTTTTTTCGAGCTTAGTACCGCTGCGTATTTCCCCGAGCGAGAGCGCGCCTGAACGGAGATATGTTTCTTCCGGCGTTTCTCCAGCATTTCTCTTACTTCTCCCAGCGTCCGGAAGCTCCGCAGGGGAGAGTGAGTCCGTTTTGGGATACGGGCAGTCCTACTTCGTCGGCTTTGACGGTTCCGCCGAATTTCGGTACGATTTCTACGCCCATCATATAGGAAAGAACGGAAGGGGCAAGGCCGGTGGTGTAGGAGTTGATGAGGAAGAAAAGGGGATCTTCGGATAAGAGCTGTACGCACAGCTTTACCAGAGGATGGATCGCATCCTCGATTTTCCAGATTTCTCCTTTTGGACCGCGCCCATAGGAGGGCGGATCCATGATGATGGCGTCGTAGTGGTTCCCTCTGCGGATTTCGCGTTCTACGAATTTAACGCAGTCATCTACGATCCAGCGGATGGGGGCGTCTGCAAGGTCGGAGGAATGGGCGTTTTCCTTGGCCCATGTTACCATGCCCTTGGAAGCGTCTACATGAGTGACGCTGGCTCCGGCCTTGGCGGCTGCCAGGGTAGCGCCTCCGGTGTAGGCAAACAGGTTTAATACCTTGACAGGACGTCCGGCCCTGCGGATCTTTTCACCAAACCAGTCCCAGTTTGCAGCCTGCTCGGGAAACAGGCCGGTGTGCTTAAAACTGAAGGGTTTTAAATTGAAGGTCAGTTCCTTGTAATTAATGGTCCACTGCTGGGGCAGGTCAAAAAATTCCCATTCGCCTCCGCCTTTGCTGCTGCGGTGGTAATGCCCGTTCATTTTTTTCCATCCGCGGTGAGTTTTTGGCGTATCCCAGATTACCTGGGGGTCGGGACGCACTAAGAGATAGTCCCCCCAGCGCTCCAGCTTTTCGCCCTTAGAGCAGTCGATCACTTCATAATCGTTCCATCCATCTGCAAGCCACATAAATTGATAAACCTCATTTCTTTCAGAATTATATAGTGCCCGTGTCGGCGCACGGCGCTGTTTTTGTGATTGATTCCTAATGAGTATAGTCCAAATAATACTGCATCGTCAAGCGCTGTGCTGTGGGTTTCAAAAGATAAAGAAAAGACAATTGAAAGTTTCTGTATGAATTATTAAAAAAGTATAAAATCAGATTGACTTTTTTATAAAATGTTGATATTATGTCAGTAGAAATGGAAAAATCCAGTGAAAGTTATTGATTAAAAAGAAAATTTTTTCAATGCAAAAAGGCCGTATTTGTTGAGGAATTATAAATGAATTGTTAATTCGTGTCCGTCCATCAGACAAAACGGTTTTTTATTTTCACAAATGGATCATCCATTAGGTCAAGTATGGGAGAGTATTCGAAAAGGAAATTTCCCATAAAAGAAAGGAGTACATAGTATGAAGTATTTACAAAAACTGGGTAAGGCCCTGATGCTTCCTGTAGCATGTCTGCCGATCTGTGGTATCCTGATGGGAATCGGATATTATCTCTGCCCGTCTACCATGCAGGGCGGCGAGGTTGAAGGAATCCTTCAGCAGATTGGTTTCCTTCTGGTAAAGGCAGGCGGCGCTCTGATTGACAATATGGCGATCCTGTTTGTAATCGGTGTGGGTGTTGGGTTATCTGAGGATCATGACGGTACAGGCGGACTTGCAGCTCTGGCTTCCTGGCTGATGATCACCTCTCTTTTATCCACAGGCGTAGTGACTACCCTGATGCCGTCGATCGCTGAGGATCAGCAGACGACTCTGGCATTCAGCAAGATCGCAAACCCATTTATCGGTATTCTTTCCGGTATCATCGGTTCTACCTGCTACAACAAGTTTAAGGGAACACAGCTTCCAGACTGGCTGTCCTTCTTCAGTGGCAAGCGCTGCGTAACCATCATTGCAGGCGTAGTGGCAATTATCACCTCTGTTATCCTGCTTTTCGTATGGCCGGTTCTGTTCGGCGGTCTGGTTGCAATCGGAAACGGTATTGCAGGCATGGGCGCGATCGGCGCAGGTATTTATGCATTCTTAAACCGTCTGCTGATCCCAACCGGTCTGCATCACGCATTAAACAATGTATTCTGGTTTGATACCATTGGTCTGGGCGATCTGTCCCATTTCTGGGCAGGCGAGACATCTGCAGATGTTACATGGAGCCTTGGTATGTATATGTCCGGTTTCTTCCCATGTATGATGTTCGGTATCCCAGGCGCTGCTTTGGCTATGGTTCAGACAGCAAAGAGCACAAAGAAAAAAGTTGCGATCGGTCTGGTTGCTTCTGCAGCCCTCAGCGCATTTGTCTGCGGTGTTACAGAACCCTTTGAGTTTGGATTTATGTTTCTGGCTCCCGGCCTGTATGTAGTTTACGCTCTGCTGTACGGAATTTTCACCACAGTTACAACTATTCTTGGATTCCGCGCAGGCTTCAGCTTCTCCGCGGGCGCAACTGACCTGTTCTTCTCCGCATCCCTTCCGGCAGCTCAGAAGACATGGATGATCCTTCCGCTGGGTATCGCAGCATTCCTGGTATTCTATGTGGTATTCCGCTTTGCTATTGTAAAGTTTGATTTAAAGACTCCGGGCCGCGAGGATGATGATGATCTGGAGGCTGAGAAGTCTGCTGTTCTGGCAAACAACAATTATACAGAGGTTGCTTCTGTGATTCTGGAAGGACTTGGCGGCAAGGAAAATGTAAAATCTCTGGAAAACTGCATCACAAGACTGAGACTGGAGATCAAGGATCAGAGTGTGGTAGATGAGAAGAAGATCAAATCCGCAGGCGTAGCTGGTGTGATCCGCCCAGGCAAGAATTCCATTCAGGTAATTGTGGGTACAAAGGTACAGTTTGTTGCAGATGAGATGAAGAAGATGCTGAAATAATCGAATCGTTCATCAAAGTATTTAATAGAAAATGGGCTGGCTTCCGTCTGGGAGTCCGGCCCGTTTCTTTTTTGAGGGGAATATGTTAAAAACGGACCGCGGGGGAGATTCAAATGCCGCAGACGTTTTTCGTAATAGAATTGAAAGGTAATTCCGGTTGAAAGAACGCAGAACCCCTGATACAATAGAAGGCAGATGAGGGCCTTAAAGAAGCATTTCTTTCAAGAAAGAAGGGCGTTTAAGGAGAAAGAGGCGTGTATGAAGAGGAAGATGACGGCAATGTGTCTTGCGGCGGTTCTTCTGTCGGCTGGTACAGTCAATCTGACAGCGTGGGCAGAAGGCTGGGCGGAAGCAGAGGGAAACTGGGTCTATTATGACAGCAATGGAAATAAAGTCTACAACGATTGGAAAAAGGGAGCGGATGGGCAGTGGCGTTATCTGGACGGAAACGGGATCATGGCGGTCAACTCCTGGGTGGACGGAGAATACTATGTAGACAGCAACGGTATCATGGTTACAGAAAAATGGCTTCATGTGCCTGAGGATGATGGAGAAGACGAATGGTATTATTTCTCGGCTTCCGGAAAGAAGGTAGAGGATACCTGGAAAAAAATTTCGGACAAGTGGTATCATTTTGACAGCAACGGCGCCATGGAGCGGGGGTGGATCCTGGATGACACCTATTATACCGGTGATGACGGCGTGATGCGTACAGGCTGGCAGAAGCTGATTCCTCCGGATGAATATGATGAAGAGATCAACAAGGTAGTTCCCGGATACGATACGGGAAATGTGGAGTACGGGGAGGACGGCTGCTACTGGTTCTATTTTGGCACCAATGGAAAGAAATATGTTCCCAGTGATGACAATTCCGGAGATGATTACGGTACCCGCAAGATTGACGGAACGTATTACTGCTTTGACGAGGACGGCATTTTGCAGATCGGCTGGAAGGACGTCCGGGATAATGGGGACGGCGGGATTCAGGATTATATGTATTTTGGCTCTGACGGAAAGGCGCGGATCGGCTGGTATTCCATCGAGCCGCCGGAGAATCTGGACGGATATGACGGCGATGTGGAATGGTTTTATTTTTCCAATAACGGAAAGCCAAAGGCGGCAGATTCGGACCGTCTGGATACACAGGATCTGACGCGTATCAATGGAAAGACTTATCTGTTTAATGAAAAAGGAAATCCGGTGTACGGACTGCGAAAGGTTTATACAGGCTCCGGTGAGGATGACTGGACTGCTTATTATTTTGGAAGCAAGAGCGAGAGCTGCGTGCAGAAGGGAAAGATGAGCGTAGAGGAGGATGACGGAACCAAAGCGGATTACTATTTCAGCGATAACGGACGGGGATATACGGGAGTACGGGACGGCCGTCTCTATTATAAAGGAAAGCTTCAAACGGCTGAGGACGGCCAGAAGTATGTCTGCTATCGGGTGGACGGTGGAAATTATGTAGTCAACGGTTCGGGAAAGCTTATGAAGGGAACCACGGTGAAGAATAGCGACGGAGTAAAGTTTAAGACGACTTCATCGGGAATCTTAAGTACGGCAGATGATGATCCTGATATTGATTCCTATGTGACAGAGCCTCTTGAACCGCTGTGTCTTGAGGATTGATTTTAAAGAGAAACGTATTACTATAGAAGAAACTCCTTTTCTGATAGGACAGAAGATCCGGGATGAAGCCGGGATCCTTCAGAAAGGGGGTTTTTTCAGCTGTTTCCCCGTCTGGGGGAAATTTAAAAAAATTTAAAAAAGTACTTGCATTTCCTGTAAACATATGCTATCCTTGAAAAGCTGTGACATGATAGCAAAGAAGCGAGAGGTTGCTGCCCACCATAAGGCAGGTTTTCCGTGGAGCGAATGTCAAGTTAGGAAACTGGCGACAAGTCACT
>OLGL01003389.1_pt1 | contig 10198 bp, 7 predicted proteins | sample 1605041 | NCBI WGS metagenome assembly OLGL01 (sample SAMEA3888905, study PRJEB22519) | human gut metagenome | biome: human gut; feature: human-associated habitat; material: faeces | place: Denmark | collected 2010 | reverse complement strand
ATACTGGATATCCTCTTCTGTCTCATCCCCGTGAAGCTGTGCCACATCCAAAATATCTTCCTCCAGCAGTTCTATAATGTTCTTCGGATCCTCATTTACAAACACACCCACCGTCCGAATCCCCGGCAGAAGCTTTTTGCGATATTTGGCTGCCTGCTCCTTCGTAACCACCCTGTGGCTCTTCGGGTAAAATACAAATCCCACGTAATCCGGCTGCACCTCATTGGCATAATCAATGTCCTCCGGACGATAGAGACCACACATTTTTACTTTCATAAAATCTTCTACCTTTCTATAACCTGCAAACTTTGGGCCTTAGGCACAAAGTTGCGCGTGAAAAATTTATTTTTCACACTGTCCGCGGAGTTCCTGCAAAGCCGCTTTCTTATCTGCACTACGCATCAATGTCTCTCCGATGAGTACGGCATTGGTACCGTTCTGCTCCAACCGCTCGATATCCTGTCTCGTCTTCATACCACTTTCGGATACGAAGAGAATATTCTCCGGCACCATTTCCCTCAACCGCACGGAGTTATTGATATCCACCGTAAAGTCTTTCAGATTCCGGTTATTGACACCGACGATCCTGGCACCGGCTTTCAATGCCATCTCTACTTCCTTCTCATCATGGGCTTCCACCAGTGCCGACAGTCCAAGTTCTCCTGCGATTCCCGCATACTCTGACAACTGCATCGGTGACAGGATGGCACAGATTAAAAGCACTGCATTTGCTCCGATATTTTTTGCCTCATAGATCATGTATTCATCTACCGTAAAATCTTTCCGAAGCAGTGGAATTTTCACTGCCTGACGGATCTCGGTCAGATATTCATTCTTCCCTTGAAAGTACGCCGGTTCCGTCAGTACGGAAATTGCATCCGCTCCTGCTGTTTCGTATTCCCTCGCAATCTGCACATAGGGAAATTCCGCTGCGATCAGTCCCTTGGAGGGCGATGCTTTTTTCACCTCACAGATAAAGCTCATCCCCTGCTTCACCAGTGCCTGTTCAAAGGGAAATCCCGTGTTGCTGTCCAAATCTCTTGCTCTGGCAATCTGTTCTGCAAGGGGCAGTGCTTCTTTTGCTGCAGCCACCCGTTCTAAAGTGGAAGCCGCTATGGTATCCAATATCATTTTTCTGCCTCCCGCTTATACTTCATTACTTAACTTAATGAAACGCTCCAGCTGTGCCTTTGCAAGGCCTGTGTCGATGACCTTCTCTGCCAGCTTCACACCGCCTGCCATACTGTCTGCCTTGCCTGCCACATATAGGGCTGCTGCTGCATTCAGCAGTACCGCATTGCGCTTGGGACCCTTTTCGCCATTTAAGATAGCTCTGGTGATCTCTGCGTTCTCCTGGGGAGTGCCGCCTGCCAGGTCCTCCTTCGTGCATCTTACCAGCCCAAACTCTTCCGGTGTGATCACATAATTTTTAAAGGTACCGTTATCAATCTCGCAGACTGTAGTGGGTGCACTGGCGGAGATCTCGTCCAGTCTGTCCTGTCCATAGACTACCATGCCACGTTTTACACCCAGATTGGACAATACCTTTGCCATAGAGGGCAGCAGGCTTTCATCGTACGCACCCATGATCTGATATACCGGTCCTGCGGGGTTTGCCAGAGGTCCTAAAATATTGAAAATAGTACGGATGCCCAACTCCTTGCGGATGGGTCCCACATATTTCATGGCGGTGTGATATTTCTGTGCGAAAAGGAAGCAGATGCCGATCTCTTCCAACAACGTCTTGCTCTGTTCCGGCTCTATGGTGATATTTACGCCCAGAGCTTCCAGACAGTCTGCTGCACCGGATTTGGAACTGGCTGCGCGGTTGCCGTGCTTGGCTACCGGTACGCCTGCCGCAGAGATCACGATAGATGCCGTAGTGGAGATATTGAAAGAATTAGATCCGTCACCGCCGGTTCCCACAATCTCTAAAGCTTCCACGTCCGCTCCAAGTTTTCTGCCGAACTTTCGCATTTCTTCTGCGGAGCCTGTGATCTCTTCGATGGTCTCACCCTTCTGGCTTAATGCTGTCAGATAAGCACTCTTTAAAATATCGCTGGCCTCACCGCTCATGATCTCATCCATAACGGTTTTTGCCATATCGTATCCGATGTCCTCATTCTTTACCAACTTAGCAACCGCTTCTTTAATCATGTTTCTGCCTGCTCCTTTCTGTGTCTGTAAAAAATTAACAATGATCTGTCGTCCATCCGGTGTCAGTACCGATTCCGGATGGAACTGTACTCCGTAGATCTGCTTTTCTGTCTGTTCTACCGCCATGACCTCTCCGTCTTCGGTGACCGCAGTAACTTTCAATTCTGCGGGAATCGTCTGTGGATCTGCCACCAGAGAATGATATCTTGCCACAGTGATCACTTTTTTCATACCCCGGAACAATACACTGTCTGTATCCAAAGTCGCCAGGGACTGTTTACCGTGCATCAGATGGGATGCATAAGTCACAGTGGCTCCCGCCACCTCGCAGATGGCCTGATGTCCCAGGCAGATACCAAGAATGGGGATTTTTCCGCCCAGTGCCCGAATCACTTCTTCACAGACACCCGCTTTGTCCGGTCTGCCGGGTCCCGGCGATAATATGATGTGGGAGGGATTCATGGCGCGGATCTCATCCACGCTGCATTCATCATTGCGGATCACCCGGATATCCGGGTTCACACTTCCTACCAGCTGGAATACGTTATAGGAAAAGCTGTCGTAGTTATCGATCAGTAATATCATGCTTCCATTCCCTCCTGTGCTTTCCAAAGAGCCTGTTTTACAGCTGCTGCCTTCTGGATACATTCTCTGTATTCCTTCTCCGGAACGCTGTCCGCCACAATACCGGCGCCGGATCTTACGAATACTTTTCCATTCTTCGAAAAAGCAAGTCTGATGGCAATGCAGGTATCCAGATTTCCGGTAAAGGAAATGTAGCCGATGGCTCCGCCGTAGATACCTCTCTTATTGTCTTCCAGTTCATTGATGATCTCGCATGCCCGCAGCTTCGGGGCTCCCGACAGAGTTCCTGCGGGGAGGATGGCATCCACCGCATCCAGAGCATCCGCATCCTCTCTGATCACTCCTCTTACCGTGGATCCGATGTGCATGACATGAGAATATCTCTCAATGGACATATACTTTTCCACTTCCACGGTGCCGATCCGGCTGATCTTGCCGATATCGTTTCGTCCCAGATCCACTAACATATTGTGTTCGGAGCGTTCCTTCTCATCTGCTAAAAGCTCTGCCTCCAGCGCCTTGTCCGCTTCCTCGGTGGCACCTCTTGGTCTCGTTCCGGCTAAAGGGAAGGTATGTAACACGCCGTCCTCTAACTTTACTAATGTCTCCGGGCTGGCTCCCACGATCTCACCATCACTTCCGGAGAAATAGAACATGTATGGGGAAGGATTTGTCGTGCGCAGTACCCGGTAAGCATCTAAGAGGCTTCCTTCCATCTCCGCCTCCAGGCGATTGGATAATACCACCTGAAAAATATCTCCCTCTCTGATGTAATGCTTGGCTTTCTCGACCATGCTGCAATAGGCTGCTTCGTTGAACAGTGGTTGAAAGTCTGTCCGGAGCTTACAGGGAATATGCTCTGCCTTTTCCCCATTCAGCAATAGCTCCTTCATGTTGTTCAGTTCCCGCTCCGCCCTATGATAATTGATCTCCAGATCATCGGTCTTGATATTCAGGATCAGGATCAGCTTCTGTCTGTAGTTGTCAAAAGCGATGACCTTGTGGAACAGCATCAGGTTCACATCCTGGAAGCCTTCCTCGTCCTTCGCATCCAGTCGCAGGGTCGGTTCGCTGTATTTGATATAGTCATAGGAAAAATATCCTACCAGACCTCCGGTAAAGGAAGGCAGTCCCGGAAGCTTGGGACTTTTATTCTCTTCCATGACGTTGCGGATGATCCCTCTGACATCTCCGGAATCTGTCCGGCTGGTCAGTTCCGATTTTATTGTGGTCATACCGTTATAGCAGGTGATCTCAAGCAAAGGATCATAGCCTAAAAAGGAATATCGTCCCCATCGCTTATCCGCCTCCGCGCTTTCCAGCAGATAGACATGACCGCTGACCTTTTTTAAGATGCGCAACACTTCGATGGGTGTGGTCATATCTGCATACATCTCTGTGCTTATGGGAATTACGCCGTAGCTGCCTTCCGCTGCGATGATTTTACATTCTTCCAATGTGGGGGTGATCTTCATTCCGGTACTCCTCCTTAAAATTATTTCTGCTCACACCTTTTCAGCGCCTCCATTCGTAAAATCGCCTCTTTGAGGCTTCCTTTTACTCATTGAGGCTATCTCGCCATAGGCTCTGAAAAGGTACAAAAAAACCGCCCATGACAGAATCTGCTTCTGTCAAGGACGGGTCATTTACACTTCCCGCGGTGCCACCTTGCTTCACAACTGCTTGTGCTCTTACAGGATACCAACATATCCCCGGCAACTGACGTATGCCCTCACGTCGCAGAATACTTGAGGTCTTAAAATTCTGTGTGTCCTCTTTGACTGCGCCCTCCGTGGTCCATTTAACAACCTGCGTTCCAACCTTTCTCAGCATCCGGTCTCTCTGTAAGTGCACGAACTGTTTTTATCTCCACATCAATGGTTTCTTACCGCTGTATTTAATTTTTGTTTATATTACTGCTTTAGTGTGGTAACGTCAAGTAGTGATTTTAATCTTTTTTCAAAAAAATCTTTGCGTATTTTATTTTTCTATCTTCCTACTTTGAGGAAAAGCTCACGAATTCCTTCATAGTAACCAATGGTCACCGTGGTACTGTCTTCCTCCTCCCCCGGGAAAGTATACTTGGCAAAATACGGCGTCGTCTCCAACAGCGGATTTTGATCCTCATATTTTTCAAGACCGGTCAGTTCCAGATATTCCGCATACCGGCCAATCATGGCATCCGTATTGATGTCTTCCCATTGCAGTCCGGTCCGGACATAGAATTCATAAATTTTGCCGGTATCCGCATCCAGATAAATATCCAGAAAACGGTTACTCTTATCCGCATTCCTTACGTCCGTAGACAGGCTGATTTTCCATACAGAGAGATTATTTCTCGGCTCCAAAACATCGATAGCAGAGCAGATCACCGCTTCGTAAGAGTCTTCCGACACTTCCTTTACTTCCCCGGGCAGAATTCCCTGCTCTTTCAGAATCTGAATCTCCCTGTTGCATGCCTCATATACTGCTTCCTCCTGAATCTGTCCCTCTCCCGGCTGCTGACGATTCTCCACAAACGCATAGGTACCTGTCATTTCTCCATAGCTGCCCGTCTCACTGTCCACTCTGGTCAGAAACCGCAGTTCACTCTCCGGCAGGGTCTGACTGCTCAGACATCTTCCCAAAAGATACAGTTTCTGATTATCGCTCATGCGGTAACGATATCCTTCCGCACCTTCCACTGCCTCTGTGGTAATACTGTTTAAGAGTTTCTCATCCCTTCTGGCTGCGATCCATTCCGGACCCCACAGCGCCGCAAGAATGACCGCCACTGCTACCGCAATGCCCAAAGAACAGCTCTTCCATCTATTCATCCGCGTTCACCCCCTCGTCCGGAATCAGAAAGCTCATACAGCTTCCAAAACCCAATGTACTCTCGATCCTCAGGCGGCTGTGATGCAGTTCCAGAATAGCGGTACACAGTGCAAGCCCCAGTCCCGCTCCGTTATGAGCCCTGGATCTGGATTTATCCACCATATAAAAAGCTTCCGTGATCTTATGAAGTTCTTCCTCGGGGATGCCAATTCCTTCATCTCGTACCTGAAAATAATAACCGTTCTCCATGTGCCTTCCTGTGATCTCCACGGTCTGCCCCTCCTCGGAGGCTTTGATGGCATTATCGGTCAGATTGATCAAAACAGTCTTCAACAGGTTCTCCTCGGCATAGAGTTCTCCCTTTTCCCAACAGATGTCAACCCTCACCCTGCTGTCTCCTGGGTTCTTGGTCTCATCATAGATTTCCTGCAGATACGAGAAAATACCGGAGACATTTGTGGTCTTACGATCGATCTCCTTACGTCTGGTCACAATGATGTCCAGCAGTCTGAGTGCCATAGTCTCCAGGCGTTTTCCCTCTGTATAAATATAATTGGCACAGAGAAAATGCTTCTCCTCGTCCAGTTTGCGGGAACGCAGCATATCCGCGTAACCGATTATAGCTGTCAGCGGTGTCTTCAGTTCATGGGAAAATGCGGCAATAAAATCTTCTCTGGCTCTGACTTCATTTTCCAAATTCTGAATATTCTGCTCCAACGCTTCTGCCATATGGTTGAAATCCGCGGTCAGCTGTCCCATTTCATCATTACTGATCTGCTCCGCGCGATAGCTATATTCTCCCTCCGCCATTTTGCCGGTGGCACGGGTTAAAAGTCTGATAGGCCTGGTCAGCCAACAGGCAATCAGCGTCATGACCGCTCCACTGCACAACAATACGATCACCGTAACCTGACGATACATCCGGAATCCTTCCGTCCTCTCCGTATATACCGCAGTTACATTTTTCATGGTCTCTAACGTAAGCATTCGGTCGGACACATTGATCCTGGTCTGTGTCTGGATATAATAGGAATCCCCCGACTGCACTACCCGGTACACTCTCGTATTTTCTCCGCGTTCTTCCCACAGAGAAGTATCCCCGGTAAACCCTTCACTGACATACAGCACCTTACCGTTCTCATCGCTGATCCGCAGCAATCTGTTGCCGTGCTGTCCACTATTCTCCAGGTATACTCCGATCTGTTCCACCGTTCCGTCCGGAAGCACATCATATTTGGACGGGATATTTAAAGCTGCTGTCTCGAAAGCGAACCTCAAAATACTGCTTTCATCAAGTGCCTGTCTGGTCTCACGCTCCATGGAGGTCTGAAATACATAATTTACAAAAAAATAACCGCTTGCTCCGCATGCCGCTGCCATGATCAACATCGTACAAAACAGTATTTTCCAGGAAAATTTCATACATCTCTCCTTTTACCCACTCCGGGTCATGCGATCTCCAGCCGGTATCCCACCTTATAGACCGCCACCAGCTGACGCTCCCATCCCATCTTCTTGCGCAGGCGCTGCACATGAAGCTCTAAGGTTCTGCTATCTCCGTCATACTCTTCGCCCCACACTTTTTCATACAGATTTTCCTTGAACAGGGCAATATTTTTGTTCTGGATAAACAACACCAAAAGTCCATACTCCTTATTGGTCAGCACCACGGGAATTCCTGCCTTGGTCACCATTCTGGCATCCATATCCACCACTACATCCCCGGCGGACAACTGTGCTCCCGTCTTATGGAATCTGCGTAATACGACCTCCACTCTCGCCAGAAGTTCCACGACATCAAAGGGTTTCACCAGATAATCCTCTGCGCCAAGCCGCAGCCCCTTTACCCGGTCCTTCACATCTCCCCTGGCTGTAATGAAGATCACCGGGATCTTCAAAGGTCTGATATATTCCATGATGTCAAAGCCATCCACTCCGGGAAGCATAATATCCAGCAAGATCAGATCAAATTTTTCTCTCTCGATGCATTCAATTGCTTTCATGCCGTCCTGTACGCTTTTGCAAAAATATCCTGCTGCCGACAGATTCAGATCGATCAGATCACAGATCGGCTTTTCATCATCTACGATCAATATTTTTATCATTATGTCTGCCACCCCCAGTAGGCACGTATCTTCCCAACCAGTGCCTCTAAAGTGTCCTCCTCCGTACATTCATAATTTGCAGTAAAATCTTTGTCTTTTTCAAATCCGGCAGTCCGCTGATAATACACGGTACACACGGTATCTACCAACAGTTCCCCCAAATCTCCCTCGTAACTGTATTTTGCAAATACCACCAGGTCCTTGAACCCATCGCCATCCAGATCCTTCCCCTGGATTCCCTTCAGCGCATAGAGATTGTCGTAATCCTCCATAGGTTGGAAGCTCCACACAATATTTCCCTGCTCGTCGATCAGGTAGATCATAAACACATCATATTCTGCCATCCGGTATACTCCGGGCACTACCTTCATTTTCCCCAGCTTTTCAAAATTACGGGTATAGCTTTGTTCCTCGATCACCCGGAAATTATGGCTGAGCAGTTCTCCGTATGTCTCCGCAGTGTAGAGGAATTCTGTGGAACGTCCGTCGCGTACGAAGTTCAGAATACACGCCGGATTTTTATTCATATCAAAGCGGTTGATCTTGTCCGAGATCCGATAGTCTCTGTAAAAGCTGCCATCCTCCTGGAACAGAACATCTCCCACTTTATAAGATTTCTCCTGGTAATCTCCTCTGTCATTATGGCACTGGGCAATCAGAATAATATCCGTATCGCTGTCATTGTCCACATCCTGAAAAGATACCGATGCAAGCTTCTCTATGGGCTGCCGTAGTTCCCCCGGATAGCAGTAATTTGCCTCCAGCTGGTCCGTCTTGTACAGAATCTGTCCATTATCATCTGCGAGAAAAACTGCCAGTCTGTGGTACTGCTTGTCCAATGCCGCATAGAACCAGACTTCATCCACTGCCTCCTCCGGCGTATCCTCCGGCACTTTCTGAAGCGGCATGGCAAATACCTGATCCTCTAACAAACGAAATCCGTTTTCCTCCAGATCCGTGATCTTCTCTATATTCTGAAGCCTGGACTGATACCTGACGTACTCTTCCGCCACCGATCCTGTGTTCCTTCTGGCTGCAGTCACAGAAAAAGAAAAGGAGGGAACAAGCGTAAATAAAATCGCAAAGAGCATGATACATGCTATGATCAGCATGTTTTTTCTCTTCCTGTCTTTCGGCATGTTCCCACCTCCTTTGTATCCAATTTGTTCTATCTATACTTGCTTACTTTATATCCGGCAGATCATCGATAATAATATGTCTGGGCTGGCCTGTGATCATGATCGGGGTCAGTTCCGCCTGTATCAGAGGCTCGATATAGTTCTTCATCTCTGCTGTCACGTAATCTCCCTCTTCCGTAATCCAGAAACGGGGAACCTTTTTCTCCAGATTTGCTACCTTATGCACATCGTAGAGATCCGTGGTGCAGATATAGGGATCCTGGGATACTCTTTTCAGGATCACCATCTGACCGGTCTTGCCCTCAAAAGCTGCTTTTACCGCAGTACCGCCTACCTGATAAGCCTCGGTGATATCCACACGGGAGGTCAGATGTCCTGCACAGCGTTGCAGGGTAGACAGTTCGATAGCTCTGGACTTGCAGCCTAATTTCTCGATGATCAGGTCGGACAGATATTTACCGGTACCGGATAACTGCACATGACCGAAGGAATCGGTCTTGTCCGAGTGTGCGGACAATTCGCAGACATATCTGCCGTCTGCCGTCTTGATACCTTCCGATACAGCGATGACGATGGACTGTTTCTCAGCTACCAGTTTCTTTACTTTTTCCAGAAAAACATCCACATCGAAAGGAACCTCCGGCAGATAGATCAGATCCGGACCTTCGCAGTCTTCACTCTTGGCAAGTACTGCCGCACCGGTCAGCCAGCCGGCATTTCTTCCCATGATTTCGATGACCGTCACGCTCTGCATCTCATAGATCAGACCATCACGTACCAGTTCCTTGGTAACGGTGGCAATATATTTTGCAGCGCTGCCGTAACCGGGCGTATGATCCGTACCCTCCAGGTCATTATCGATCGTCTTGGGCACACCGATAAAACGGATCGGGCTGCCAACTGTCTGGGCATAATCAGAAAGCTTTTTTATGGTATCCATGGAATCATTGCCACCGATATAGAAAAATGCCGTAATCTCCAGTTCTTCCAGAATTGCAAATATTTTCTCATAGATAGCTTTATCTTCACTGCTCTCCGGCAGCTTATAGCGGCAGGAGCCCAGGAAAGATGCCGGGGTTCTCTTCAGAAGTTCCACATCCATATCGTTACGTATTTTCTCTCCAAGATCTACTATCTTTTTCTCCAAAAGACCCTGGATGCCGTAACGCATACCGTATATGGTATCCGCTCCCATATCCTTTGCTGTCTTATAGACACCGGCAAGGCTTGCATTGATCACCGCGGTGGGACCTCCGGACTGTCCTACGATCACATTTTTCTTCATAACATTTTCTCCCTCTGTTCATTCCTTACCATAATAAAACACCCATCAATCGGAGCCTCCGGTTGATGGGTGTTCTCATTCTTAAGGTTCCGTCGAACCTATTTTACCAA
>OLGL01003380.1_pt1 | contig 10223 bp, 9 predicted proteins | sample 1605041 | NCBI WGS metagenome assembly OLGL01 (sample SAMEA3888905, study PRJEB22519) | human gut metagenome | biome: human gut; feature: human-associated habitat; material: faeces | place: Denmark | collected 2010 | reverse complement strand
GACAATATCGGCGATCACCTGTTCTTTTTCCGGGTCACGACAGAGCATACTCTCTGTAATTCCGTTCTTTTCCATGTACTCCAGCGCTTTTTTGATCTTGCGGTTCGTTTCGCGTCCGAAACCCATCACAGCCATTTCTTCCTGCTGCTGGTCGTGTGACTGTGCATGACGGACAGCGGTGCGCAGATACATACTGAAGGTCTGCCCGGGTTTCGGTTCCCAAAGATCAAACGCATCCAGAAACGCCTTGCAGAAATCCGCGCTATTCCATGCCTCCTCTCCCCTTCCGGGAGCCTGTGTGGTCAGAAAGCATTCCGCCCAGAAAGCGCGGAACCGTTCATCATTGGCATCGTGCAGCTTTTTGCGCTGTTCCGGCGGCAGCTGCAGCAGCGGCGAAGCGTCAATGTCCGCCCATGTTTTCACATCATTCATCGCTGCTTAGTCCTCCCGATGCTCGTTCATCCAGATCAGCTGATGGAACACTTGTTCGGCGGTCTTGCTGTCACGCATGGTGCCTACCAGCCCGGCAAGCTGATACAGCGCTGCCATATCGTAAAGCCGCGCGCTGAGCACCTGTCCGTTTTCCCGCTTGACCTCACCATAATACACGCCGCCTACTTCCAGCTCCGTATGGGTAGCTTCGGCGCAGGTCAATGCCGTCAGCGTGACCACCGGGATGCTCTTGGAGCCGTAGGTGATACAGGCATACACCCGGGTGACCTGCGGCAGGGCATCCACCAGATCCCGGCACAGGCCGATCAGCGTTTCCGGGCGCTGATCCTCGGGCAGGTGGAGCTGACGCACCTGATTTTCTGCAATGCCCAGCTGCGCCAGCTCTTCCAGCAGGCGCTGATAATTGCGGGCGGTATCGGCATTTTCCTGCCGGATGGCCAGCAGCTGCACCGTGTCCCCGGGTTCAAGGGTATCCCGCATTACCTGCACGATGGGAAAGCAGGTGGCCGTGGGCGCACCTGCCCGCTCCCGCTGGTACAGCATGGGGTCCAGCTTTCCCTGCAAAGGCACGGTGGTGATATAAGTCTTTAGCACAGGGCAACACTCCTTTTTATAAGATCCATTATCTGCATCATACCATGAAACCGCCCCGCGCACAAGGCAGGCTGAATGAATTTATCGCCGTTCTTTTCAGCGCAAAAGTACATCATTGTAATAAAGTGAATGTTTTCTAGCCATCCGGCCCTTCAGTTTTGCAGTGTTTTGTGATATATTTAGGGTACTATCCCCGCAAGGGGGCGAAAAAACCCACTCCATCGGGATTGCGTTTTCGATTGCAGTACAATCCCCGTAAGGGGGCGAAAACACCTCTGGAGTAATAATAATTTGCTCTTTCGACGTACAATCCCCGTAAGGGGGCGAAAGCTCCATAACTGGATATTTAGGCGTTGTCATTCGGATGCAATCCCCGTAAGGGGACGAAAACACAGGATAGGCCTTGTCGATGATGGACAGCATGGTACCATCCCCGTAAGGGGGCGATAACAAAATAGCCTTGTAGCTGTCGTGCCACGCTTCGGTACAATCCCCATAAGGGGGCAAAAACTACACTTCGCACGCTTTCATGTTGTACCAACTCAGTACTATCCCCGTAAGGGGGCGAAAAACAGGCAATAAAGATTGCGTACTCTTTCATTGTAGATACCATCCCCGCAAGGGGGCGAAAAAACTTCTCCAAAAGAGAATCCCTTACATTCAATGGATACCATCCCCGTAAGGGGGCGAAAACACAACCTCTTTGGACAGGTTCTCACGGCTCTTGGTATAATCCCCGTAAGGGGGCGAAAACAAAAACCAGAAGAAAAACAGGATGCAGGAAAATGTACAATCCCCGTAAGGGGGCAAACCAAAGCAAGAAAAGTAATTTTAAGTTTCTTGCTTAACTATCCGCATTCCATGGGCTTTTTCTCTTTGCAATGTCAAGGAGGAATGCCCTATGCTCATCAACTTTACCAATCATCCTTCTGCCCTGTGGAGTGCCGAGCAAAAGGCTGCGGCACAGGTCTACGGCAAGGTGATAGACCTTGCCTTCCCTGCCATCGACCCCGCCACCAACGAGGCCGTGCTGGACTCCCTTGCCGCGGTATATGCCGACCACATCCTGCACCTTAACCCGGACGCCGTGCTCTGTCAGGGCGAGTGCACCTTTGTGTACCGGGTAGTCCAGCGTCTGGAAGCCGCAGGCATCCCCACGCTGGCCGCCTGCTCCCGCCGTAAGAGCCAGGAGACCACCTACCCGGACGGCAGTACCCTGAAGCGCAGCATCTTCACCTTTGCAGGCTTCCGCCGCTATGGCTCGCCCTGAAAAGGGATTTCAATTGTTCTACTGCCGTGGTATAATGGGGCTGCCCCGTAAGGGGACGGAAATGACTTGCGGGTGATAAAATACTTGCGCATGATGATTACAACTTATCCCCGAGAGGGGACGGAAACATCTCGATGTTTTACGACAACTGTCTTGCGGTGAATTTCAACTTATCCCCGCAAGGGGACGGAAACTGAACCGGAGAGCGCTTGTATATTCTGGAAGACAGTACCATCCCCGTAAGGGGGCGAAAACCCTGATGTCTGCACAATCTGGTTAATGTTGACGGTACCATCCCCGCAAGGGGGCGAAAACAGCCGTGCTTCTTTGTCGTTCCAGTCGTTCTCAGTACCATCCCCGTAAGGGGGCGAAAACTCGCCCAGATTTGCAAACTGCGGCACGTAGTAGGTACCCTCCCCGCAAGGGGACAAAAAACTCCGCATCAAAAAAAGATGCGGAGTTTTTCTTTTGCAAACCTTAACTTCTTGTTTTCCGTGGGCTGTTCCTCTATGAACGGAACGATTGCAGCTGCTGTGATATTTTCTCTGCTGCGGCTTTTGCATAGCGACAAAATGTGTTATAATAAAGCCAATTCCAAGCATCTCTTACAAAAACAACAAATACGTTTTCCGTTTATTGTGCAATTCTTCCACAACTCGTAAAGGAGATGGTATTTTGAACGTTCTCACCCTGCAGTCCACCTATGGCGGGCTGCTGCACGACACCGGCAAAGCGGTGTACCGTGCCGGTGGGCAGCGCGGCAGCCACAGTGAACAGGGCTACCAGTTTTTGCACGGCGTTTTGCCCGGTGCAGGCTGGGCACCGGCGCTGGACTGTGTGCGCTACCACCACGCCGCCGCGCTGCGCGGTGCAGCAAAGGCGCTGCCAGCCGATTCCCCGGCCTATATCGTTTATCTGGCAGATGATCTTTCTGCCGCCGCAGACCGCCGGGAGGTCGAAGGCGAAAGCAGTTCCTTCCGGCGGGATCTTCCGCTGGACGCGGTGTTCACCCACCTGAACGGTACGCACCCCGGCTGGACGATGCCTGCGCAGCCGCAGGACGGCAGCCTGAAGCTGCCACGGCAGCAGCCGCCGCTTTCCGCTTCCGTTTATGCAGATGCCGTGCGCAAGCTGAGCGAGTGCCTGCCGGATCTGCAGCCGCAGCCGGAGTGGATCAACTCGCTGCTGGGTCTGCTGGAAACGCAGTTCAGCTGTTTTCCGTCCAGCACCTTTACCGGCGAAAGCCCGGATGTTTCTCTGTTTGACCACGCCAAGACCACCGCAGCCATTGCGGCGTGTATCAGCGAATATGTGCAGGCAAACAACATCACCGACCTGCGCAAGGCACTTTTTGAGCAGGAGAAGGATTTTTGCCAGAAGGACGCTTTTCTGCTCTATACCGCTGATTTTTCCCGCATCCAGAAGTTTCTTTATACCGTCCATACCGAAAACGCCCTGCGCTCCCTGCGCAGCCGGTCGTTCTTTCTGGAGCTGCTCATGGAGCACTATCTGGACGAGCATCTGGCCGGGTGCGGCGTGTCCCGCGCCAACCTGATCTACAGCGGCGGCGGACACTGCTATGTGCTGCTGCCCAACACTGCCGCTGTGGCCGATACCCTGACCCGGTGGAACCGGCAGTTCAACCGCTGGCTGCAGCTGCAGTTCGGCACCCAGCTGTTTCTGGCCAACGCATGGACACCCTGCTCCGGCAACGACCTGACCAATACCCCGGCTGAAAAAAGCCCCTACAAAGAGCTGTTCCGCCGGGTGAACCGTCTGCTGGAGCAGCACAAGTTCCACCGCTATACCGCAGAGGATCTGCGGCAGCTGAACAGTACCGCCGCTTACCCGGATGGCCGGGAATGCAAGGTGTGCGGCACCAGTGCCAACCTGAAGGATGATCTCTGCCCTTGGTGCAAACTGTTTGTAGATCTTTCCATTAAGATCCAGAACAAGCGCGTTCTGGTGGTAAGCCGTCAGCCCTCGGCTGCCGATGACTGTACGCTGCCTGCACTGGACGGCGGCAGCGAATATCTGTCCCTGACGGATCAGTTCTCTGCCCGCAAACGGCTGGCTTCCGGCGAGCCGGTCGCGCGTGTATATACCAAAAATGTACCGTCCACCGGCCTTACTTACAGCACCAACCTGTATGTGGGCGATTACACCCCCAAAGACAAAAATAGCATGGATGAGCTGGCAGAGCAGTCCGAGGGCGTGCGCCGCATTGCGGTCTGCCGTATGGATGTGGACAACCTCGGGCACGCCTTCATCTCCGGTTTCGAGCAGGAAACCGAGAAAGACCCGGTCAAACGGATGCACTATGTTACCCTGTCCCGCACCTCGGCATTCTCCCGGCAGATGTCGCTGTTTTTCAAGTGCTACATCAATGGCATTCTAGAGGGCTTGCATGTAAGTATCGTCTACGCCGGCGGCGATGATGTGTTCCTTGTGGGCGCATGGAACGATGTGCTGGAAGCAGCGCAGCGCATCCAGAACAATTTCCGTGCATTTTCCTGCGGTGCACTGACCCTCAGCGCAGGCATCGGCATCTTTGATGACCATTACCCCATCCGGCTTTCCGCCGAGGAAACCGCCGCACTGGAAGAAGCCGCCAAGCATCTGTCCGGCAAAAATGCAGTGGCACTGTTTACGCCGGAACGCAAAGCGGTCCGGGATGCAAAGGGCAATCTGCTGGTGCAGCCGGAGCAGGGGCATATTTATGCGTGGGATACGTTCCGCACAAAGGTCCTGACCGAAAAGGTCGGCTGCCTGCAAAGCTTCTTTGGCAAGGATAACGCTGAGCACGGAAACGCCCTGCTCTACAACCTGCTGGCACTGCTGCGGGAAGCGGAGAACGACCGCATCAACCTTGCGCGGTATGCTTACCTGCTGGCGCGGCTTTCCCCAAAAAAGAATGCACCGGACTATAAACTTTACGAGCAATTCTCTCACAGCATGATGGATTGGGCATTGGATGCCGTACAGCGTCACCAGCTCATCACCGCAATTTATATTTATGTCTATCAGAACAGAAAGGGTGGCGACACAGATGGCAGGATGGAATGATAATGGCCACAGCTATGGCGGCGGTGGCTATAACAACAACCGGAGCGGATATAACAACAGCTACAGCGGAAACCGCAGCGGTTCCGGCAGCTATAACAGCCGTAGCAGCTATGGACAGCAGAATGAGCTGCCGCCGGAGATCACGCCGAAAAAGGTGCCGGAAGATTATGTAGACGAAGCCGAGCGTATTATGCGCAGCCTGATGAGCCAGCCCAAAAAAGTGACCACCAGCAAGATCCGCAACCTGTTGAGCCTTGTGACAGATATCTATAACGAGGAAAACATCCGCACCGAGGAGAAGCTGCGACCCGAAAGTGTGGTCAAGCTCAACCTGATGCGTGTGCGGGTGGCTTACGAGTGTGGACGTGACAATCGTGATGATACTGTAAAGACCTTTGTAAGGCAGACAAACCTGCTGGAATACCTCAAAGGCATTTCCGATGACCGTGCGGATCTGATCCGTTTTGCTCATTACATGGAAGCGCTGGTGGCTTTTCACTGCTACTTTAGCAGCAAGGAAGGGTAATTATATGTATGGAAAAATTCTGATCCGGTGCGATCTGGAAGTGCGCACTGGTATGCACATCGGCGGTTCCTCTGCCTTTTCTGCCATTGGTGCTGTGGACAGCCCGGTGGTGCGCGACCCCTATACCGGTTATCCCATCGTACCCGGCAGCAGTCTGAAAGGCAAGCTGCGTACCCTGCTGGCTCGCAGCACATATCAGGATATCGAAGCAATGGCAAAAGCCGGAAGTTGCGACAAAGACCCCGAGCAAATCCTCCGCCTGTTCGGTTCCTCGGAACCGGTGCGTCGTTCCCGCCTGCAGTTTGCGGATGCCTTTTTGTCCAATGCCAAAGAGCTTTCCAATGTGGGTGTGACCGAGGTCAAGACCGAGAACGCAATTTCCCGTGCAAACTCCGTGGCCAATCCCCGCCAGATTGAGCGTGTGATCGCCGGCGCAAAGTTCGGTGTCAGCATCGTTTACGATGTGACCGACCCGGCACAGGTCGAGGAGGATCTTTCTCTTCTGGCCAAAGGCATGAAACTGCTGCAGATGGATTATCTGGGCGGCCATGGTTCCCGCGGCAGCGGCCGTGTCAGCCTGAAAAACTTTGCGCTGGAAGGCTATGGCGCGCAGGTGGATCTCAGCCACCTGAAATCCCTCTTTGATGAGGTGGATAGTTATGAACTATTTTCTGTTTAAGCTTCAGTTTGACACAGCTGTTCATTTCGGAGGAGCCGACTCTGCATTGTCACTTTATACCTCCGAAGAAACCCTGCGGGCAGATACCCTGTTTTCTGCCCTCTGCCATGAGACCCTCGTCCAGCATGGAGAAGAAGCCCTAGAACAGCTTTGTGCGCAGGTCCGGCAGGGAAAATTCCTGCTCAGCGATACAATGCCCTGGTATGGCGAAACGTTTTACCTGCCAAAGCCCATTGCCGCATCGGAATCCACTGAGGAAGTGGAAACCACCCTGCGTAAAAAGGTAAAAAAGCTAGCCTGGATCCCTGTGTTGGCATTTGACCGCTACGCCAGAAGCCTGCATGAAGGTCATTTTACCCCTGACGAGCAACCGGAAAGTTTTGGCACCCACTATGAGCAGACCAAGGCAGCCGTTCCCATGCAGGGGGATACCATGCCGTATCAGGTTGGACTGTTCCGTTTTGCGCCGGACTGCGGCCTGTATTTCATCTGCGGATTTACCGAAGATGGTCAGGATGAAGATCTGGAGTATTTGCTGGATTGGCTGGGCGCTACCGGCATCGGCGGCAAAGTCAGCTCTGGTTATGGAAAGTTCCATGTTGTAGACAAGATTTATCTGAATGAACCTTTTGACGAGCAGACGGAGTGGATGTATCACGCTCTTTCTGCCGAGCATGCTCCTTATCTGCTGCTGAGTACCAGCCTGCCGCAGACAGATGAACTGGATAATGCATTAGAGGGTGCCTCCTTCCAGCTGGTACGCCGCAGCGGCTTTATGGCATCCGATCGTGTGGAAACTCCACTGAAGAAAAAAACGCAGTATGCCCTTTCGGCAGGTTCTGTCCTGCAAAATCGTTATCAGGGTGCTTTGTATGATGTTGGTTTGTCGGATGTGCATCCGGTATACCGCTATTCCAAACCGATCTTTATGGGGGTGACATTATGATTCAGCAGGATCATCTGCAGATCTTTGACCTTACTCTGAATGTATGGGCACCTCTGTTTGTTGGCAATGGCAGCAGCTATACCAAAAAAGAGTACATGTACAACACCCGCAATGGCAAAGTCTCCTTTCTGGACGAGCAAAAATTTTTCAGCTTTCTAGTCGAGCACGATCTGGTGGACAAGTACGGACAGTTTATGCTTAGCGAGCAGTCCAATCTCTGGGCATTTCTGAGCAAAGACTGCGGCATTTCCGATGCAGAACTGAAAACGCTGACGCGCTATCAGATCGAGGTAGGTGATGCTCTGGATGCGGAGCACTCGCTGAAAGAGATCCATGCTTTTCAGCGTGATGCGCAGGGCCATGCCTACATTCCCGGCAGCAGCATCAAGGGTGCGCTGCGTACCGCATGGCTGCTGAGTGCGGTATTGGCTGACCGCAGTACCGGACACAGCCTTGCACCAAACCGCCGGGCCACCTTTCCGGAAGAGAAATATGTCAACCAGCTGCATCTGCGCACTCTGAAAGATGGAAGCATCGCTCCGGACGCTGTCAACAGCATTTTCCGTGGCATTCAGGTTTCCGACAGTGCCCCCATCCCGGATGCACAGATGGTCCTTGTCGGAAAATTTGATGCACTTGTGAACGGTTCCTTTGCGAAGGGCAGTAATCGCGGCATCCCCATGTGTCGGGAATGCGTAGCGTCCGGCACTAAGGTACGCTTCAAGCTGACGCTGGATCAGTCGGTGCTGAAGGGGCGCATCACCAAAGAGTCCCTTCTGAAGGCCATTCAGCAGTTTGATACTTATTACGCGCAGACGTATAGCAGGCGCTTCACTCCGCCGAGCGGTGCAGTCAACCTGCCGCAGCAGCCACACCTGATCCTTGGCGGCGGCTCCGGCTTTTTTGCCAAGTCGCTGGCATATCCCTATCTGGGTGAAGAAGAGGGGCTGCGCTGGACGGCAGAACAAATGAAACAAATGTTCCGCAACCACAAGCATGAGCGTGATGCCGAAAATGGCATTTCCCCGCACACCATGAAATATGCTCGCTTTCGTGGTCGGCTTTATCCCTATGGATATTGCGGGGTGAGTATCTTATGATCCAGCAGATTCAACTGGTTTTATCTCCGCCCACTGATGTGCGGATCCCCCAGTCGTGGTCCTATCGTCTGTATGGCTGGCTGATGTCACAGATCTCTTCTGAATTTGGAGAGCAGATGCATCTGCAAGGGGAACATCCCATTGCGCATTTTCTATGCTTTTCACCGGAAAAGCAGTCTTTGATCTGGACGGTCAACCTGCTGAATGACGCTGCTCGACAGGTAGTTTCTCCCGTTTTGGAATCTGCAAAGGAAATCCCTCTGCATGAATTGACACTCCCGGTTTCAGAGGTCCGCACCTTTCCGGCAGTCTCCGCTGAAGAACTGATCCGTTCTGGGCGCTCCCGCAGCGAAACCCGTGCCAAAATTGCTTTTCTGTCGCCTTGCGCCTTCAAGCAGTCCGGCCGCTATACTATTTTCCCGCAGGAAGCTCTGCTTTTGCAAAGTCTGATTGCGCATTGGAACGCTGCCTTTCCAGAATATGCCCTTATCGATCCTGATGCACTGCAAGCTTTACAGCAGGGGCTTCATATAGTGGATTATAATCTCCATACCACACGTTATCTGTTGAAAGAAACGCGCATTCCAGCCTTTCAAGGCAATGTGACCATCGAGGCGCGCCTTGCACCACCGCTTCTGGAACTTTGGAACGCGTTGCTCTCTTTTGCATCCCATGGCGGAGTTGGCATCAAAACCACTCTTGGAATGGGAGGCGCTGCTACGGATTTTTATAAAAAAACACCCGTTATATAAGCCTCATTGCTATCGAGAGACTGTTGCACTGCATCAGTCTCTTTTTATTGTAGCATCATACAAATTATCACGACCTCTATTATTTTTCATAAAAGCAATGCAGCTACAGTATATTTTCTGAGATCAAGAGCTTCTTTTTCAATCAGATGCGGTTTATCCTCGATCATTGAATATTCTTCTAACGGGCGCTATAATAAAAGAAAACGGTAAGGAAGTGCACCTATGCTCTACCCCGGTCTGTACGAACAGGTCATCAATAACGCACTGAACCGCGAGCTCGCAGAGATCCCGGAAGCCCGCAAGTCCACTGCGCCTATCGACACGGCGGAGGCTGCCAAAGTGCTGGCGCAGTATTTGACCGATGTGGTGCAGAAGGGTCTTGAGAACGTACAGGATAACGGCGGCGGCATCGAGGCGCAGATCCAGCTGGCAAATCAGATCGTGACCACCATCCAGAACACCACACAGGAAGCTGACTTTGCCGCGCTCGGTGTTGACCAGCGGGCAGAGCAGCTTCTTGCGCTTTTGCAGCAGAATGACCCGCGCATTGCTACAGGAAAAAGCGCAAAAGACCTTGACCGCCCGGAGACCTCTATTGCGCAAAGTTCCCTGTTTACCGGCGCTATCCATGAGCCGCAGATGTACACGGAGCTGAAAAAGGAGATCGTTTCCGCCGACCGCATTGATATGCTGGTCTCCTTTATCAAGTGGAGCGGCTTACGCCTCATCATGGACGAGCTGCGGCAGTTTGCGCAAAGCGGCGGTGAGTTGCGCATCATCACCACCTCGTATTATAAAAGAGTAGTATTTATAGACCGCTCTCCAGCGGTATGCTAC
>OLGL01003374.1_pt1 | contig 10237 bp, 8 predicted proteins | sample 1605041 | NCBI WGS metagenome assembly OLGL01 (sample SAMEA3888905, study PRJEB22519) | human gut metagenome | biome: human gut; feature: human-associated habitat; material: faeces | place: Denmark | collected 2010 | reverse complement strand
CATCCCGGCTCCTATCCCCTGGATCAAGGCCCTGCGCAAAGCCTGCGACGACAACGGCATCCTGCTCATCGCCGACGAAGTCCAGACCGGCTGGTGCCGCACAGGCCGCATGCTGGCAACGGAATACTGTAAAGAAGCCGGCTGCCCGCCGGATATCATCGCCACGGCTAAATCCATCGGCGGCGGCGTGCCTCTCGGTGCCGTCGTCGCCCGCGAAGAAATCATGGAATCCGTCCCGGCCGGCGTCATCGGCGGTACTTTTGGCGGCAATGCCCTGGCCTGCGCTTCGGCGTTAAAAGTCATCGAAATCATGGAACGGGACCATTTGGCCGACCGGGCCCTGGAAATCGGCAAGAAAGTCTGCGCCCGCTATGAACAGTGGAAACAGAAATACGACGTCATCGGCGACTACCGCGGCTTAGGCGCTATGCTCGGCCTGGAATTCGTCCACGACAAGGCCAGCAAGAAGCCCTATCCGGAACTGGTCACAGCCGTCATCAAAGAAGCGGCCCAACACGGCCTGATCATGGAAAACTGCGGCATTTACGACAACGTCATCCGCTTCCTCTGCCCGCTCGTCGTCACCGACGCCCAGCTCGATGCCGGCCTGGACATCCTGGAACAGGCCATCATTACCTGCACGAAATAATCAGTATTTCTCTCCCATGACATCGAGGGCAACCATGGCCATGGCCTTGGCGCCCGTCAATGCCTGCATCTTGCCCAGGTCGCTGCCAGCGGCTTGGGCAAATTCTTTCGTATGGGCATTGATGTCGTAGCCGATGCAGATTTCCGGCTGGCTGACCCGCGTAATTTGGCTGACATTGCCTACGTCCGTCGAGCCTTCGGCATAGTCGTCGTCGCGGACGCCGAATTCTTCGTAGAGCTGGTTGAAGGCGTCGGCAAAGTAAACGTCCATCCTGGGGTCATTGATCATATTCTTATAGAGCGGTTCATAATGGACCATTTCCACTTTCGCTCCGTGTGCGTCGGCGACGTCACGGGCGATTTTTTTTATGTCCGGCAGCATCTTGTCTTCCAGGTATTCCACTTTCAGGGCCCGGATAGTCGCCTTGAGGACGGCCCGGTCGGGCACGATGTTCGGTGCCGTGCCGCCTTCGGTGATGATGGCGCCGATGATATGGCGTTCGGTCAAGGTCTTTTCATAGGCCTTCAGGCGGCCATAGAAATCGACGAGGGCATCGAGGGCATTGACGCCGTGGTAGGTCGCATCGGCGACGTGGGCCGCTTTGCCGAGGAAGGTGAACTGCATGGGGTGCGTCGCATAGGACGTGCCGCCGATATAGGTCTTATCCGTACCGGGATGGACGATGACCGCCGCGTCCAGGCCGTCGAAGACGCCGTGTTCGCTCATATAGACTTTGCTGCCCACCGTTTCTTCGGCCGGACAGCCGTAGACGTGGACCGTCGCCTTGTCGCCGGCCGCTTTGGCAAAGGCCAGGGCCGCGCCGACGCTCATGGCGGCGATGAGGTTATGGCCGCAGCCGTGGCCGATTTCCGGCAGGGCATCGTATTCGGCCAAAAAGCCCATCTGAAAAGGACCGTGGCCGCAGACAGCGTGAAAAGCCGTCGGGAAAGCGTCGGCGACGGGATTGTCGATGGCAAAGCCGCGGTCCTGCAGGATTTTTTTCAGCGTCGCCGACGCGAAGACTTCGTTCATACCCGTTTCCGGGTGGTCGTGAAGGCTTTCGGCAATGCCGTAGATGACCGGTTTCAGTTCATCGACATAACGGCAGGCCTGGTCTTTCAAATCTTTATATTCCATGAGAATCTCTCCTATCCAAATTACAGCAGCGTAAAGCGTACGCCGTCCAGGCGGGCTTCGAGGCCGGCCATCTGGCCCAGGGGCAGCCAGGCGTTGTCGGCACCGTGGCCGAAGGGCAGGCCCATGACGGCCGGTTTGCCCCACTTGCGGGCATAGGCCTGGAGGACTTCTTTCACCGTCCATTCATAACGGGCGCCTTCGTCGGGGCCGCAGTGGTGGAATTCGCCGAAGGCGATGGCCCGGACGCGGTCGATGAGGCCCGATTCCTCGAACTGGCAGAGCATGCGGTCCAGGGCATAGGCCTCTTCCCCGACTTCTTCCAGGCAGAGGATGGCGCCGTCTGGCGGATCGATGGCATAAGGCGTGCCCATGAGGACCGACAGGAGCATCATATTGCCCCCGGCCAACGGGCCCGTGACGGCACCGGGGACGAGGGTTTCCGGCTGGCAGCCCGGCGGCAGCGGTAGTTCCCGCGCTTCATAGGGATGCTGCAGGCCGTAGGCGAACTGCTCTTTCGTATATTCCGAGGCATTGCGGCCCAGGGACATGACCATAGTCCCGTGGATGGGACAGAAGCCGCAGCGCTGGAGGAAGGCCGTATGCAGGGCCGTAATATCGCTGAAGCCGACGAACAATTTGGGATGGGCCGCAATGAGCTCATAGTCCAAGAGCGGCAGGATGCGCGTCGCCCCATAGCCGCCGCGTAGGCAGACGATGGCCTTGACGGCGTCGTCGGCAAAGGCTTCGTTGATGTCCCTTGCCCGCAGCCGGTCGGGACCGGCCAGATAGCCGTCAAAGGCAGATACGGATTTCCCGATTTTCAATTCATAGCCGAGGGACCGCAAAAAGGTGAGGCCCTTGGTCACGTCGGCACCGGCCAGGGCTGACGACGGGGCGACGACGGCGATGGTGTCGCCAGCTTGCAACGGTTCTGCATAGGTATATTCCATAAGGCTACTTCCTTTCTGATTCATCGATATAGGCTTTCTTGAAATCGACCAGTCCCAGCGGCGACCAGTGGTAGCCCCTGATATGGGGCTGGGCCACGTAGGGCTGGGTCGTGTAGTACAAGGGGATGATGACGCAGTCATCGAAGAGCATCTGTTCCGCTTCGTGGAGATAGGCCATGCGCTGTCTTTCGTCGTTGCTGGCCTTGGCTTTGGCAATCAATGCATTATACGCCGGGTTGTGGTACTGGGCGTCATTTTCGTCATCGGCAAAGACGTCGAGGAAGGTCATGGGGTCGATGTAATCGGCGATCCACGACGCCCGGGCCAGCTGGTAGTCGCCTTGGGCGCGGGTGGCCATGAAGACTTTCGATTCCTGATTGGTAATATTGACGTCGACGCCGAGGTTTTCTTTCCACATGGCCTGCAGGGCTTCGGCTACGGCCTTGTGCATTTCATTGGTATTGAAGAGGAGCGTCACTTCCGGCAGCGGGTGCTGGTCATCGTAACCGGCTTCCTTCAGGAGCTGGCGGGCTTTGGCCGGGTCTTCGGCGATGAGGTTCCCCCCTTCCTTACGGAAATCACGGCCTGTGGCCTTGTCCTTCAGTCCCGGCGGGACCCAGGCATAGGCCGCTTCCTTTTCACCGCGGACGATGTACTTCATCAGTCCCTGGCGCTGGACGGCCAGGGCAAAGGCCTTGCGGACACGGACATCGTCAAAGGGCTTCTTCTGGACGTTGAAGACGTAGTAATAGGCGCCGAGATAAGGGGCAATCTTGTAGAGTCCCATCTGTTCCAGCCGTTCCTGATCGGCCGGCGGCGGTTCGACGGTCATATTGGCCTGATTGCTTTCGACCAGGGTCAGGCGCGTCGCCTGGGAATCGCTGATGGGGAAATCGAGGTGGTCCAGAATGACCGAACCGGCATCCCAGTAGCGGTCGTTCTTGACGACTTCGATTTCACTGGAATGGTTCCAGGAAACGATTTTATAGGGGCCGCTGCAGACCATGCCGTCCGCATCGGCAGCCCACGTATCGGGCTTGGCTTCGACGAGCTTCCTGGGGACGGGATAATAGCAGTGGAACGCCGTCAGGTTGAGGAAATACGGCGTCGGTTCCTTCAGGCGGACGACCAGGGTCCGGTCATCGACGGCTTTGACGCCGACGGCATCGGCCGAGGCCTTCTTATTGAAATAGTCTTCGGCCTTGTCGATGCAAAAGAGCATATAGGCATTTTCCGAAGCTACGTCGGGATCGACGACGCGCTTCCAGGAATATTCGATGTCGCCTGCCGTAATCGGCGTGCCGTCGCTCCATTCGATGCCCGGCCGCAGGTGGAAGGTATACGTCTTGCCATCCGGTGAGATATCCCAGCTTTCGGCCAGGGCCGGCTGGGGTACATCGTCATCGTCGAGGCGGGTCAGGCCTTCAAATATCTGCAGTTCCACATTGCTTTCGACAAGGGCCGTCGTCATGGCCGGGTCCAGCCGCGACGGTTCCGCTTCCAAGACGTAGCTGACCGTATCGGGGTGCTGGATGCCGCAGCCGCTGAAGAGGACGGCCGTCAGCAGGCAGCTCAGGAGTAAGAGTAATTTCTTCATCGTCTGCCTCCTCTCGCATGATGGCAGGCGACGAAGCGGTCGTCTGCGACCTGCCGGAAATGAGGCACGTCGATGCGGCAGACTTCATCTGCGTAGGGACAGCGGGGATGGAAGACGCAGCCCTTGGGCAAATCGAGGGGGCTCGGCACTTCGCCGCAGACGATGGTCCGGCGCCGGTAGTGCGGGTCCGGCCGGGGCACGGAGGCGATGAGCATCTGCGTATAGGGATGGAGCGGGTCGTGGAAGACGGCGTCGCCCGGCCCCAATTCGACGAGGCGGCCTAAATACATGACGCCCATGCGGCGGCTCATGTGATGGACCATGGCCAGGTCATGGGCGATGAACAGATAGGACAGGCCCCGTTCCTGCTGCAGGCGCTGCATCATGTTGACGATCTGGACCTGGACGGACACGTCGAGGGCCGAAATAGGTTCATCGCAGAAGACACATTCCGGGTCGACGGCCAGGGCCCGGGCAATGCCGATGCGCTGGCGCTGGCCGCCGCTGAATTCATGGGGATAGCGCTGGGCCGCTTCAGGCCGCATGTCGACCTGTTCCAATAAGGACGCCACGCGCTGGCGCCGCTGGCTGTCGTCCTGACAGAGATGGTAGTTGCGCAGGGGCTCGCTGATGATGTCCTCGACGGTCATGCGCGGGTCCAGCGAGGCATAAGGGTCCTGGAAAATCATCTGGACGTGGCGGCGATAGTCGCGGCCCACATCGCGGTCGGCAATGTCCCTGCCCTTATAGGCAATGGACCCGCCGGTCTTGGCATATAAGCCCAGCAGGGTCCGGGCGAAAGTCGATTTGCCGCAGCCCGATTCGCCGACGAGGCCGACCGTCTCGCCCTGGCCGATGGTCAGGGACAAGTCGTCGACGGCGGTCAGGGTTTTCTTGGGCCGTCCCAGCCAGTCCCGCTGGACGACGAATTGTTTACTGATATGTTTGGCTTCGATGAGGTTCATGGCAATGCCTCCTTGGCCGCGGCGGCCTGGGCCAGCCAGCACGTGTAATGATGGCCCGGCCCGGCTTCTTCCCGCGGCGGCGCCGCCGTCATGCAGGCCTTCATGGCCTGGGGGCAGCGCGGATAGAAACGGCAGCCCTTGGGCATGTGGAAGAGGTCCGGCGCCTGGCCGGGGATCCCGGTCAGGGCTTTATCCTTCTGGGCCGGGTCCGGCAGTGAGGCCAGGAGGCCCTTGGTATAGGGATGGGCCGGGCGGCAGAAAATATCATCGGCCGTCCCCTCTTCGACGATGGCACCGGCATACATGACGTAAATGCGGCGGCACATCTGGGCGATGACGCCGAGATTATGGGAAATGAGGACGACGGCCATGCCCAATTCCGCCTGGAGGCGCTTGAGGACATCCAGGACCTGGGCTTCTGTCGTCACGTCGAGGGCCGTCGTCGGTTCGTCGGCAAAGAGGAGCCGCGGCGAACAGGACAGGGCCATGGCGATGAGGCAGCGCTGGCGCATGCCGCCCGATAATTCATGGGGATATTGATGGAGCCGCTTTTCCGGCGACGTCAGGCCGACGGCTTTGAGCAGTTCCAGGGCCTTGGCTTCACAGGCTTTGCGGCCCAGGTGCTGGTGCAGGGCGATGCCCTCGCAGAGCTGGTCGCCGATGGTCAGGACGGGATTGAGCGACGTCATGGGGTCCTGGAAAATCATGGCCATGTCGCGGCCGCGCAGGCGGTTCATCTGCGTTTCCGACAAGGGGATGACATCGCGGCCGTCCCAGAGGATCTGGCCGCCAGTATATTCCGTCGCTTCGGCCGGCAGCAGCTTCATGGCCGCCTGGGACGTGACGGATTTACCGCAGCCCGATTCACCGACGATGCCGACGGTCTCGCCGGGATTGACGGTCAGCGACACGTCGTGGACGGCTTCCAGCAGTCCCCGGTAAGTATGGAAAGAAATGGTCAGATGGCGTACATCTAATAAGGCTTGCATCAGCGTCCCTCCTTCTGGTTCTGCGGGTCCAAGGCGTCGCGCAGGCCGTCGCCGAGGAACATGAAGCCCAGCATGGTGATGCACAGGGCCAGGGCCGGGAAGACGAGCTGGAACGGGAAGTAGCGCATACTATTGATGCCTTCTGAAGCCAGGACACCCCAGCTGGCCATGGGCGCCGATACGCCGAGGCCGATGAAACTCAGGAAGGCTTCTGTAAAAATCGCGTCGGGAATGGACAAGGTCAGGGTGACGATGATCGGCCCGACGCAGTTGGGAATCATATGACGGCAGAGGATATGCCACGTCGACGTCCCGCAGGAGCGGGCGGCCATGACGTATTCCTGCTGCTTCAGGCTGAGGATCTGGCCGCGGACGATGCGGGCCATGTTGAGCCAGTAGGCAATGCCCAGGGCCAGGTAGATGTTGAGCAGGCCCGGCTTGAAGACGACCATGAGCAAAATGACGTAGAGCAGCATGGGAATGGAATAGAGGATGTCGACGATATGCATCATGATCTGATCCGTCCGTCCGCCGACGAGGCCGGCAATGCCGCCGTAGATGACGCCGATGAAGACGTTGATCAAGCTGGCGACGAGGCCGATGGACAGGGAAATGCGGGCGCCGTAGAGGACGCGGACGAAGAGGTCACGGCCCAGGGAATCCGTACCGAACCAGTGCGCAGCCGACGGCCAGGCGTTGGCTGCCGTCAAATCCTGGTCGGCATAAGTATAGGGCGCCAGCCAGGGGCCGGCAATGGCCAGGAGGCTCATGACGACGACGATGGCCAGCCCCCATAAGGCCAGGCGGTTCTTCTTCATCTGCCGCCAGCCCCGGTCGCGCAGGGTCTGGGGCGGTACATAGGGTTCCGTCCGGTCAGCAGCCGTAAGCGGTGTAAAATCCATCATCAGCCCTCCTTCTTTCCATCCATGGTGATCCGCGGGTCTAAGAGCGGATAAATGACATCGATGAGTAAATTCATCATCATGATGAGGAAACTGTAAAAAATCGTAATGCCCAAGATGACCGTATAGTCGCGGTTATAAATGCTGGTGACGAAGTGGCGTCCCAGACCGGGGATGGCGAAAATCGTCTCGACGATGAAGCTCCCCGTCATGAGGGCCGCCGCCAAAGGGCCGATATAACTGACGACAGGCAGCAGGGCGTTGCGCAGGGCATGGTGGCAGATGAGGGACCGCGTGCCGATGCCCCGCGACCGGGCTGTGCGGATATAGTCCTGACCCAGGGCGTCGAGCAGGCTCGACCGGGTCAGGCGCATGATGAAGGCCGTCGGCTGGGCCGCCAGGGCCAGGGCCGGCAGGACGACGTAAGCCGGCCCCTTCCACAGGGCCGCCGGCAGGATGGGCCAGGTAAAGGCGAAGAGCTGGATGAGGACCGCTGCCAGGATGAAACTGGGCACGGAGACGCCCAGAGTGGCGCCGACCATCATGGTGTAGTCGATCCAGGTATTCTTATACCAGGCCGCGGCCATGCCGGCCAGGACGCCGGCACCGATGGCCAAAAAGAGGCTGATGAGCCCCAGCTGGGCCGATACGGGAAAGGTTTCGGCAATGATATCGTTGACGGTCTTGCCGGGATACTTATAAGAAGGCCCCAAGTCGAGGACGGCTGCATGGCGGACGTAATCGACGTACTGGGACCATAAGGGTTCGTCGAGGTGATATCGGGCTTCGACGGTTGCCATGACGGCCGGCGGCAGTTTCTTTTCCTGCGTAAACGGGCCGCCTGGGATGGCATGCATGAGGCCAAAAGTAATGGTGATGATCGCCCATAAGACGACACAAGCGCCGGCCAGGCGCTTTGCAAGGTACATGGCCAATTCAGGTTCCTTCCTTTCCAACATAGATATTATTCATTATAAGGCTGTGTTCCCATCGTGACAAGTTGTAATCCCCGAAAAGGCGGCGTATAATAAGAAGTTAGCACGTTAACAATCCATACGAGAAAGGTGATCGCCGTGAACTGGAAATTCTGTCTGGCCATTCTGACCTGCAACGTCGTCTTCATGTCTTCAAGCTATACCATGCTCATCCCCTTCCTGCCCATGTACCTGACGCGGGAACTGGGCGTCGATGCGGCCTCTGTCAACATCTGGTCCGGTGTCGTCTTTTCGTCGACCTTCCTCATCAGCGCCATCATGGCGCCTATCTGGGGACGCATGGCCGACCGGCGGGGCAAGCGGCTCATGGCCATCCGCGCCAGCCTGCTCTTATCGATCAGCTATTTTCTCGGCGGCATCGTCACGTCGCCGCTGCAGCTGACGTTCATGCGCATGTTCCAGGGCTTCGCGTCGGGCCTGTGGCCGATGGAACTGGCCATCATGACCATCTATGCACCGCCGAAGAAACTGGGCATCTGCCTGGGCATCATGCAGGGCGCCTTGACGGCAGGCGGCATCATCGGCCCCCTCTTCGGCGGCATCCTGGCCGAAGCCTTCGGCATGCGCATGTCCTTCTTCCTGGCAGCCGGCGCCTTGTTCCTCAACTTCGTCGTCCTGGTCTTCTTCATCAAAGAACCGCCGACGGATACAGCTGCAGCGGATACGGCCGCAGCCGGGGCAGAAGGCGAAAAGGTCAGCCTCTGGAAGATCCCCGTCATCCGCCTGATGCTGGTCAGTGCCGCCCTGGTCCAGGTCGTCATCCTCATCGTCCAGCCCATATTGACGACCTATATTTCCCACCTGGCCGGCGAGCTGGACAACCTGGTCTTCATTTCGGGCCTCATCTTCTCGATGAGCGGCTTTTCCAGTGCCATCACGGCACCGCTCTGGGGGCGCTTCGGCCAGCATCACGGCTTCGTCAAGGCCCTGCGCCTGTCCCTGGTCCTGGCGGGCATTTTCTTCTTCGTCCAGGCCATCCCGGACACGCTGTACGCCTTTGCGGCCAGCCAGTTCGCCATCGGCCTCTTCTTCTCCGGCATCTATCCGTCGATCAACGCCATCCTGGCCGAAAAGACCAGTGCCAGCATCAAAGGCCGCGTCTTCGGCCTGATGTTCTCAGCCCAGCAGGTCGGGGCCATGGGCGGCCCCATCCTAGGCGGCGTCATCGCCACCTTCCTGGGCATGAAATACGTCTTCCTGGCAGCCGGCGCCCTGCTGCTGTTCATCAGTATCGCTGTCCAGCGCAAAGCCCGCCAGCTCCACGAAGCCTAGCCCCGCGTGCCGCGGTTATGGGTGTAATTGGGCAGGAGCTTCGGCGACAGGATGTCGTCATCGACGCGGGCTTCTGCCCGTTCTTCGTCGAAACGGCGGACGTGGTCCAGCGTCCCTTCCCCAGGATGGGCCGTCTGGCTGTAAGACGCCGCTTCCGTCCCGGCAATGCGGCCGAATACGATGATATCCAGGAGGCTGTTGCCCATGAGGCGGTTCGTCCCGTGGATGCCGCCGACGTCTTCGCCGGCAGCGTAGAGGCCGGGTATCTTCGTTTCGCTCTTGGCGCCGATGCAGATGCCGCCATTCTGATAATGCAGGGTCGGATAGACCAGGATGGGCTGCTTGCGGATATTGATGCCGAATTTTTCATACATGTGGATCATGGCCGGCAGGCGCTTTTCCATGGTCCCTTCGCCGTTGATGAGGTCGACCATGGGCGTGTCGAGCCAGACGGCCGGCCCGTGGAGGGCATAGATGCCCTTGTCCCGTTCCTGACATTCGCGGATGATGGCCGCAGCGACGACGTCACGCGTTTCCAGGGGATGTAGGAAGGCTTCGCCGTTCTTATTGACCAGCATGGCCCCGAGGGAGCGGACCTTTTCCGTCACTAAAGCGCCGTAGATCTGCGGCGGATAGGCGGCGCCTGTCGGATGGTACTGGATGGCGTCGGCATAGATAAGGGGCACACCGGCGCGGTAGGCCATGACCAGGCCGTCGGCTGTCGAACCGTAGTGGTTGGACGTCGGGAAGCCCTGGTAATGGAGGCGGCCGGCACCGCCGG
>OLGL01003371.1_pt1 | contig 10250 bp, 9 predicted proteins | sample 1605041 | NCBI WGS metagenome assembly OLGL01 (sample SAMEA3888905, study PRJEB22519) | human gut metagenome | biome: human gut; feature: human-associated habitat; material: faeces | place: Denmark | collected 2010 | reverse complement strand
ACTTTACGAACATGAGAAAGCCGTAAATAAGGACGGGAACGATCATTACCACAAAAACAAGGGCCATGAGGATGTTGGCGGGAGCTCCGGTGACAGCCAGGACGATGAGAGCCAGGAATGCGGCCGCTGCGGCCAGGATCCCGGCCCAGGCAAGGATTCGTTTCATGAGGATCCTCCTTTCATAAGCAGATTGTATGGGCAGGCTGCCTGTAGTGGAGCTATTATAGCGCAGACACAGAGGATTGGAAAGGACGAGAACAGATTTTTGGAGGGAAATATGAAAAACAGGAAACCATACGAAGGAAAATGGATGGCAGCAGCGGCCCTGGGAGCGCTTTTTTCACTCCAGGCCGTATGCGCCGCCTTTGGAGCCGACGGGACCTGGATCCCCGACGGGAACCGGTGGAAATATGAGCGGCCCGACGGAAGCATGGCCGCAGGCACCTGGGAGGACATCGACGGAGAGTGGTACCATTTCGGTTCCGATTCTTATATGCAGACCGGATGGCAGAAGGTGGGCAATCTCCGGTACTTTTTTGAGGACGGCGGCGCTCTGGCGGAGGGCTGGAGCTGCTACACCGGCGACGGGGATGAAAAATGGTATTATTACGATGAGAATGGAAACGTGCGGATCCACTGGCAGGAGATCGGGGGAAAGTGGTACTGGTTCAACTCCTCCGGCGTCCTGAACCTGGAAGCCTCAAAGACCATCGGCGGCCGGAAATTCTATTTCCATGAGGACGGCAGCATGGTGGGAAACGAATATGTGGGCTTCCGCTATTTTAATATGGACGGTCAGCCCGACGAGCAGTACTTCATTACGGCAGAGCGGCAGGACGGAGGAAAGATCTCTGTGGAAGAGACCGTAAAAGACGAGATCGCTGAAAAGATCAACGCCCTTCCGGCAGGCTGGAGAAAGAAGTTTTTAGACGACGGCTATAAGTTCATCTACTGTCCGGAGAAGGGATATTACGGGGCCGTTAAAGATGAGGAGACCGGGGACCGGTACTATATCCGCCATAAGCTCAGCAAGGCGGACCATTACCTGCGCTTTTCCGAGCCGGACGCCATCTGGGCTGGATTTGGGGAATATATGTACCTGAATATGAAAAAGGAGCTGCGGGATTACGATTTTTCCTGGTGGGTGCGCCGCCGCTCCTATGAGCTGTCGGAGATGACGGATATTCCCGAGGCCCTTTACGACGATTACCAGACCATGTTCGGCCTTTTGTACGCCGATTATATGGACGAGGAGAAACGGCCGCAGATGGAGGTGCTGCTGGACGACATCTGCTGGATCTTTGAAAAGATCCTGGACACCCGGAACGAGGACGGTACCAGGACGCGCTAGGGAAGAAAGTACCGCTTGACGGATGGGATGCAAGCTGTTACTATATGAATATAACAGTTGTTACAGGAAAGACGGTGAGTGGATGATACTAAAGATCGATTTTGAAAGCGAGGAGGCTTTATATGTACAGCTCTGCAACCAGATCATCCGGGGCATCGCCACGGAAACGCTGCATGAGGGAGACAGCCTGCCTTCGGTGAGACAGCTTGCGGACGAGATCGGAATTAACATGCATACGGTCAATAAAGCATATTCTGTGTTAAAACAGGAAGGTTTCCTGCGCCTGGACCGGAGGCGGGGGGCCGTCATTGCCCTGGATATGGATAAGCTGAGGGCCATGGACGAAATGAAGGATGATCTGGCCCTGATCGTTGCCCGGGGGATCTGCCGGGATGTGGGCCGGGACCAGGTCCACGCCCTGGTGGATGAGCTCTATGATGAGTTCCTGGGGCAGGAATAAAGGAGGAAGCCTATGCTTTGCGAACAATGCAGAAAGCGGGAAGCGACCGTAAAATATGTGGAGGTGGCCGGAGGAGTGAAAACAGAGCACAACCTCTGCGCCCAGTGTGCCGGAAAGCTGGACCTGGGGCAGTATTCGGCTCTGTTTGAGGGAGAATTTCCTCTGGGAAAGCTGCTTTCGGGGCTTCTTGGGATCCCGGATGCAGCCCAGGATGAGAGCCGGTTTGCAGGCGTGGTCTGCCCTGTCTGCGGCACCACCTATGAGGACTTTGTAAAGAACAGCCGGTTTGGATGCGGGGACTGTTACAGCGTGTTCGATCCGCTGATCGGCGAAAATATCCGGCATCTCCAGGGCAGCGAGCGCCATGTGGGGAAACGGCCCGCCGCGTATGGGGACACGGCAGAAAAGACGGCCTCCGGGGGAGATCTGGGGGACCAGGAAGCAAAAGCCCCGGAAGCGGGAGAGGACCGGATCCAGAGGCTTTCCTTACAGCTTAAAAACGCGGTCCGGAGAGAGGATTACCAGGAGGCCGCAAGGCTCCGGGATGAGATCCGGGGACTGAAGGAGGAAGCAGACCAGAATGGAAAAATGGTTTGATGTGCCGGAAAAAGAGGGCTCCAGCGTGATCTGCAGCCGGGTACGGCTGGTGAGGAACTGGAGGGAATATCCTTTTCCGGGAAAGATGACAAAGGAACAGAGCGTGGAAATGACGGGAAGGCTCATGAACGGCGTGAAGGAGTCCGGGGCCTTTTCCGGCAGCCGCAGCCGCTATTTATATCTGGACCGGATCCCGGACCTGGAGCGGACGGCGCTTTTAGAGCGCAGGGCCATAAGCCGCGGGGTCTCAAAGAAAAAGGCGGCCGCAGGCCTGGTCTTATCTGAGGATGAACGGCTGGGGATCACCATAAACGGCGACGACCACATCCGGATCCAGGCAGTGGAAAAGGGAGCCGCCCTGACAGAGTGCTACCGGCGGGGCGACCAGATGGAGCTTCTGGGCAGCCGGTTTGAATATTCTTTTGATGAAAAATATGGATATCTGACGTCGTTTCCCACCAGCGTGGGAACGGGGCTCAGGGCGTCGGTGGTTTTACACCTGCCGGCCCTTTCCAGGCGGAAGAATTTTAACAGCCTTACCTCAGACATGGGCCGTTTCGGGACCCTGGTCCGGGGCCTTTACGGAGAGGGGGAGGAAAATCCCGGCTCTCTTTACCAGATCTCCAACCAGAAGACCCTGGGACAGACGGAAAAGGAGATCGTGGACCTGGTGGCCAAAGCGGCGGCGGAGCTGGACGCCCAGGAACGGCGGCTCCGGCGGACTGCCATGGGCCAGAGGCCGGTGGCCTGCGCAGACGAGGCGTATAAATCCTATGGAGTGTTAAAATATGCCAGAAGGCTGACCAGAAAGGACGCCATGGAATTTTTATCCCAGATCATGGCGGGAGCTGCCGACGGGATACTGAAAATGAAGGAGCCATGCTCCGTCTATGGGCTCATGCTGGGGATCCAGCCGGCGAATCTTTTAAGCCAGGCAGAGAGACCCTTGAGCCGTGAGGAGCTGGATGCGGCACGGGCAGACTTTTTAAGGGCCCGTCTGCCGGAAATCATCTGACAGGAGGAATGAAAGGAACTTTATGGAGCGATATACAGAGAAAGCAAAGGAGGCCCTGATCCTGGCCGCAGAGGCCGCAGAGGAAACGGGTTCCCGGACTGTGGGGACCGAGCATATCCTGGTGGGACTCATGAAGGAGGGCACGGGAACGGCAGCCAGGGTCCTGGAGGCCGGAGACGTGAAGCTGGAGCGGGTCCTGGAGCTGGAGAAGAAGCTGGTGTCCTCCAGCCAGCCCACCCAGATCCGTGACCGGGAGGGCTATACGCCCATTGCCAGGAAGGTGCTGGAAAACAGTTACAGAGAGGCGGTCCGCTTCCATGCCCCGCTCATCGGGACGGAGCATATCCTTATGGCAATGTTAAAGCAGACGGACTGTGTGGCTGTGCGGCTTTTAAATACATTAAACATCAATATCCAGAGGCTTTATATCGATCTTCTGTCCGCCATGGGAGAGGAAGGAGCCGCTGGCCGTGAGGAGCTGGTCCAGGGCCGGAGCGGAAGGGATGGAAAGGCAGATACGCCGGTGCTGGACGAATACAGCCGGGATCTTACAAAGCTGGCAGCAGAGGGAAAGCTGGATCCAGTCATCGGAAGAGAGCATGAGATCGGCCGGGAGATCCAGATCTTAAGCCGCAGGACGAAAAATAACCCCTGCCTCATCGGAGAGCCAGGCGTGGGAAAGACGGCGGTGACCGAGGGCCTGGCCCAGATGATCGCAGCCGGGGATGTGCCGGATATCATCCGGGGAAAGCGGGTGGTGATCCTGGACCTTTCCGGCATGGTGGCCGGTTCCAAATACCGGGGAGAATTTGAGGAACGGATCAAAAATGTGCTGAACGAGGTGCGGGAAGCGGGAAATGTGCTTCTGTTCATTGACGAGATCCATACCATCATCGGCGCAGGCGGCGCAGAGGGGGCCCTGGACGCCTCCAATATCTTAAAGCCGTCCCTGGCCCGGGGAGAGCTCCAGCTGATCGGAGCCACCACCATCGAGGAATACCGGAAGTATATCGAAAAGGACCCGGCCCTGGAGCGCCGGTTCCAGCCGGTGACTGTGGAGGAGCCCACAGAGGAGGAGGCTGTGGCCATCTTAAAGGGCCTGCGCCCCAGGTATGAGGAGCACCACCGCGTGACCATCACCGACGCCGCCCTGACAGCGGCCGTCCGCCTGTCCTCCCGGTATATCAACGACCGGTTCCTGCCGGATAAGGCCATCGATCTGATCGACGAGGCCTCCTCCAAGGTGCGGCTTTCGGTTTTTGTGGAGCCCAGAGGCGTAAAGGAGCTGGATGCGGAGATCAGGGAGCTGGAAAAGGCCAAGGAGGAGGCCATCCGGTCCGAGGCCTATGAGGAAGCGGGAGAAATAAAGAAAAAGCAGGAAAAGAAGCGGGAGAAGATCGGGAAGCTCCGGGAAAAGTGGGAGGAGGAGAAAAACTCCAGGCCCCTTTTCGTGGACGAGGAGGAGATCGCGGACGTGGTCTCCGGCTGGACGAAGATCCCCGTGAGCAAGCTGAAGGAGGAAGAGACAGAGCGCCTCTTAAAGCTGGAGTCGATCCTCCATGAGCGGGTGGTGGGCCAGGAGGAGGCCGTGACCGCCGTTTCCAAAGCCATCCGGCGGGGGAGAGTGGGCCTTAAGGATCCCAGACGGCCCATCGGCTCCTTCCTATTCCTGGGACCCACCGGCGTCGGGAAAACAGAGCTCTGCAAGGCTCTGGCCGAGGCCATGTTCGGGACAGAAAATGCCCTGATCCGGGTGGACATGTCCGAATATATGGAAAAGCACAGCGTATCCAAGATGATCGGCTCCCCGCCAGGCTATGTGGGCTATGAGGGAGGCGGACAGCTGAGTGAAAAGGTGCGGAGGAATCCCTATTCGGTGATCCTGTTTGATGAGGTGGAAAAAGCCCATCCCGACGTGTTCAATATCCTTCTCCAGGTGCTGGACGACGGCCATATCACCGACTCCCAGGGACATAAGATCGATTTTAAGAATACCATCGTGATCATGACCTCCAATGCCGGAGCGGAGAATATCATCGCCCCCAGACACCTGGGCTTCACCTCCCAGGATGATGAAAAGGCCAGGTATACCAGGATGAAAACGGGGGTCATGGATGAGGTAAAACGGCTGTTCAAGCCGGAGTTTTTAAACAGGATTGACGAGATCATCGTGTTCCATCCCCTCAATAAGACCCATATGAAGGAGATCGTTTCCATCATGTTAAATACCGTCGGAAAGCGGACGAAGCAGCAGATGTCCATCCGTTTAAACGCCGGGGAGGACGTGAAGGATTTCCTGGTGGAAAAGGGCTATGATGAAAAATATGGGGCAAGGCCCCTGCGGCGTACCATCCAGAACCTGGTGGAGGATAAGCTGGCGGAGGCCGTCCTGGAAGGAAGGGTAAGAGAGGGAGATTCGGTGAAGCTCCTTTTAAAGGACGGACAGCTTAAATTTTCTGCCAGGCACCCACAAACTGCTAGAAAACAGGATGGGGTTGTGGTATGATAAAAGTGATCAGAAAAGGATCATAAAAGACCGCAGAAGTTTTAGGAAATACACAAAAGGAGACTAAGTATTATGTCAGTGATCAATGAATTAATCCGTACAGAAGAGAATGGGAACATCAGCTTTGGCAATTATTCCCTGGACGTGAAATCCAAAGCCGAGGATTTCGAGCATGACGGAGATCTTTATAAAGTAAAGACCTTTAAGGAGATCACAAAACTGGAGCGCAACGGCATGTTCGTATACGAGTCTGTTCCGGGAACCGCAGTGACCGACTTTTCCGTAAAGGATACAGAGGTGTCCTTTAAGGTGGAGGGAACAGAGGACGCCCAGATCACGATCCAGCTGGAAGACGACATGGAATATGAGGTGTTTGAGGACGGCGCAGCCATCGGCGGCATGAAGACCAACATGAGCGGAAAGCTGAGCCTTTCCGTGGAGCTTTCCGAGGGAAAGGCCGTGGAAGTGAAAGTGATCCGGAAGTAAGCAGGAAAGAAAGGATATTATAGTGGCAAAAGCAAAGACAGGAACAGTATTTTTCTGTAAGGAATGCGGCTATGAATCCGGTAAGTGGATGGGGCAGTGCCCGGCGTGTAAGGAGTGGAATACCTTTGTGGAGGAGCCTGTGGTCTCGGAACGGAGATCCCAGGGAGCCGAAAGGGTCCGTGTCCCAGGCCGGGGCACTGCCCCTGTCCATATCTCGGATATTTCCCTGGAGGAGCAGGACCGGACGGCCACCGGCTTTGGGGAGCTGGACCGGGTCTTAGGGAGCGGGATCGTCCGGGGAAGCCTGGTGTTAGTGGGCGGAGATCCCGGGATCGGAAAATCCACCCTTTTACTCCAGGTTTGCCGGAATCTGTCCATGGCCGGGAAAAAGGTCCTCTATATTTCCGGGGAGGAGTCCTTAAAGCAGATCAAGATGCGGGCCAACCGGATCGGGACGATCACCGGGGAGCTTCTGTTCCTCTGTGAGACCAACCTGGATCTGGTCCGGGGGGCCATTGAAAACGAAAAGCCGGACGTGGTGATCATTGACTCCATCCAGACCATGTACCGGGAGGATATTTCCTCCGCCCCCGGAAGCGTCAGCCAGGTACGGGAATCCACCAATCTGCTGATGCAGACCGCCAAGGGGCTGGGGATCACCATTTTCATCGTGGGCCATGTGACCAAGGAGGGCGTGGTGGCCGGTCCCAGGGTCCTGGAGCATATGGTGGATACGGTGCTGTATTTTGAGGGAGACAGGAACGATTCCTACCGGATCTTAAGGGCTGTGAAGAACCGGTTCGGCTCCACCAACGAGATCGGCGTGTTTGAGATGCAGGAAAAGGGACTGGAGGAAGTGAAAAATCCGTCGGAGATGCTGATCTCCGGCCGTCCCAGGGAGGCCTCCGGGGCTGTGGTGGCCTGCTCTCTGGAGGGGACCAGGCCCATTCTCCTGGAGGTCCAGGCGCTGGTGACGGCCAGCAGTTTCGGAATGGCCAGGAGAACGGCCAACGGCGTGGATTATAACCGGATCAATATTTTACTGGCGATCCTGGAAAAGCGGTGCGGCTACGCTATGAGCCGGTACGACGCTTATGTAAACATCGCCGGCGGCATGAAGATGAATGAGCCGGCCCTGGATCTGGCGGTGGTCATGGCCCTGGTGTCCAGCTTCAAGAACCGGGAGGTGGATCCGGGCATGCTGATCTTTGGAGAGGTGGGCCTTTCCGGCGAGGTCCGGGCCGTTTCCCAGGCCGGGCAGCGGGTGGCGGAGGCTGTGAAGATGGGCTTTACGGCCTGTGTGCTCCCAAAGGCCAACCTGGAGAAGCTCCGGAGTGAAAAACGGATCCGGCTCATTGGAGTGGAAAATGTACGGGAGGCCATCGAGGGGGTATTTTCTTCTTCCCCGGCTTCCCATACGGATGAGCTCCCGTTCCAGCCGGTGCCCAGCCGCACATAAGGCGGCTGGAACACGGCTTCAGGACCGGCGGATCGCCAGGAGGAAAAGAGGAGGGATATGAAATGAAAGTGATCGATCTGACCCATACGATCCGGGAGGATATGCCGGTCTATCCGGGGACGGAAACGCCGGAGCTTTCACCGGCCAGCAGCTATGAAAAGGATGGATTTAAGGAAACGCTTCTCCATATGTATTCCCACACGGGAACCCATATGGATCCGCCGGCCCATTTATATGAGGGGCGGACGACCCTGGACCAGTTTCCGGCAGAGCAGTTTACTGGCCGGGCGCTGGTGATCGACTGCCGGGACCTTGCGGAGGGAGACGCCATTACCATGGACCGCGTCCGGAGATACGGGGCCCTGGCAGAGGAGGCGGATTTCCTGCTTTTTAACCTGGGATGGGATAAGCGCTGGGGAACAGAGGCGTATTTTGGAAATTATCCATGTGTGGATGATGAGGTCCTGGATCACATCATAAAGGGGCATTATAAGGGGATCGGGTTCGATGTGATCGGACTGGATCCCATGGACGATGCAGACCTTCCCCGCCATAAAAAGCTGTTTAAGGACTGTGAGATCGTGAACATTGAGAATCTTAAGGATCTGGAGCTTTGCGGAGAGGGACTCTTCTGGTTTGCCTGTTTTCCGATGAAGATCGAAAACAGCGATGGAGCGCCGGCCAGGGCTGTGGCCTGGATCGAATAAAAAATGGGGCTGCCGCCAGGGGACAAAAATGTCCTTTGGCAGCAGCCCCGGTGTGTTTCCGGCCTGCGGGATCTTTATGCCACAGCGTGGATCTTTGCCGCGTCGTGGTCGTCCAGAAATTCCTCAAAGCCAGGGTTTTCTCCGCTAAATTCCACAGTGAGGACCTTTGTAAAGTCCAGGCTGAGGACTCCAAGGATGGATTTTGCATCGATGATCACACGGTTGTAGAAAATATTAATATCGAAATCACACTCACTGGCTCTGGCTACAAAGTCCTTTGCTTCAGCGATGGTAGAGATCCGGATCTTTCTCTGCGTCATCATGGGTATCACTCCTTTAAAAATAAATGCTATTGATTTTCCGTGTTCATTTCCTTTATATCATTTGTTATTTCAATAGTCAACCGACAAAATCTACTAGTTTTTTTGCTTTTTCCGAGTTTTTCTGTGGCTTTTCTCCAAAAGAGAGGATTTTGATGACAGCGGAAGGGATAATTACATCAGTTTTTTAAATTTTTCGGAAAATAGTAATTGACATTTGGGTGCTGCTGTGGTATCATCTTTAAACGTGAGAGGCAGTGAGTAATTTAAATTAATCAACATAATTAAATATTTAGGATATAGGGGATTAGTTCAATGGTAGAGCAGCGGTCTCCAAAACCGTAGATGGGGGTTCGAGCCCCTCATCCCCTGCTGATTAGAAAAGCTGGAATCCGATTCGGATCCCAGCTTTTTCTTTACAGGAAATTAGACTTTTCCGGGCCGGTATTGTATAATGGAGCAAGGAACGGAGGAAGGAAGCATGGAACAGAAAAAACAGGTCAGGATCTCGGTGCGGGCGCTGGTGGAGTTCGTGCTCCGCTCCGGAGACATCGATAACCGCCGTTCCGGAGCGGCCCAGAAGGACGCCATGGCGGCGGGGACCAGGATCCATAAAAAGATCCAGAAGCGGATGGGCGGAAATTACAGAGCTGAGGTGCCGTTGAAATATGCGGCCCTGGACGAAGAGGAGGACATCGAACTTCTGGTGGAGGGCCGGGCCGACGGGATCTTTGAGGAAGACGGCATCGTGACCATTGATGAGATCAAGGGCGTGTATATGGATCTGGAGCGGCTTACAGAGCCGGTGGCGGTGCATATGGCCCAGGCCATGTGCTACGGATATTTTTACTGCTGCGACCGGAATCTGGACGGTGTGCGGATCCAGCTTACCTACTGTAATCTGGAGACTGAGGAGATCCGCCGGTTCCATGAGGACAGGTCGAAGGAGGAGCTGGAGGCATGGTTCCGTTCGGTGATCCACGAATACTTTAAGTGGGCCAGATATCTGTGCCATCATGAGCTCCAGAGGAACCAGTCCATAAGCGGCCTGGAGTTTCCCTTTCCCTACCGGGAGGGCCAGCGGGATCTGGCGGTGGCCGTGTATAAGACCATTTCCCGGAAAAAGCGGCTGTTCATCCAGGCTCCCACAGGCATCGGAAAGACTCTTTCCACCATTTTTCCCGCTGTCCAGGCCATGGGAGCGGGGAAGGCCTCCAAGGTTTTTTATCTGACGGCCAAGACCATCACCAGAACGGTGGCGGAGGAGGCGTTCAGGATCTTAAGGAGCCGGGGGCTGGTGTTCACGGCCGTGACCATCACGGCCAAAGAAAAACTGTGCCCCATGGAGA
>OLGL01003369.1_pt1 | contig 10258 bp, 5 predicted proteins | sample 1605041 | NCBI WGS metagenome assembly OLGL01 (sample SAMEA3888905, study PRJEB22519) | human gut metagenome | biome: human gut; feature: human-associated habitat; material: faeces | place: Denmark | collected 2010 | reverse complement strand
AGATCCTGCATTTATTGAAACAAACGGAATCAATCACGGACCTGTATCTGATGCGCTGGGCATCTACGGATCTCCTTCGATTGCTGAAGAATCTCTTGTTGCCAGAGATTGTCTGCTGGCGCTTCGTTCCGGTGCACAGGTCGTGATCCAGCATATCAGCTCCGGACAGTCCGTTGAACTGGTACGTACCTTTAAAGCTATGGGAGCAAATCTGCATGCAGAGGCAACTCCGCATCATTTCACTTTGACAGATGAAGCTGTATTAAAATACGGCGCACTTGCCAAGATGAACCCACCGCTTCGTACAGAAAATGACCGCCTTGCTATCATCGAAGGTCTCAAAGACGGTACGATCGATCTGATTGCTACAGACCACGCGCCACACAGTACGGAAGAGAAATCCCGTCCTATCACACAAACACCAAGCGGTATTATTGGTCTTGAGACTTCCCTTGCTCTTGGAATCACTTCCCTTGTACGTCCGGGACACCTGACATTAAGCCAGCTGATCGAGAAGATGACGATCAATCCTGCCAGCCTGTATCACCTTCCGTGCGGTTCTATCGCAGAAGGAAAATCAGCTGATCTTGTACTGTTTGATCCGAATGAGAAATGGACTCCTGAGACTTATGCTTCTAAGTCTTCTAATTCTCCATTTACCGGATGGGAATTGTATGGAAAAGTAAAATATACAATCTGTGATGGAAAGATTGTATACAAGGATTAATCTAAGAGGTCCCCTGCAGAATCTTTCATTTCCGCAGGGGACCTCTTCTTTGCTCATTAATCCTCGATCGCTGTTACTGTATAATCTTTGTCTTCGACTGTCTTTTTCAGCACTTCATTACTGATTTCGGAATTCAGTGTTACAACTGCTGTTCCGGCCTCATGGCTGACTTCTGCTGTATCAACCTGCTCAAGTGCCTCGAGAGCTTTCTTCACAGCCGCCTCACAGTGTCCACACATCATTCCTTCGATTTTCATTGTCTTTGTCATCTTTGTCTCCTCCTTGTTTTCTGACTCATTTTTGTCTGCTAAGACAATATCTGAAACAGTATTTTCTGCTGTTTCTACCTTTTTCATCTTTCTTTTTCTGTCTTTGCTGGCATCGTACATTTTAAACAGATTCAGTCTCAATGCATTTGTTACTACACAGAAACTGGACAGGCTCATTGCCGCCGCTCCGAACATCGGATTTAATTTCCAACCAAAGACCGGGATCCAGATTCCTGCTGCCAGTGGAATTCCTATTGCATTATAGAAAAATGCCCAAAACAGATTCTCATGAATGTTGCACAATGTTGCACGGCTCATACGGATTGCCGCCGGCACGTCACTTAACCGGCTCTTCATCAGCACAACATCCGCTGCATCGATTGCAATATCTGTCCCCGCTCCAATGGCAATTCCCATATCTGCCCTGGTCAGTGCCGGTGCGTCATTGATACCGTCACCTACCATCGCAACCTTTCCTTTTTCTTTTAGCTTGCGGATCACCTGTTCTTTTCCTTCCGGAAGAACACCTGCGATCACTTCATCCACACCTGCCTGCTCACCAATTGCTTTCGCTGTGCGCTCATTATCTCCGGTCAGCATAACAACATGGATTCCCATATTCTGAAGTTCTTTCACTGCCTGTGGACTATCTTCCTTGATCACATCTGCAACTGCGATCATGCCAAGGAACTGTTCATTCCTTCCAAAGAAAAGCGGTGTCTTTCCTTGCTGTGCTAACTGTTCCGCCTGTTCTTTTATGCTGGCAGAAATCTTCATTTTGTCTGAAATGAATTTAAAATTGCCTCCGTACAGCCAGTCCTCTCCAAGTTTTCCCGACAGACCATTTCCCGGAACTGCCTGAAACTGTGTGATTTCACTTTTCTGCTCTGCTTCCCCATTTTCTTCTGCCTTTGCAAGAATTGCCCGGGCAAGCGGATGCTCACTTTTCTTCTCCAATGCATTTGCAAAAAATAATAATTCATGTTCTGTCATTCCGTCCGCAGGGAGCAAATCTGTCACCTTCGGTTCTCCACTTGTGATCGTTCCTGTCTTATCCAGTGCAACAATCTCCGTCTTTCCTGTCTCTTCCAGCGAAACAGCTGTCTTAAACATGATTCCATTCTTCGCGCCCATTCCATTTCCAACCATAATTGCAACCGGAGTGGCCAGACCTAATGCACACGGGCAGCTGATCACCAGAACAGAAATTCCCCTTGCAAGTGCAAATCCAACAGGCTCTCCGACAAGCAGCCATACGATCATTGTGACAACTGCAATAGAAATAACTGCCGGAACAAATACTCCTGAAACTTTATCTGCCACTTTGGCAATTGGCGCTTTTGTTGCTGCCGCATCACTTACCATCTGAATGATCTGTGATAATGTCGTATCCTCGCCAACTCTCGTCGCCTCGCAACGCAGAAAACCTGACTGATTCATTGTAGCCGCAGACACTTTATCCCCTTCTGCTTTATCTACCGGTATACTCTCTCCGGTCAGGGCAGCTTCATCTACTGCACTGTTTCCTTCCAGAACAATTCCATCCACCGGAATATTCTCCCCCGGTCTTACAACAAACTGATCTCCTCTTCTCACCTGGTCAATCGAAACTTCCTGTTCTTTTCCATCACGCAGGAGCGTTGCTGTCTTTGGTGCCAGCTTCATGAGGCTTTTTAATGCATCTGTTGTCTTTCCCTTTGAATGCGCTTCAAGCATCTTTCCGACTGTGATCAACGTTAAAATCATTGCTGCTGATTCAAAATAAAATTCATGCATCAGCTCCATCACATGATCCATATCGCCTGCCGTCTGCGCTGCCGTCATAGCGAATAATGCATACACGCTATATCCATAAGATGCACCTGCACCAAGTGCAACCAGCGTATCCATATTTGGTGCTCTATGGATCATGCCTTTCCATCCACTGATAAAAAACTTCTGATTGATCACCATAACGATTGTCGTTAACAGGAGCTGCGCCAGCCCCATCGCCACATGATTTCCTTCCAGAAATACCGGAAGTGGCCAGCCCCACATCATATGCCCCATTGACAGATACATGAGCGGAATCAAAAAACACAAAGAAGCGATCAGACGCCTTTTCATCTTCGGTGTCTCCCTGTCTTTCAACGCATCTTCCGCACAGTTCTGCTCACTTTGATTCATCCCATGCCCTTCATTCTTTGCAGATTTCAACGTTGCCCCATATCCAGCTTCCTCAACAGCCGCAATGACCGCATCTACTGTTGCTGTGCCTTCCACTCCCATGGAATTCGTCAGAAGACTGACTGAACAGTTCTCAACTCCGGGGACTTTCCCAACTGCCTTCTCAACACGGGCACTGCAGGCTGCACAACTCATTCCCGTTACATTATATTGTTCCATCTTACTCCTCCTTCAAGTTGTGATCCGGACTTTTTGTGCCGGATCTCTCTTCAGATCTTTTATCGCATCAATTTCTGAAGTGTCGTCACGAGCTCGTCAATCGTTTCATCTTTTCCATCCCGGATATCATCTGCCACACATGTCCGGATATGGTTTGCCAAAAGCACTTTATTGAAACTATTCAAAGCCGCATTCACCGCAGATACCTGAATCAGAATATCCGGACAATACGCGCCTTCTTCAACCATCCTTCGAACTCCCCTGACTTGTCCTTCAATTCTACTCAGACGATTCATCAGATCTTTATATTCTTTTTCCGGTCGATCCTTTGTCTTGTGACAACATCCCGGACAGACTTTCTTTTCTTCCATTGTATTTCTCCTGTCGTATAACCCCCAGGGGGTATATTTTCTAATTATTAATATATACCCCCTACAGGTATATTTCAAGTGCTTTTTAACAAAAAGTTACTGTTCATGCTACGTGCGGTTGCTGCTTACGCTATATGCGACCGGCAACAACAAAGAAGCTGTCATGGAACATTTCACAATTGTATCTATGTCCCATGCAGCTTCTCTGCAATCCATTATTATGTTCGTTATTATATTTCCTGACAAATCTGTCTTATTCTACACTCTTGAGTGATTCAACCATGTTAATCTTCTTTAACTTAAAATACATCACTCCATTGACAAACAAAGAAAAGGCCACTGTCAGAAGAAAGGCATACAGGAAACTCGGTGGATCGATATTTCGTCCAAACATAACCGAATCAATCTCCACTGTCTCAATAATAAAGCGATGCAGAATTTTTCCGATCAACAATCCCGCCAGTGCCCCAATCAAGGTCAGCAGGATATTCTCTCTGTAAACATAAGAAGAAACTTCCTTGTCATAAAATCCAAGTACCTTTAATGTTGCCAGTTCTCTCTTGCGCTCTGTAATGTTAATATTATTCAGATTATACAGCACTACAAATGCCAGCATTCCTGCTGAAATAATCAATACAATAATCACGATGTCCAGACTCTCCAGCATATGATCCACCTGCTTTTTCAGGCTTGTCGTATAGCTGATGCTAAGTGTTCCATCACACTTCATTATATTTTCGCCGACATCCTTTGCCTCCTCTGTTGTACGATCCTGAGTTCTATAATAAATTGAATTATAGGCCGGAGCCTCACCGAATGTCTTTTCATAGACTTCAGATGTCATATAGAGATAATGTCCCATATAGTTCTCACAGATTGCGCTAATCAAGACTGTTTTCTCTCCATCATCTGTATCAATCGTTAATTTATCACCGACATCGACTTCCAGCAGTTTCGCTACTTTTTCAGTCAGGATTGCTCCTTTATCATCCAATGAATAAATTTCTTTTGTCTTCCGATCCCGGATCACGACAAACTTTTTGAATGCTTCCACATCTTTTGGTACATCTAAATAAACTTCCTGAGAAGACTCTCCTGAACTGACCTCAATATTTTTCAAAAGATTTTCTGCAGTCACTGATACCTTCTTATCCGTATCCAGTTCTTTCTGAACCTCATTTCTTTCTTCTTCTGTCACATCTTCCTTTAAAATAACGTCTCCATCATAAAGCTGAATCTGTTCGTATTGAAGCGGAACGATTGCTGAAATAGAATCTTTTAATCCAAAACCAAACAACATCATACCCATACAACCGCCAATTCCAAATACTGTCATAAAGAAGCGTTTTTTATACCGCACCAGATTACGCACGGTCGATTTCCATGTAAAATTCAGATTTTTCCAGATAAACGGAACTCGTTCCAGAAATACTCGTTTTCCCTGTTTTGGTGTTGGCGGACGCATCAATTCTGCTGCCTGCTCTCGTAATTCTTTCATACATGAGAACAGTGTTGCGATTACTGTACATGCAAGTGCCGCTGCACATGCTGTTACAGCATAATACAAATTATACGGGATCACAACATCATGCATATGACGATACATGATCTTATATGCAGTGATAATGATATATGGAATTATCTTTTCTCCAATCAGAATTCCGAAAACGCCACCGGTTAATGTCGCAAGGATCGCATACCAGAGATATTTTCCAACAATTGAAGCATTTCCATATCCGAGAGCCTTCAAAGTACCGATCTGCGTTCTCTCCTCCTCTACCATTCGTGTCATTGTTGTCAGACTGATCAATGCTGCAACAAGGAAGAAAATGAGTGGGAACACTTTACCGATTGCCCGCATACGGTCTGCATTATCTCCGTATCCGCTGTATTCTGTCAGATTGTTCCGATCATAAACATACCACTTTGGCTTTTCAAGATCATCAATCTTCTGCTGTGCTTTCGCAAGCTCTTCTCTTGCTTCTGTAATCTGCCGCTCTCCATCTTCAATCTTCTTCTGAGCTTCTATACGACCTTCCTCATACACTGCCCAACCGTCTTCCAGCTCCTTTGTTCCGCTGCTTAACTGCTGCTGTGCCTCCTCAATCTTCTTCTGTCCCTCACTGATCTGCTGCCATCCGCTGTCAATCTGCTGCTGACCGGATGTAATCTCCGCCTTTGCCTGATCTATCTGCCGACTTGCGGTAAGGATTGCAGCATCCCCCTGTGTCAACACATCCGTCAGTTTCTGTATATTATCCTGCAATATCGGAATACCCTCTTCAATCTGAGCTATCCCGGCTTCAACTGCTGGAATCCCTTCGTTGATCTGCGTCAATCCGGCTTCGATCTTTGTCTGGTTTTTCTGAATCTCCGCTTCGGCAGCTTTCGCCTCCAGTTCCATTTTATCCAGATTTGCTTTCAATTCAGTCAACTTCTCTTCCATTGCTGTTTTTTCAGCTTCCAACTGTTCTAACCGAGCCTTTAATTCCGGATCTTCTTCTCCTGCTTCCTGCTTCCGGTCGTATTCTTCTTTCAGTGCCTCATAGTTCTGTAAAAGAAGTTCATACTGTGTATTTAGTTCTTCATAAGACTGTTTCAACGGCTGATAAATCTGCTGATACGCAGACTGATAGTCTTCTGCCTGTTGCTGCAATTCTTCCTTTGCTTTCAGAAGCTCATCTTTCTTTTGCTGCATCTGTGTCTGTTGCGCTAAAAGTTCTTGTCTCTGATCTTCCAGACTTTCTTCCTGCTCTTTCAGTTGTGCCAGCTGATTTCTTAATGTTGTAAGTGCAATCTGTTTTTCGCTAAGTTCCTGTGCACCCTGCTCAACTTGTGCTTTGGACTGATCCAGCTCCTTTTGCTTTGATATCAGAAGATTTCTCGACTGCTCCAGTTCAAGCTTCGAAGCTGCCAGCTGATTTCTTCCTCGTTCAAGCTCTTTCTGCGCTGCATCAAGTTTCTCTCTTGCACTTGCAAGTTCTTCTTCTGCCTCTTTTTTTCCATCCGCCAGATCCTGCTCTGCCTGAGCTAACTCTTCTTGTGCTTCATCCACTTTTTCCTGCGCTGTCGAAGTAATCTCATCATATCTGGCCTGTTCTCTTTCCACTTTAATTGCCTGAACCTTTTTCAGCACAGAATCCACATGTTCTTCATATTCTTTCGTAAATGCAGTCGCTTCCTTTGCACCTTCAACCTTCACTGTAATCTCTGTATACACATCTAATGAAAATGCTTTCTCCGGAACGCAAAGAAAGGCACTGACACTTCCATTTCCGATTGTTGTACTGCCTCTGTGAAATGCAATATACTCCGGACTGCTGACCGTACCAACAATGGTAAATGTATCTGTCTTAAGTGTATCTTCCAAAGAATCCGAAGTCCCACTCGATAATGTGATCTTCTCCCCAATCTTCAGATTCTTTCCATCCAGATAATCTGCATCTATTACACATTCATTTTCCTTTTCCGGAAGCCTGCCATCTTCTAACTGAACTTGATTCATCTTATCCTGGAGCGCCATAACATGAACTGCTACCTGGTTTCCCCGAATCGTACAAAGTACATCTGTTGCATAGCTTCCTTCTGCATCCAATACACCATCCACAGCACGAATTGCATCCAGATCATCTTCTGTCAGTCCCATTGTACTCATTACCTGAATATCCATCAGGTTCTTCTCATCGAAATATGCATCTCCTGAATATCTCATATCCGGCTCTGATGCACGGATTCCGGAAAAGAATGCACATCCTATCGCAACAATAAAGAAAATGGATAAAAAACGTCCAAGGCTATGACGGATCTCCATATAAAAGTTTTTTCGTAATGCTTTCTTCATCCACATCCCCTACCATTCAATTTCATCAATCGAAGTCGGATTCTCATTAGATTCCATTCTTGCTACCTGTCCATTTTTTATATGAATCAATCGATCTGCCATCGGCGCAAGTGCCTGATTATGTGTAATGATAATAACTGTCATTCCCTTTTCTCTACACATATTCTGAAGTAATTTCAAAATTGATTTTCCTGTATTGTAATCCAATGCACCTGTTGGCTCATCACAAAGCAAAAGCTTTGGGTTCTTTGCTAATGCTCTCGCGATTGAAACTCGCTGTTGCTCACCGCCGGAAAGCTGTGCCGGAAAATTATTCTTCCGTTCCCCCAGACCAACTTCCTCCAAAACTGCCTGTGCATCCAACGGATCCTTACTGATCTGCAACGCAAGCTCAACATTTTCCAATGCGGTCAGATTCGGCACAAGATTATAAAACTGAAAAACAAATCCGATGTCATCTCTGCGGTATCCTGTCAGCTGTTTGGAATTGTAAGCTGTAATATCTTTTCCATCTACATACAGCTTCCCGCTTGTTGCCGTATCCATTCCGCCGAGAATATTAAGCACAGTTGTCTTACCTGCACCACTTGGTCCAACGATTACAACAAGTTCCCCCTGCTCAATCGAAAAGCTGATGTGATCCACTGCATGAATCTCAACTTCACCCATTTTATAAGTTTTCGTGATATCCTGCACTTTAACGAATTCCTTCATCTACATTCTCCTGACTCTTTTTCTCTTCTTCTGCATCTCTCCTGGCAAGCAGTCTGTTACTCTTTTCTTCGATTCTCTACAGACGCAGTTTCTCCCACTCTTCTCCTGCACCGAATGTCTCATGAAAACGTTCCGGAAGCGGTGTGTCTTGGAATAATTTCTTCTGATACTGTACGATCAGACTCGCAGCTAACGGCACTGCACCTGAATATTGCCGTTTCAAAACCTTACAATATTTCTGACATAACGGATCTGGCTTTACACTCATCACTATGTCATGCAATGAATCGTATTTCCCCACTGCCTTCATCCCAAGAAACAACGCTTTTCGCTTTCCAGATGTCGGTGCCAGAAACAGCTTATGATAAAAAACCATCCCTTTTAATGCCTTATAGATCTGCTCGGCTGTTACATCTTTGAAAAATGGTGCGATCACTTCCGTATACTCCATCTTAGGATGAATATGCTTCGCTGTCAGATAGCGCAAAGGATCATGATAATCTTCCGTCAGCATCATTCGATCCAGTTCCATCTCAATCTCATTGTGTGAAACTCTTCCTACCTGCATAATTTTTTCAACATAAGGATGGCATTCACTGTCTAAAGCAAAATGACAGATAAATCCATAAATATATGCACGCGCCGCTGCCGGATCTTTTACTTTCTCAATCACTTCAACAGCATGATGGAAAAACTCATCGGCAAATTGTTCATGAAGTGTATGCCCCTGTTCATTCACCGGATCTTTCTTTAATGCATTATAATAAAATAAGATATCCGGTCCATGTAACCCAATATCAAACAACTCTCTATGCGCTTCTATAGAATTCTGAAGGGGTCTTGGAAGTGCGCTGAGCACCTCTTTTCCGAATTTATAATGTGCGTATGTTGTTGGCATAAGAAACCTCTCCTTTTTCCGAATTTTCTTGTTAAGATTTATAATTACTCATATTATTATATTAACACATTCTTCCCTGTCTGACAGTAATTATCTTTATAAAAAATATGTGAAATGACATTAAAAATGCTAAATTTTTACTGCTTTTTCACTTCTTTTAACGCAATAATCACTTGACATTTATATTTCTTTTTACTATATTAGTATGTACAGCACACAAGAGAATGTGTCTGTTACAGTAGAGAGTATTCATTACTCTACCCTGATCAGGGCTTGTACTGGTTTCGACAGGGATCTCGAAGATGGAGAAGCTATCCGTAGGCTGATGCGTTAAATCGCAAACTTAAAATTAAACGCTAACGATAATTTCGAATTAGCTGCAGCCTAAATGCTGCATGTCAGTCCTGAAGCACTCACACTTTAGGAATCTGGCACCGACTATGTGAGAAACGATGACGGCAAAGCTTTGAGCTGTCAGGCGTATTATGAAGCTACTGAACCCGTAAGGATGTTAGTTTTCGTACGGCAGAGGGAATGTTAAATAACTGACTATGATAGTAGAAGTACATGGGACAGGTTTTTGGACGCGGGTTCGATTCCCGCCAGGTCCACTTTTCAATGAAAGTGTGAAGACTTCAAAATAACGGCATTGCATCTCGTAAGAGGAGATGCAATGCCGTTATTTTTTGAATAATATCCTTACCTCCAAATGGAATGCATAAAAAAAATTCTGAGATTCTTGCAAACATTGACTTCACAAAAATCTCAGAGAAAAAAATAATGCCGCAGACCGGAATCGAACCGTTTTACTTAATCTCAAATACTGATAGAAAGGGGCTTTGAAGACTTCATCACGGTTGCGGTGTTCAAAAAGTGTTCAAACGTTTGTCGCATACAAACTAAAAAGTTGTTACTTTCTGCATAGTGTATTTCCTAAAATGATAATTACTACGACATCAACCAAAATAATCCCCAATGCAATATATACAAAAAATGCAGGCAAAATATTTTCAAACAAGCCCATAGTTAATGCAAGAATTGCTATAATAGACA
>OLGL01003365.1_pt1 | contig 10269 bp, 5 predicted proteins | sample 1605041 | NCBI WGS metagenome assembly OLGL01 (sample SAMEA3888905, study PRJEB22519) | human gut metagenome | biome: human gut; feature: human-associated habitat; material: faeces | place: Denmark | collected 2010 | reverse complement strand
ACGGTCAGGCCATCGGCGTGGGCGCAGGCCAGCAGAGCCGCATCCACTGCACCCGTCTGGCTGGTCAGAAGGCGGACAACTGGTATCTGCGCCAGCATCCCAAGGTGCTGGGTCTGCAATTCGTAGACAACATCCGCCGCCCTGACCGGGACAACGCCATCGACATCTACACCTCCGACGAGTATGAGGACGTGCTGGCCGACGGTGTGGGGCAGAACACCTTCAAGGTCCGCCCCGAGGTCCTGACCCCGGAGGAAAAGAAGGCGTGGATCGCCACGCAGGCCGGCGTCACTGTTGGCAGCGATGCCTTCTTCCCCTTCGGCGACAATGTGGAGCGGGCCAGAAAGTCCGGCGTGACCTACATTGCCGAGCCCGGCGGCTCCATCCGGGATGACCATGTCATCGCCACCGCCGACAAATACGGCATGGTGCTGGCCTTCACCGGCGCACGGCTGTTCCATCACTGAGCCGCCGTACAATTCAAAGCTTCCGCGTCCGCACAGACGCAAACGCAGATCCGTTCCGCTGCCCCGCACGTTCCGCCGTAAACGCCTTACCGGTTTGCGGAAGACGTCTGCGGGGCAGCATCCAAAAATCATTCAGGGAGGGAACCATGAACCTTCTGGTTATCGGCGGCGGCGGCCGTGAGCACGCCATCGTCAAAAAATTGAAAGAGAATCCCGCTGTGGAGACGATCTACTGCGCTCCCGGCAACGGCGGCATCGCCGCTGACGCTGTGTGCGTCCCGGAGATCGGCGCGAAGGATATTTCCGCGCAGGTGGACTTTGCCAAGACCCACAGCATTGACTTCGCCGTGGTGGCGCCGGACGATCCGCTGGTGCTGGGTGCGGTGGACGCGCTGGAGGCCGCCGGGATCCCCTGCTTCGGCCCGGAGGCAAGAGCCGCCATCATTGAGGGCAGCAAGGTCTTTTCCAAGGACCTGATGAAAAAATACGGTATCCCCACGGCGGAGTATCAGGTGTTCACCGATGCTGCCGCCGCGATGGACTATGTGAAGTCCTGCGCCCTGCCCGTGGTGGTCAAGGCCGACGGTCTGGCTCTGGGCAAGGGCGTGCTCATCGCTGAGACCCGGGAGGACGCCGTGGCCGCCGTGGAATCCATCATGCTGGACCGCGCCTTCGGCGACAGCGGAAATCAGGTGGTCATTGAGGAATTCCTCACCGGCCCGGAGGTCTCCGTGCTGGCTTTTACCGACGGCAAGACCGTGGTTCCCATGGTGTCCTCCATGGACCACAAGCGGGCCCATGACCATGACGAGGGTCTGAATACCGGCGGCATGGGCACCGTGGCCCCCAACCCCTACTACACCGAGGACATGGCCCGCGTGTGCATGGAGACCATTTTTCTGCCCACCATGGAGGCCATGAACGCGGAAAACCGCACCTTCCGGGGCTGCCTCTACTTCGGACTGATGCTGACACCGAAGGGCCCCAAGGTCATTGAGTATAACTGCCGCTTTGGCGACCCGGAGACGCAGGTGGTCCTGCCGCTTCTGGAAAGCGACCTGCTGACGGTCATGCAGGCCTGCCGGAACGGAACGCTGGCAGAAACTGAGGTGAAGTTCTCCGACGGTGCCGCCTGCTGTGTCATCATGGCGTCCAGCGGCTATCCGGAGCACTATGAAAAGGGCTTCGCCATCACCATGCCCGCCGAGACTGCCGCCCACACCTATGTGGCCGGAGCGAAGCGGGAGGAGGACCGTCTGCTGACCAGCGGCGGCCGGGTGCTGGGTGTTACCGCCACGGCGGCGGATCTGAAAAGCGCCATTGAAAAAGCTTATGAGCGGGTGGAGAGCGTTCATTTCGACAATGCCTTCTACCGTCACGATATCGGCCAGCGCGCCCTGAAAGCGCTGGAACACTGAAGGGAGCAAGGGCAGGCATGGTTTACAGAGTATACGTAGAAAAGAAAGAAGCGCTGGCCAACGAAGCCCGCGCTCTGTTGGAGGACCTGCGGGCATTTCTGGGTATTCAGTCCCTGACAGGTCTGCGGCTGTTCAACCGCTATGATTTGGAGGGCATCAGCCGGGAGCTGTTCGACTACGCCGTTCAAACGGTGCTGTCCGAGCCCCAGTTGGACACGGTGACGAGTGAAGTGCCTCAGGGAGACACGGTGTTCGCCGTGGAGTATCTGCCCGGCCAGTATGACCAGCGGGCGGACTCCGCCGCCCAGTGCATCCAGATCTTATCCCAAGGCGAGCGGCCCACGGTCCGCACCGCCCGGGTATACGTCCTGGAGGGTGAGCTGACGGCGGAGCAGGTCGAGGCCGTCAAGAAATACGTCATCAACCCGGTGGAGAGCCGGGAGGCATCTCTGGAGCTGCCGGAGACCCTGCGGATGGAATATGACATCCCCACCACCGTCCGGACCGTGGAGGGCTTCACCTCCATGGACGCTGCCGCATTGGACGCTCTGCGGGACGAGCTGGGTCTTGCCATGGATCTGGACGACCTGAAATTCTTACAGGGCTATTTCCGGGACGACGAGGGGCGGAACCCCACCATCACCGAGATCCGGGTGGTAGACACCTATTGGTCCGACCACTGCCGCCACACCACCTTCTCCACCCACATCGACCAGGTGGAGATCCACGACGCGGCCATTCAGGCTGCCTACGAGCGGTATCTGGCCGCACGGGTGGAAGTCTACGGCGAGGAAAAGGCCGCCAAGCGGCCTCAGACCCTGATGGACATTGCCACCATCGGCGCGAAGGTCCTGAAAAAGCGGGGCCTGCTGCCGGAACTGGACGAGAGCGAGGAGATCAACGCCTGCTCCATCCATGTCACCGCCACGGTGGACGGCGAAGCCCAGGACTGGCTGCTGATGTTCAAAAATGAGACCCACAACCACCCCACGGAGATCGAGCCCTTCGGCGGCGCGGCCACCTGCATCGGCGGCTGCATCCGGGACCCCCTGTCCGGCCGTGCCTATGTCCATCAGGCCATGCGGGTGACTGGTGCGGGTGACCCCCGTGCCTCTCTGGACCAAACCCTCTCCGGCAAGCTGCCTCAGCGGAAGCTGTGCCAGACCGCCGCCGCGGGCTATTCCTCCTACGGCAACCAGATCGGCCTTGCCACCGGCCATGTGGCGGAGCTGTACCACGAGGGCTACATCGCCAAGCGTCTGGAATGCGGCGCGGTGGTGGCGGCGGCTCCCGCCTATAATGTCCGCCGTGAGTGCCCCGTTCCTGGGGATGTGGTCATTCTGCTGGGCGGCCGCACCGGACGGGACGGCATCGGCGGCGCCACCGGTTCTTCCAAGAGTCACAACCTGAAATCCCTCTCCACCATGGCCTCCGAGGTTCAGAAGGGCAACGCCCCGGAGGAGCGCAAGATCCAGCGCCTGTTCCGGGACAGCGCCGTGACCCGTCTCATCAAGCGGTGCAATGACTTTGGCGCCGGCGGCGTCAGCGTTGCCATCGGCGAGCTGGCGGACGGCCTGCGGATCGATCTGGACGCCGTTCGCAAGAAGTATGACGGTCTGGACGGCACGGAGCTGGCCATCTCCGAATCTCAGGAGCGCATGGCCGTGGTGGTGGCCCCCGAAGATGTGGACGCCTTCATCGCCGCCGCCGAATCGGAAAATCTGGAAGCCTACCGGGTGGCCGTGGTCACGGAAGAAGCCCGCATGGTCATGGAATGGAACGGCACGGTCATCGCCGACCTGAGCCGTGACTTCCTGAACACCAACGGCGCTGTGAAGCACGCCGGAGTCTGCGTGGCGGAGAAGGACCGCGCCGAGCTGGCAAAGCCCCGGTTCCAGTCCCTCCGGGAGATGGCCTCCAGCCTGAAATGTGCCTCCCGCCGCGGCCTTGTGGAGCGGTTCGACAGCACCATCGGCGCCGGTTCCATCCTCATGCCCTTCGGTGGACGGACACAGCGCACCCCGGCACAGGCTATGGCCGCCGTGTTCCCCGTCCTGCCCGGTCAGGAAACGGATCAGGCCAGCGTCATGGCCTGGGGCTGCGACCCGGAGCAGACCTGCACTGACCCCTACACCGGGGCCTACAACGCAGTCTACACCTCTATGGCCAAGCTGGTGGCCGCCGGTGCGGACTATAAAAAAGCCTATCTCTCCTTTCAGGAGTTCTTTGAGAAGCTCCGCAATGAGCCGGAGCGCTGGGGCAAGCCCTTCTCCGCTCTGCTGGGCACTGTGGACGCACAGCTGGAACTGGGCGCCGCCGCCATCGGCGGTAAAGACTCCATGTCCGGCACCTTCCTGGATCTGGACGTACCGCCCACGCTGATCTCCTTCGCCATTGCGCCGCTGAAAACCGGCGAGGTGCTTTCTCCTGAGTTCAAGGAAGCGGGCCATCCCGTTTACCTGTTCTCCGGCACGGACGCAGATAGTGTCAAGGCGGCATGGGAGCGGCTGCATGATCTGGCGCTGGCCGGCAAGGTCCGGGCGGCGTGGGCCGTGGAAAACGGTCTTGCCGAGGGCGTGATGAAGATGTCCTTCGGCAATGAGATCGGCTTCGCCGCCGAAAACACCGACTTGGATTGGAACACCCTGTGTCCCGGCGCCATCGTAGCGGAACTGACCGAGGACACGGCGGAAGCCGTCCGCCTGGGCGTCACCACCGCCGAGCCTGTGGTGCGGATCGCCGGTGACAGCGCCCCCATTTCCGAGCTTCTGGCTTTGAACGAGGGCGTTCTGGAATCTGTCTATCCCAGCCGCACCGCCGCCGATCCGGCAGAGGTCCCCGTGCTCTCCGCCCCCGCCGCTCCCCGGACGGCTCCCAAGGCCGGTGTGGCGGTCCCCAAGGTGCTGATCCCCGTATTCCCCGGCACCAACTGCGAATACGACTCCGCCCGTGCCGTTCAGCGGGCCGGATTGGAGCCTGAAATTCTGGTGCTGAACAACCAGTCCGCTCAGGGCGTGGCCGACTCCATCAGCCGTTTCGCCAAGGCAGCCCGGAACAGCCAGATCATCTTTGTCCCCGGCGGCTTCTCCGGCGGCGACGAGCCGGACGGCTCCGCCAAATTCATCACCGCTTTCTTCCGCAACCCGGAGGTGCGGGACGCCACCATGGACCTGCTGAAAAACCGGGACGGCCTGATGCTGGGCATCTGCAACGGTTTTCAGGCGCTCATCAAGCTGGGTCTTGTCCCCTACGGTGAGATCATCGACACCGACGAGACCTGCCCCACCCTGACCTTCAACACCATCAGCCGCCACCAGTCCCGTCTGGTGCGGACCCGCATCGCTTCCAACCGCTCTCCGTGGCTGGCAGGGACGCAGGTGGGCGATATTTACACCGTCCCCATCTCCCACGGCGAGGGCCGGTTCCTGTGCAGTGAGGAGCTGGTTCGGAAGCTGGCTGACAACGGTCAGATCGTCACTCAGTATGTGAACGAGCACGGTGTCCCCGGCATGGACGTGGACGTAAACCCCAACGGTTCCATCTGGGCTGTGGAGGGCATCATGTCTCCCGACGGCCGGGTACTGGGCAAGATGGGCCACTCCGAGCGTGTGGCCGACGGCCTTTACAAAAACGTGGACGGCTGCTATGATATGAAGCTGTTCCAGTCTGCGAAGAAGTATTTTGACATTTGAGAACGGGAGGACACGGATCATGTTGACTGATATTGAGATCGCCCAGCAGTGCCGGATGCGCCCCATCACGGAGATCGCCGCCACCGCGGGGATCGACGAGGAATATCTGGAGCAGTATGGCCGCTACAAGGCCAAGATCGATCACCGTCTGCTGAAGGATCGGGCCGACCGGCCTGACGGCAAGCTGATCCTGGTGACCGCCATCAACCCCACCCCGGCAGGCGAGGGCAAGACCACCACCTCCGTGGGTCTGGCCGACGGTCTGCGGAAGCTGGGCAAAAACGCCGTGGCCGCTCTGCGGGAACCGTCTCTCGGTCCCGTGTTCGGCGTCAAGGGCGGCGCTGCCGGCGGCGGCTACGCTCAGGTGGTCCCCATGGAGGACATCAACCTCCACTTCACCGGCGATTTCCACGCCATCGGCGCGGCCAACAACCTGCTGGCCGCCATGCTGGATAACCACATTCAGCAGGGCAACGCTCTGGGCATTGACGTAAAGCAGATCACCTGGAAGCGCTGCGTGGATATGAATGACCGCCAGCTCCGCCACATCATTGACGGCATCGGCGGCAAAATGCAGGGCGTTCCCCGGGAGGACGGCTTTGACATCACCGTGGCCAGCGAGGTCATGGCGGTACTGTGTCTCGCCAGCGGCATCACCGATCTGAAAGAACGGCTGGGCCGTATGATCGTGGCCTACACCTATGACGGCAAGCCTGTCACCGCCCACGATCTGAAGGCCGAGGGCGCTATGACCGCCCTGCTGAAGGACGCACTGAAGCCCAATCTGGTGCAGACACTGGAGGGTACGCCCACGCTGATCCACGGCGGTCCCTTCGCCAACATCGCCCACGGCTGCAACTCCGTCACCGCCACCCGCATGGCCCTGAAGCTGGGCGATTACGCTGTGACTGAGGCCGGCTTCGGCGCGGATCTGGGCGCGGAAAAGTTCCTGGACATCAAGTGCCGTCTGGCGGGCCTGCGGCCCAGTGCCGTGGTGGTGGTAGCCACTGTCCGGGCACTGAAAAGCCACGGCGGCGTGCCCAAGGCCGAGCTGAACCACGAGAATCTGGACGCGCTGGAAAAGGGCCTGCCCAATCTGCTCCATCACGTAGACACCATCCGCAACACCTTCCACCTGCCCTGCGTGGTGGCGGTCAACGCCTTCCCCACCGACACGGAAGCCGAGCTGCGGCTGGTGGAGGACAAGTGCCGGGAGCTGGGCGTCCGCGCTGTGCTGTCCGAGGTCTGGGCCAAGGGCGGCGAGGGCGGCAAGGCTCTGGCTGCCGAGGTGGTACGCCTGTGCGAGGAGCCCTGCCCGGAGCAGCCCACCCCGGAGGAGTTCACCTTCGCCTATCCCGACAACACCTCTCTCATCTATAAGCTCAATGCCATTGTAAACCGGGTCTACGGCGGCGCGCAGGCCGTCCTGACCCCCGCCGCCCAGAAGCAGGCCAAGCAGCTCTTTGATCTGGGCTTCGGCGATCTGCCGGTGTGCATGGCAAAGACCCAGTATTCCCTGTCCGACGATCCCACTCTGCTGGGTGCGCCCGAGGGCTTCACCGTCACCGTGCGGAACCTGAAGGTCAGCGCCGGCGCCGGGTTCATCGTGGCCCTGACGGGCGACATCATGACCATGCCGGGTCTTCCCAAGGTCCCCGCTGCCGAAAAGATCGACGTGGACAAGGACGGAAAGATCACCGGATTGTTCTGAGGCATGGTCATGCCGCCGCAAATGCGGCGTACAAGCGTTTCGCAAAGTGACACCTTGAAATTGCCCAGATTCATTTCGGGCAATTTGAGTGAAATTGAGGGGCCCCGTGGGATCTGCCCCATGGGGAAACATCCAAAGCAAAGCATCACGCAAGCGTTGCAAAGCAGCGGGCCAAGCAGCAAGAATAAGTGCAGAAAAGGCGGGCGCATCTGAACCGATGCGCTCGTCTTTGTCCGCTTTTATATGCAAAAGGCGCAGCCTATTCAGGCTGCGCCAAGGGTTCTTCGTATGCTATATCTGCTCTCCGTCTGCTTTTACCGGAATCGGATATTTCATTCAAATCAGGTAATTCGCCTTCCGCTGCCTGTACTCCGGGACCATTCCCCGATTGCGGGACATCCGTTTCCAGTTTGGGTTCAGGGGGCCGGAAGGTGCCGTCCAGCTTCTGAAAACAGCGGCGGTAACCGAGGAGCTTCTTTACGACAATGCCTTTACTCTATGGACCGGATTGCAAAAGGTCTGGAAGCAGACGGCATCCTCACCGGCGCTGGCAAAACAAAATGGTGGACCAGCACCATCAACAAGATCCTGCACAATGAGAAATATATCGGCGATGCGCTTCTACAGAAAACCTACACCATAGACTTCCTGAATAAAACCAGAGTGAAGAACAATGACATTGTTCCGCAATACTATGTGGAGGGCAACCACGAAGCAATCATTCCAAAGGACATCTTCTTGCGGGTACAGGAAGAGCTGGTACGCAGGCGAGTGGTCAAAACCAGTGCCAATGGCAAAAAGCGCTCCTACAGCTGCAACCACTGCTTTGCACAGATTGTCATTTGCGGCGAATGCGGTGAAATGTTCCGCAGAATTCACTGGAACAATCGCGGCTGCAAATCCATCGTCTGGCGCTGCATCAGTAGACTGGAGCCAACCGGACAGGAATGCCACGCAAGAATCGTCAATGAGATGGTATTGGAAAATGTGGTAGTTCAGGCAATCAACACGCTCCTTGGCGATAAGTCAACCTACCAGGCGCAGCTCCAGCAGAACATCGCAAAGGTGATCCGAAGCGCTCAGCAAAATACCGCTGATGGTATCAATGAAAGACTGCAGAGACTCCAAAAAGAGCTTCTCAAAAAAGCCAATAGCAAAGAAGCCTACGACGAAATTGCCGACGAGATCTTCAAGCTCCGGGAACAGCACGAAAAGTGCACGGTGGCTTTCGTTTTGTGGACATAGTCCGCGTAATACTTATTGAACTGGGTGGATTTGTAGGGCAGTTCGCCGTTCTGATGGCACTGCTCACAGTATTCCATCCACAGCAGGCTCAAGGTGACGCCGTTCTTCTGCATCTCACGGTGCACCCACTCGTAGTCCGGCATCTTGTAGACAGGATCCTTTTGCTCGGTTGGAAATAAACGCTGGGAAACTCCCTGCTGCGACATGGACTGAGCTTGCTGCCAGTCAAGTTTCTGTTCCCGAGCCCGGGCTAATGTGCGTGTGACCGTGTTGCGACCGCAACCAGCGGCATCTACGATCTCTCGGTGTGTGAGTCCCAGGCTATGGAGCCTGAGGATCCCACGGTAATTGGTCATACAGGTAACATCCTTGTAGATATTTACACCGCAAAATACGATGCATATCTACATTTTACCGCAGTGCTCAACGCCGGCGGCAAGGGTGCTCAATCCCGCCGGAATGGATGCTCAATTTGAGCGGTTGAGGTACGCAATCTCGCGCGGAATACTCAAATAATCGCCCGTAACCAAAGAGCACTATCCGGGCTTAGCCCAGATAGTGCTCAAATCAGTACAGTTTTAAAAATTGGTCAATCGTGTAGGGATTCTCCCCCCTCTTCCCCCTTTTTTCTATGCAAATCATGTCAGTGCCCTTTTTCAGCCGGAGCAGCTTGCGTATCTATCGCAAATCCTCTGGATCTCAGGTAGTCACAACCCCCAAGTTCAAAGCCTGAATCGAATTGCTCAAACGGACTAACGGAAATTGCCAGTTCCAGCGCAAGGCTGCCGTTCTCGCATTATAAGATGTTCACGCAAAGCGCCTTATAGGACAAGCTGTTGACTTTCTACGGTTTTCGGTTATAATAGTTTGTATACTTTGTCAAAAATTCAGGCTTTGATGAGGGAAATTTTAATAAATACGCCTCTGTTGCCAGTCAGATGATAGCGAGGGAAACGATTTATGAAACAATGTAACTACAGCCGCGAAGCACTCTTTCAGCTCAATGGTATTCCGCCCCTTGGAATGTCGATCTCCTTGGCACTGCAACACTTAGTCGCTATGATCGTCGGCTGTGTTACCCCGGCGATCATTATTGCCAACGCGCTTGGATTACCGCAGAGTGAACGCATTCTGCTCATTCAGGTATCCTTGGTCATGTCCGCAGTGACGACCCTGATCGAGTTATTCCCCATTGGCGGCAAGCTGGGTTCCGGACTTCCTGTAATGTTCGGCATCAGCTTTGCTTACTTGCCCAGTATGCAGGCCATCGTTGGCGGCGGCGGAGACATCGCCACCATCGCGGGCGCGATGATCGTGGGCGGTATCGTTGCCGCTGTTGTGGGTGTTTTTGTGAAGAAGATCCGCAGATTTTTCCCGCCCATCATCACCGGCACGGTGGTGTTCACGATCGGTCTTTCTCTCTATCCTACCGCCATCAATTATATGGCCGGCGGTGCCGGGAATACTTACGAGGTAGTCGTGCTGCGAAAGGGCTTGACCTCCGCGCTGGTTCACGGCTCATGGCAAAACTGGGCGGTGGCGGCGTTCACTCTGATCGTTGTGATGGTCATGTCCAACAAGGGCAAGGGCATCTGCAAGCTTGCCGCCATTCTGCTGGGCATGATCGCCGGGTATATTGTCGCCGCTGTGTTTGGCATGGTGGATCTCTCTGAAGTGAGAGACGCGGCGTGGTTCTCTCTTCCCAGATTCATGCATTTCGGCATCAAGTTTGAGTT
>OLGL01003361.1_pt1 | contig 10287 bp, 8 predicted proteins | sample 1605041 | NCBI WGS metagenome assembly OLGL01 (sample SAMEA3888905, study PRJEB22519) | human gut metagenome | biome: human gut; feature: human-associated habitat; material: faeces | place: Denmark | collected 2010 | reverse complement strand
AAAAAAATTGCCCCGCCGCTCCTCTTGAAGGAGGGGCGGCGGGGTTTTTGACCGGATCGGCAAGGGTTGACAGAAGCCGGATCCGTGTTTATACTTGAATCGTGGACGATTCAAGGAATTCTGTCTACGGCATGATTTGGAAAATCAGCACGAAACGATTTGGAAAGGAAGTACATCATTATGAATTACACCAACACTCCCGATGCCCCCGCCGCAATCGGCCCCTATTCTCAGGCTATCTCCGCCAACGGCTTCCTGTTTGCTTCCGGCCAGGTCCCCCTGATGCCCGGTACCGGTGAGATTGTCGGCACCACCATCGAGGAGCAGGCTGAGCGCGCCTGCCAGAGCATCAAGGCCATTCTGGCTGCTAACGGCCTGGGCTTCGAGGACGTCATCAAGACCACCTGCTTCCTGGCTAACATGGAAGACTTCGCTGCTTTCAACGGCGTGTACGGCAAGTATTTCACCGGCAAGCCCGCTCGTTCCTGCGTGGCCGTGAAGGAGCTGCCCAAGAAGCTGCTGTGCGAGATTGAGATCATCGCTGTCTGCAAGTAAGACATTTCTGACAACCAAAGAGCACCAAAAAGCAAAGCGTTTGTTTTGAAATGGACAGGCCGCTTTTCCGCTGAACGGCGGAAAAGCGGCCTGTAGTTTTTGAAAATAGTTTAATAGAGGAGAGAGTCCTGGCTGCCGGGAAGAAAAGGTATGTGTGCGGAAAACCCAGGGGACGCGCCATTGAAATCAAACATTTTCAGGACTTTTGTGAAGCTCTGAAAACAGAAGACAGAGTGTGTCGAAAAAAATTCAACACGAAAAAAGAGACGCCCGACGGGCGTCTCTTTTGCGTGCATATAGAGGTATTACGTGAAAAACGGGGATAGCCGAATGAAACCAGTCGCTATTTTCTGCGCCGTTACATCTGAAACAGGGTGATCATCAGCGGCATCGTGATGATGCAGAGCAGCATGGTCACTGTATTGATCAGACTGGCATAGAGGGCGTCCCGACCGAACATCTGACTGAACTGGGTCACAATGTTGGCGGAGGGCGCGATCACAGAGAGCAGACTGATGATGATCAGCGTTTCTCCGTGAGGGGCCAGCGCGGCCAGACCGCTGTATTTGGCAACGCAGACCAAAATAACCGGCAGTACGATCAGTCGCAGCAGCACAGGCTTCCAGAGCTGGCGATAGGAGCGCAGATGCTGCATATCCATATCCGCCATCAGCATACCGATGATCAGCATGGCAACCGGGCCCATGGTATTTCCGGCCATGGCGAATGCCGACCGAATGACTGCGGGCAGCCGGATCTGAAATACAAACAGAAACAGACCTATGGCAATCGCCAGAATGTTCACATTGCATAGCAGATCCCGCAGGGAGATCTCTTTTTTGCCGCTGATGAGGATCCGGGCATGGGTCCATACCAGAATGGTCTGCACGATAGAGTAACAGGTCACATACATGACCCAATCTTCACCCCAAATTCCGATGACAAGCGGAACCACCATGTTGGTGCAGTTCGAGTACATGACAGAGGCTGTTTCCACTGTATTTAGGCAAAACAGCTTTGCCGACAGTTTTCCCAGCACGAGACTCAGCACGTTCATCATCAGTGCAGATAGAAGCGAAAGCTCCATCATGCGTACGGTATCCGTTGTGCGCTCGATCTGAAAAGCGTTCAGGATCACGCAGGGGATGATGACATACAGCAACAGCATGGACAGTACACGACTGTCCTCTGATTTCAAAATACCGGCCTTTACAATGGCCCAACCCAGAAAGATAATGATAAACAACTGGGCGATCTGCTGCAGCAGGATCAGACTCAGCATTTCTCCTCTACGTCTTTCAGACGGCCCAGATAGGGACTTTCCGTCGTGCTCATGCTGGAAGCGGCATTTTTAAAGCGCTCCACGCTGGCGGTGGATTCCTTGACGGGACGGAGGGTGCCGGCGCCGGCCACGCAGCCGCCGGGGCAGCCCATGCCCTCCAGCAGATAGCCGTTGCGCTTGCCGGCCTTAGCCATGGCCAGCATCTTGCGGCATTCCTTCAGACCGTCGCCGTACTCAATGAGGATCTCACGATCCGGGTCAATGTGCTTGATGGCTTCCACCACAGCGGCAGCCACGCCACCGCCCACGGCGAAGCCGCGGCCAAAGCCGCTGCCCTCGTCCAGGCTGTCGGCAGGACCTGCCTCAAGGGTCTTGAAGTCGATCTTCTTGGCGTCAAACATACCCAGAAGCTCCTCAAAGGTCAGCACGAAATCCACATCGGAACGGACGGATTTCCGGTTGGCCTCCAGCTTCTTGGCGGCGCAGGGCCCGATAAAGACGATACGGGCGTTGGGATGATCCTTCTTGACCATCCGGGCGGTAATGACCATGGGGGTCAGGGCCATGGAGATGTTGTCCTTGAACTGGGGGAAGAGCGTCTTGGCCATCATGGACCAGGCGGGGCAGCAGCTGGTGCCCATCCAGTCAATCTTTTCCGGCACCTCCCGCAAAAAGTCGTTGGCCTCCTCCACGGTGCACAGGTCAGCGCCGATGGCAACCTCTACTACGTCGGCAAAGCCGAGAATCCGCATGGCGGCCTTCAGCTTGGCGGGAGTAGCGTCGGGGCCGTACTGTCCCACAAAGGCGGGAGCCACGCAGGCGATGACCTCTTCACCACGCTTGATGGCCTGGATCAGCTGGAAGATCTGGCTCTTGTCGGCGATGGCGGCGAAGGGGCAGTTCACCAGGCACATACCGCAGGAGACGCACTTATCATAATTGATCTTAGCCCGGCCCAGCTCATCGGACTCGATGGCGTCCATGCCGCAGGCGGCAGCACAGGGGCGCTCCACCTTGGAGATCGCCCGGTAGGGGCACTGGTTAAAGCACTTGCCGCACTTGATGCACTTGCTCTGATCAATGTGGCAGCGCTTGTTTTCGTCCAGATAGATGGCGTCCTTGGGGCAGACATTCATGCAGGGGTGGGAAATGCAGCCCTGGCAGCTGTCGGTGATGCGGACCTGCTTGGGAGGGCAGGCGTTGCAGGCATAGGGGATGATATTGACCAGGGGCTCGTTGAAATATTTCTGATCCGTGGCGGCATCCTGGATATTGGCGCTGATGGGGGCAGAGGGGCCGTTGGGGTCCAGATCCATGCCCAGAGCCAGCTTGAGCCGGGCAGAAACAATGGCCCGCTCCAGGAACACATCATGGCGATGGTGGGCAACCTCTCCGGGAACGATCTTGTAGGGGATCATGTCCACCTGCTTGTAATCGTCGCTCTCATAGGCCAGCCGGGCCACTTCTGTGAATACGCTGCGGCGGATATCGTCTACCGCGCTGTGTACACCTCTCATATCTTTCCTCCTGTGTCCGGCAGCAGTCGCATTCTACTCCGGCATCGTTAGTGTCATCTGTTTATGGGCAGATGCAGTCAAGCATATTATAAGCAAACGTTTTTCCCTTTTCAACTGCCCTTTTTCACAGCTTTTTTGTAAATTTTTTCCGATTTTGCACACACTTCTCAATTTCTGCCACAGGACTTCTTGAAAAATCCTGAAAATCCGGCAGCTTTTTAAAGTTTTCCTCGCTTATTGTGTCCGGCTGTGCTATAATATATGGCCGTAATTCCGATGCTTTACATTTTTGAGGAGGTCCGTTCATGGCAAATCGCCGCTGTCCCCGTACCCGGCTCCACGCAGTCATGCGGTGGGGGCTGCTGGCCCTGTTGGTCCTGTTTGTATATTGGGACAATACGGCGCTGCGGACCGATTCCCTGACCTATACCTCCACTGCGTTGCCAGCGGAATTTGACGGGTTGCGGATCGTGCAGCTCAGCGACCTGCACAACCGGGAATTCGGAAAGAACAATCAGCGGCTGTATGCGGCCGTGAAACAGGCAGCACCGGACCTGATCTTCCTTACCGGCGATCTGGTGGACGAGTACGCCGAGGCCCCGATACCGTATGCAAAGGCGGTAGGGAAGGCCCTCAGCGCCATTGCCCCCACCTACTATGTGACCGGCAACCACGAATGGGCGCACGGCAACGCCGCCGTGGAGGAACTGAAAACAGCCCTGCGGGAGTCCGGCGTTACGGTGCTCTCCAACCAGTTCGTTCCTCTGGAGCGAAACGGGCAGACGATCTTCATCGCCGGGATCGACGATCCCAACGGCTACGCAGACCAGACTACTCCGGAGGAGCTGGCGGCGAAGCTGTATGCCCAGCAGGAGGACCCCTTCTGGCTGCTGCTGGCCCACCGCAACACGTTTTTCAACGGCCGGTACTGCCGTCTGGGAGCGGACCTGACCTTCTGCGGCCATGCCCACGGCGGCATCTGGCGTCTGCCCTTTACCGACGGGCTGGTGGACACCAATCTGCACCTCTTCCCCTCCTTTACCAGCGGCTTCTACCACTGTACCGACGAGGGCTGCCAAGGGGCGGAGGTATTCGTCTCCCGGGGGCTGGGCAACTCCCCCAAATGGGCCTTCCGGCTGTTTAACCGGCCGCAGATTGCGGTCGTCACCCTGAAAAAAGGATAGAAATACGCTTATGGAAACTTTTTCTGCGGGACAATTTGATCTTGCCGTTATCGGTGCCGGACACGCCGGCATCGAAGCGGCGCTGGCCGCCGCACGGCTGGGACTGGAGACCATCGTGTTCACCATCAACCTGGACGCCGTAGGCAATCTGCCCTGCAACCCAGCCATCGGCGGCACCGGCAAGGGCCATCTGGTCCGGGAGCTGGACGCCCTGGGGGGCGAAATGGCCAAAGCCGCCGACGAATGCTGCATCCAGTACCGACTGCTGAACCTCCGGAAAGGCCCCGCCGTCTGGTCCCTACGGGCCCAGGCGGACCGGCGGAAGTATCAGGAGCGGATGAAGCACACCCTGGAATGTCAGGAGCACCTGACGGTGCGGCAGGGCGAGGTGGTGGAGCTTCGGGCGGAGGGCGGCGCGGTCCGGCAGGTGGTGCTGTCCACCGGCGCGGTGTACGATGTGAAAGCCGCCATTCTGGCCACCGGCACCTATTTAAAGGGCCGCACCATCATCGGTAACTGCGTGGAGGATTCCGGTCCCGACGGGCTGCACGCCGCTGGACCGCTGACGGATTCTCTGCTGAAGCTGGGCCTGCCCCTGCGGCGGTTCAAGACCGGCACGCCCCCCCGGGTCAACGCCCGGACGGTAGACTTCGACGAGATGGAAGTCCAGCCGGGGGATGAGCTCCCGGTGCCCTTTTCCTATTCCACGAAAAATCCGCCCTACAATCAGGCGGTGTGCTGGCTGACGTGGACCACCGAGGAGACCAAGCGCATCGTGCAGGAGAATCTGGATCGGGCCCCCATGTACTCCGGCTTGATCGAGGGCATCGGCCCCCGGTACTGCCCCAGCTTTGAAACGAAGATCGTCCGGTTCCCGGACAAGCTCCGCCATCAGCTTTTTGTAGAGCCGATGGGACTGAACACGGAGGAGCTGTATATTCAAGGCTTCTCGTCCTCCTTACCGGAGGAGGTGCAGATCCAGATGCTCCATAGCGTACCCGGCCTGCGCCGCGCGGTCATGACCCGTCCGGCCTATGCCATCGAATATGACTGCATCGATCCGCTGGGGCTGCTGCCCACGCTGGAAACGAAACAGGTGTCCGGCCTGTACGGCGCGGGGCAGTTCAACGGCTCCTCCGGATACGAGGAGGCCGCCGTTCAGGGCTTTGTGGCCGGCGTCAACGCCGCCCGGAAGCTGAAAGGGGAAAGCCCCTTTGTCCTTTCCAGAGCGGAGAGCTACATCGGCACCCTGATTGACGATCTGGTGACGAAGGGCACCAACGAGCCCTACCGCATCATGACCTCCCGCAGCGAGTACCGGCTGGTGCTGCGGCAGGACAACGCCGACCAGCGGCTGACCCGGCGAGGCTATGAGATCGGCCTCGTACCGGAGGAGCGGCTCCGGGCGGTGGAGGAAAAGTACGCTGCCATCCAGCGGGAGATTAACCGGCTGGAGCACACCGGCGTGGCTCCCTCCCTGGCACTGACGGCATTTCTGACGGAGCACGGCACTGCCGATGCCCCGGATGGCTGTTCTCTGTTGGCGCTGCTGAAGCGGCCTCAGCTCCACTATGATGAGTTGGCGCCCTTTGACCCCAGCCGTCCGGCGCTGACGGCGGATATTGCCGAGGAGATCGAGATCTCCGTGAAATATGAGGGCTACATCAAGCGCCAGCTGCAGCAGGTAGCGGAGTTCAAGCGTGTGGAGGGTCACAAGCTGCCCCTGGACCTGGATTACAACGCCATTCAGGGTCTGCGGCTGGAGGCAAGAGAGAAGCTCTCCGCCGTGCGGCCCATGGATCTGGGACAGGCGTCCCGAATCTCCGGCGTCAGCCCCGCCGATTTGACGGCGCTGATGATCTGGCTGGAAAATAAACGCTGAAAGAAGGATATTCATGCGAAAGTTTTTAGCAATCGTGGTCTGCAAGCTGGGCCGCTTCGTGGGCAAGCTCATCGGCAAGGGCAGCTCCATGCCCGGCAAGTTCGCCCTGAAGATCTGCCCCGACATTTTGAAGCGGGTGCAGCTGCCGCCCCACATCATCGCCGTCACCGGCTCCAACGGCAAGACCTCCACTGTGGAGATGATCGCCACGGTGCTGCGGGGGCAGGGGAAGAACGTCATTTACAACGCCGAAGGCTCCAATCAGGTAGAGGGCGTCACCACATTGATCCTGACCCACGCCACCCTGGGGGGGAAGGTCAACGCAGATGTGCTGCTGCTGGAAAGCGACGAGCGGTACGCCGCCCACAGCTTCAAGTATTTCCACCCCACGGAATTTGTCATCACCAACCTGTACCGGGACCAGCTCACCCGGAACGGTCACCCCGAAAGCGTGTTTGACGCGATCCTCCCCGCCATCCACCCCGATACGGAGCTGATCCTGAACGGTGACGATCCCCTGTCCAGCTGCTTTGCCATCGGCCATGAAAAAGTGAAGTGGTTCGGGCTGAACCGCTGTGCCACGGATACGGAGACCCCCACCGGGGTCTATCATGACGGGGCCTACTGCCCAGTGTGCCACGCGCCCATGGAATATGAGTACGTCCACTACAACCACATCGGCGCGTACCGCTGCACCAGCTGCGGCCACGCCCGGCCCGACCCGGACTACGCCGCCACGGAGCTGGACCTGCAAAACGGCAAACTGATCCTGGACGGGCAGTTCACCGTGGCATTGGCCTTCCGCAGCATTTACAATGTGTATAACATTCTGGCGGCCTATGCCGCCTGCCGGGAATGCGGCGTGGAGGGAGCCGCCATTGCGGACACCCTCAGCAGTTACATTCTGAAAAACGGACGGATGCAGACCTTCACCCTTGGTCAGCACCACGGCATCCTGCTGACCAGCAAGCACGAAAATTCCATCGCCTATGACACGAACCTCCGCTATATCGCTTCCACCAACGAGGATTGCACGGTGCTCATCATCGTGGACGCCGTATCCCGGAAGTATTTCACCAGCGAGACAAGCTGGCTGTGGGACATCGACTTTGACCAGCTGAATGTCCCCCATGTGAAGCGGGTCATTCTCTCCGGTATGTACCGGAATGATCTGGCGGAACGGTTCCGGTTCACCGGCGTTCAGAACTGGGAAGTCATTCCCGGCATTCCGGACGCGGCAGCAGCGATCCGGGACAGCGGCAGCGAGGCGTTGTATGTAGTCACCTGCTTCTCTGACCGGGACAAGCTGCTGAATCTGCCGGATGTGAAAAAGGAGGGCTGAGCCATGGAATTGAAGATTCTGCATTTCTATCCGGATCTCATGAGCTTGTATGGCAGCTATGCCAACGTGTCCATTCTGAAGCGGACGTTGGAGGAAATGGGCAATACCGTCACTGTGGAGCGGGTGGAGCTTGGCGGAGACGCCGATCTGACCCATGCGGACTTTGTCTACATGGGCGCAGGTACAGAGCGGGCGCAGAAGGCGGCTCTCCTGTATTTTTCCAAGCTGGGAGATGCTGTAAAAGCGGCGGCGGACGCAGGCGTGACCATGCTGTTCGCCGGGAACTCCATGGAGCTGCTGGGCAAGACCATCACCGATGACGCCGGAAAGGTGTACGAAGGACTGGGACTGGCGGACTTCGCTGCCGTCCAGAACAAAAAGCGGTTCGTGGAGGACGTTTACGGCCACACGGACCTCTATGAGGACGCAGTGGTGGGCTTCGTCAACCGCTGTTCGGTCATTACCGGCGTGGAGACGCCGCTGGTGACTTCCATGGACATGGGCCACGGCAACGAGGGACCCTGCGGCCCGGAGGGATATCACAAGGGCAGCGTCTTTGCCAGCCAGCTCACCGGGCCGATTCTGGTGAAGAACCCGGCGCTGCTGAAGATCATGGTACAGGCCATCTATCGCCATCGGGGAGAGACCTGCCCGGAGATCCCGGTAGATCAATACATGGCCGAGGGCTGGGCCATCACAGCGGAGCAGTTGAAGGCCCGCTGCACGAAATAAAAGAAAAAAGCACGGCGAAAGCCGTGCTTTTTTGTATCTTGACCGTTCAATTTACCATTCCAAGGACCGGACCCGGATCACGTTGGCTGTGCGGCGCACATCCTCGATCACGTTGTCACCCACCTTGCTGCCAAGGTCCACCATGGTATAGGCGTAATCCCCACGGGACTTGTTGCTCAGATTTTCCACGTTGACGCCGTCCCGGCCAAACAGACTGGTGATGTTTGCCAGCATGCCGGGGACGTTCTTGTGCAGGACGCACAGCCGCTGGACACCGCTGCGGTCCATGGTCATCTCCGGTAGATTCACGCTGGAGCGGATGTTGCCGCTTTCCAGATAGTCCCGCAGTGTATCTACTGCCATGGCGGCGCAATTCTGCTCGCTTTCCGGGGTGGAGGCCCCCAGATGGGGCATGGCGATGACGTGGGGAGCCGTCAGGAGACGGTTGTTGGGGAAGTCGGTGATGTAGGCGGCCACCATACCGGTGTCCAGCGCCGTCAGCATGGCTTCATCGTCTACGATCTCGCCCCGGGCCAGATTGATGACCCGCACGCCCCGCTTCATGGCGGCGATGGCGCTGGCGTCGATCATGCGGGCAGTCTTTTCCGTATAGTGGATGTGCATGGTGATGTAATCCGACCGCTTATAAAGATCGTTGATATCCTTTACCACATGAACGTGGCGGTCCAACCGCAAAGCGGTATCCACGGACAAAAACGGATCGTAGCCGTACACATCCATGCCCAGAGAGATGGCGGTGTTGGCCACGATGGAGCCGATGGCTCCCAGACCGATAATGCCCAAAGTCTTTTTATAAAGCTCCGGGCCGATGAAGGCAGACTTGCCCTTTTCCACCACGGTGGAGACATCCACCCCGGAGGCTGCCTGTTCCCGGACCCAGCGGATGGCACCGGGAATGTCCCGGGAGCCCATCAGCATGGCACAGATCACCAGTTCCTTCACGGCGTTGGCGTTGGCGCCGGGGGTGGAAAACACCGGGATACCCGCCGCTGCGCAGCGGTCCAGAGGAATATTGTTGACCCCTACGCCCGCACGGGCAATGGCCAGCAGACCGGGGTTGAATTCCAAGTCCAGCAGCTTGGCGGAGCGGACTAAAATTCCCTGAGGGTCCTGTACCGCATCCCCGACCTCGTACAGCTCGGAGGGGAACCGGTTCAGACCTACGGGGGAAATTTTGTTCATGGTTTGAATACGATACATGGGGATATCCTCCTTGGCGGCTCCGGTGAGCCGCAATACTCCCGGCGGAACGTGCGGCGCTGGCGTCGCTTCCGTCGAGGTAAATTTCATTATACGGTCCTTTCTTTCGGAATCAATGTCCGAAAACGAAAAAAAGTTTTGCTTTTTGTGGAATTCTTTGTTCAAAAAAGCGTCAGTCCTTCTATGACGCACAGATACAAGAAAAACCTCACGTTTTTGGCGGAAAATGTGAAATTTCCCATTGAAATTAGGGAAACTGTGCATTATAATATGTGACTGTATGTAAAATCTGTAAGGCCATCAGTTGACAAGAATCGACAGACGTTCTTCTCTGATTCGGAGGGCTGTCTGCCGACTGTTGTCAATTGATGGTAAAAAACAAGAAGGGATGTTCCAGATATGCAGAACGAACATTTGAGAAACGTAGCCATCATCGCCCACGTTGACCACGGCAAGACCACCTTGGTGGACGAGATGCTGAAGCAGGGCGGCGCTTACCGGGAAAATCAGGAGGTCGTGGACCGTGTCATGGACTCCGGCGACTTGGAGCGTGAGCGCGGCATTACGATTCT
>OLGL01003353.1_pt1 | contig 10311 bp, 7 predicted proteins | sample 1605041 | NCBI WGS metagenome assembly OLGL01 (sample SAMEA3888905, study PRJEB22519) | human gut metagenome | biome: human gut; feature: human-associated habitat; material: faeces | place: Denmark | collected 2010 | reverse complement strand
TTTGGGACCGACCTGGGGAGGAAGAGGGAGTCTGCCGCAGGAGAGAGGACAGACCGGAAAACGGTGTATAGCCAGGATGGCCAAAATCCTGGGGAGTCGATATACAAAAGACACAATACTTGTTGAAAAAGTATCATTTTAGTATAGTAAACGCACTATACAGGAGGCGCGAGATTGTGAAAAACATGCAAAAGAATACAATATATGTATAAAAATATTGACAAAATTGTGCAATACTGATATGATTAATGCCATAAGAAAACGGTATTACTATAAAAAGGAGGATTACATTTATGAGAAAAAGAAATGCAGTCAGAGCAGCGGCAGCAGCTCTTGCAGCCACAATGGTCCTTACGGCATGCGGCGGTGGCGGCGGAAATGAAACGACCGCAGCAGCCGGAGGAGACACCGGCTCCGCAGCAGCTGGCGGAGATGCGGCAGCTTCCGGTTCCGGCGAGGTTGGAAAGACCGATATTACTTTTGCCATGGGCGCAGATATCGTGACCCTGGACCCGGCAGGCCAGCAGGACACTACCACATCCGTGATCATCAAGCACGTATACAGCACGCTGCTTGATATCAGCGACGAGGGAGAGCTGGTTCCGGACCTGGCAGAGAGCTATGAGCTGGTGAATGATACAGACTTTGTGTTCAAGCTGAGAGAAGATGCCGTATGGTCCGATGGGACTCCGGTGACAGCCAACGACGTTAAATTTACCTTTGACCGTGCAAAGAATATGCCGAAGACAAAGAGCAATACTTCCAAGGTGAAAGAAGTAGTTGTGGACAACGAGCACCAGGTAACGATCAAATTAACAGAACCTTATGCTCCGTTCAAATCCATCGTTGCAAACTCCAACTTAAGTATCGTGCAGGAAGCGGCCGTGACAGCAGCCGGCGAGGCCTACGGCGATGCAGATAATGCGGTTGGTTCCGGTCCATTCACTGTAAAGGAATGGGTTCCCAACGATCATTATACACTGGAGAAAAACGCCAATTACTGGGGGGAGGAGCCAATTACCACATCCATTACCTGCCGTGTGATCCCCGAGGGCAGCGCCCGCGCCATTGCCCTGGAGACTGGTGAGGTTGATCTGGTATGGAACGTGGACCCTACCGACTGCTCCAACATCGAGGCAAATTCCGATGTGAAGCTTTTATCCCAGCCGTCCTCTTCCATCGAGTATCTGGGCATGAATGTGACAAAAGAGCACTTTAAGGATCAGAAAGTCCGTCAGGCCATCAACTACGCAATCGACAAGCAGGCATTAGTGGATACCATCGTAGAAGGCCGCGGAACCGTTGCCAACAGCTATATCAATAATACGATCCCTGGCTGGACCGACGAGGTAGAGGCTTATCCCTACGATCCGGAAAAGGCAAAAGAGCTTATGGCTGAGGCTGGATATCCCGACGGCTTCTCCTGCCAGCTCTGGGTAAACGGAGACGTTCGTACCCGTTCCGCACAGATGGTACAGGCGCAGCTGGCTGAGATCGGCATCACTGTAGATATCTCCACAATGGAATGGGGCGCATTCCTGGATGCATTAAATGCAGGCGAGCACGAAATGTTCATCCTTGGATGGTCCAACGGCACGTTCGATGCTGACGGAAGTACGTACCAGTTATTCCATTCCTCCAATCATGGAGCCACCGGAAACCGTGCGTTCATGACGGATGCTACTGTGGATGAACTGATTATGAAGGCAGCCCAGGAGAATGATAACGAAAAGCGTATGGAATACTACAAAGAGCTTCAGATCTACCTTCACGATCTGTCTCCGTGGTGCCCATTCTACTATAAGAACGACAACGTAGGCGTCCGCGCAGACTTACAGGGCTTCAAGCTCCACAAGGGCGCAAGCCACTATCTGGGCAACTGCCATTACGCAAAGTAATCGCTTTTTCAAAAATTGAATAAAAACTGAGATGGGGAGCGGGTCCTGGACCTGCCCCCATTAAAAAAGACATAATTATCAGAAAAAAGCCGTTTAGCGGCGGAATGGAAGGTATAAATGAGCAGGTACATACTGAAACGTCTGGTAATGCTTATCCCGGTTCTCATAGGTGTTACCTTTATGGTTTACTTCATTTTAAGCCTGTCACCAGGCGATACCGCTGCGATCATCGCAGGAGAGGGCGCAGATGCCCAGACCATCGAAGCAGTCAGAAAAGACCTGGGCCTTGATAAGCCCGTGATCGTCCAGTACGGAAAATATATGTGGAACCTTCTCCATGGCGACATGGGCGTATCCTATTCCACAAAGCGTCCCGTATTTACGACCATCATGTCTTCTTTCCCCAATACAGCGAAGCTGGCCTTCTGGTCTATCCTGGTGGCCGTAGCCATCGCTCTTCCCATCGGTATCATCAGCGCCACCAGGCAGTACAGCGCTGTGGATAACGTGGGAATGGTCGCAGCCCTTTTAGGTGTGGCGACGCCGAACTTCTGGCTGGGCTTAATGCTCATCATCGTGTTCTCGCTGAATCTGGGGATCCTTCCCTCGGGCGGTATGAGCGGATGGAAGAGTTATATCATGCCTGCCATTACCCTGGGAACCGGCGACGCGGCCCTTATCTGCCGTATGACCCGTTCCTCCATGCTGGAGGTTATCCGTCAGGACTATATCCGTACAGCCAGGGCAAAAGGTGTTCCGGAAAAGACTGTGATCCGGAAGCATGCCTTAAAGAATGCCCTGATCCCCGTTGTTACCGTTATCGGCCTTCAGTTTGGTTCTCTTTTAGGCGGTGCAACGCTGACAGAGACGGTATTCGCATGGCCGGGAGTTGGCCGTCTGGTGGTAGACTCCATTAAGAGTAAGGACGCCCCCATGGTTCTTGGATGTATCGTCATGCTGACGATCACGTTCAGCGTTATCAACCTGATCGTGGACCTGCTCTATGCGTATATCGATCCGAGGATCAAAGCACAGTATAAGAAGAAATAAGGAGGCAGCGTATGGCAACGACGAACAACAGCGCCGCACAGGCTGGCACGGCCACCAAGAAGCGTGGTCAGTTTAAAGAGACGTGGCGGCGTTTAAAAAAGAATGGCCATGATCGGACTTACAGTAGTGGTCTTCCTGGTCCTGATCTCGATTTTTGCAGACGTGCTGTTTGACTATGATACAGTTGTTATCAAGCAGAATACCCAGATCCGTCTCCAGGGCCCCAGCGCAGAGCACTGGCTGGGAACCGACGAATTCGGACGTGATATCCTGGCCCGTCTGGTACACGGCTCCAGAGTATCCTTAAGCGTAGGCGTTGTGGCAGTGTCCATTTCCCTGGTCCTGGGCGGAAGCCTTGGCGCAGCGGCCGGTTTCTACGGCGGCACCATCGACAACGTGATCATGCGTTTTATGGATATCCTGCTGGCAGTACCCAGCCTTCTGCTTTCCATTACCATTGTATCCGCTCTGGGACCCAGTATCATCAACCTGATGCTGGCCATCGCAATATCGTCCCTTCCCGGCTACGCGCGGATCGTCCGTGCCTCCGTCCTTACCGTAAAGGACCAGGAGTTCGTGGAGGCGGCAAAATGTATCGGGGCCAATAACTTTGAGATCATCCTCTCACATATTATCCCCAACTGTATGGCACCCATCATCGTACAGGTATCCTTAAAGGTAGCGTCCGCGATCCTTTCCACTTCCGGATTAAGCTTCCTGGGACTGGGCGTAAAGGCGCCCACGCCGGAGTGGGGCGCAATGCTTTCCGGCGGCCGCGCATATCTGAGAAATGCGCCGCATCTGACGATTTTCCCGGGTATCGCGATCATCATCACGATCCTGTCCCTGAACCTTTTAGGCGACGGACTGCGTGATGCACTGGATCCGAAGTTAAAGAAATAAGGGAGGACAGGAACAGTGGCAGAAAATAAAAAAGACCTGATTCTTGATATTAAGGATCTTGTGATCCATTATGAAACCGACGACGGAACCGTTGAGGCCGTAAACGGTCTGGATATCCAGCTGGAATACGGCAAGACCCTGGGACTGGTAGGAGAGACAGGCTCCGGAAAGACCACCACGGCCCTTTCCATCCTGCGCCTGGTTCCGGACCCGCCGGGAGTCATCAAAAACGGCTCCATCACTCTGGATGGAAAGGATATTTTAAATCTTCCCCAGAAGGATCTGGAGTCCATCCGCGGAAACCTGGTATCTATGATCTTCCAGGATCCCATGACATCCTTAAACCCGGTGCTTACAGTCGGCGAGCAGATCGCCGAGGTAATCGGGCTCCATGAAAATATCAGTGAAAAAGAGGCCGCCGACAAGGCTGGCCAGATGTTAGAGGTGGTAGGGATCCCCAAAGAGCGTTACGGCGAGTACCCCCACCAGTTCTCCGGCGGAATGAAGCAGCGTGTGGTCATCGCCATGGCCCTGGCCTGCAACCCGAAGATACTGATTGCGGATGAGCCCACAACGGCTCTGGATGTGACCATCCAGGCCCAGGTACTGGAGACCATGAAGGAGCTGAGAGAGAAATTCGGCTCCGCCATGATCATGATCACCCACGACCTGGGGATCATCGCAGAGGTATGCGATGAGGTATCCGTAGTATATGCCGGTCAGATCGTTGAGCACGGAACCCTGGAGGACGTATTTGAACGCACGCTCCATCCGTATACAGAGGGACTGTTCGGCTCCCTTCCCAACATCGAAGAGAGACGTCACCGTCTCCAGCCGATCCCGGGTCTGATGCCAGACCCCACAGATCTTCCCAAGGGCTGCTGCTTTGCCCCCCGCTGCAAATACTGCACAGAGGCATGTACAAAAGCCCGTCCGGAGATGAAATGGGTCAGCGATACCCACTATGTACGCTGCTCCAGATACGACGAGCCTGGATTTAAGATTGAAAGGAGTGTGCAGTGATGTCCGACACGATCCTGGAAGTAAAACACTTAAAGAAATATTTTAATACTCCCAAGGGAACCCTTCATGCGGTTGACGACGTCAGCTTCACACTGGAACGCGGAAAGACCCTGGGAATCGTAGGAGAGTCCGGCTGTGGAAAATCCACCACTGGCCGTGCGATCCTCCGTCTGATCGAGCCCACCGCCGGCGAGGTGATCTTCAACGGCGAGGATATAACAAAGAAAAACAAAGAGCAGATGCGCCTTTTAAGGCGGGAGATGCAGCTGATCTTCCAGGACCCCTATGCGTCCCTGGATCCCCGTAAAACTGTCAGTGAGATCATCGGAGAGCCCTTAAAGCTCCAGAAGCTGATCCCGGATGCCAAAAAGAGGGCAGAGCGCGTTCATGAGCTGATGGAGGTCGTTGGACTGGCAGACCGTCTGATCAACACCTACCCTCATGAGCTGGATGGCGGCCGCCGTCAGCGTATCGGCATCGCCCGCGCCCTGGCCATGGAGCCCAAGCTGATCATCTGTGACGAGCCTGTGTCTGCCCTGGACGTTTCCATCCAGGCCCAGATCCTGAATCTGATGCAGGATCTTCAGGAGCAGATGGGACTGACCTATATCTTTATTACCCATGACCTTTCGGTCGTAAACCATTTTGCCAATGATATCGCTGTTATGTACCTGGGGCAGCTGATCGAGAAGGCTCCGTCTGTGACCTTATTCGATAATCCGGTCCATCCATATACCAAGGCCCTGCTGTCTGCGATCCCGGTGCCCAGTCTCAGGAAGAAGAGACAGAGAGTTATGTTAAAGGGTGAGATCTCCTCCCCCATCAACCCGAAGCCGGGCTGCCGGTTTGCTGTCCGCTGTCCGTATGCCACAGACCGTTGCCGGACCGAGGAGCCCAAGCTGGTGGAGATCGAGAAAGATCACTTTGTTGCATGCCATCTGACGGAAAAATAGTGAAAGGAAGCCCTCGGCATGGTATAATGCAGAGGGCTTGTTTCCTGTCCACACAGGCAGAAACGGCCAGATGGCTGTTTTTATGCCAGGCTGCTTTATTGCGTTGAACCGGAAACAGTAAAATCATTTAAAGAAGGAGACCAGAACATGAAAAAGATCGGAATCAATGACTTTACGTTCTACAATTACCCCACAGGGATCACCGCTTCTCCCGACGGAAAGCATGCTGCCATTGCGGTAGTAAATGCCAACGAAAAGGATAATACATACGATTCCTGCCTCTGGATCCATGACACAGAGAGCAAAAAAACGAGAAAGCTCACCAGTGGGAAAAAGGAACGCACTTTTATCTGGCTGGATAATGAAACGCTTCTTTTCACCTCTGACAGAGAGAAGGAGTATGCGAAAAAGGTAAAGGACGGAGAGGACTGGACCTGCTTTTATAAGATCAGTATTTACGGCGGAGAGGCCCAGTTTGCCTTTGCGGTTCCGTATAAGGTGACAAAAATGCAGCTGGCCGGGACGAAGCTGGTCCTGGGAGTAAAGTATGACTACAACAAACCGGATTTTGCCCATATGGAAGGGGAAGAGAAGGAAGAGGCCCTGAAGGCATGGAAGGACGAAAAGGATTATGAGGTCTTTGATGAGCTTCCGTTCTGGGCCAACGGACAGGGGATCGTAAATAAGAAGAGGACCCGTCTGGCTGTGTATGATATGGAGACCGGCGATGCAAAGATCGTAAGCCCGGAGTATGACAATGTGGAGGGCTTCTGGACTGAGGAAGGAAACAAGGTCCTTTTCATTTCCAGCCATTATACAGATAAGAAGGATGTATACGAGGGCCTTAAGATGTATACCATCTCCGAGGACAAGGTGGAGACTCTGGTGGAGCAGGGAGATATGAGCATCGACTATGCCTGCATCTTAAACGGCAAGGTGACCTTCTTCGCTTCTTATATGAAGGAGTACGGCTTCAATGAAAACGACAAGCTGTATACAGTGGAGAACGGCAAGGTGGAGCTGCTTTCCGATTACGATGACAGTATCCACAACAGCATCTGCTGCGACTGCAAATTTGCCGACGGCCCGGCCATTGTACACGATGACAAATACATTTATTTCCTGACTACATTAAGAAAGAACACGGCTCTCAGAAGATTTGATGCCAACGGCAATCTGGAGACACTTATTGACCGTCAGGGAAGCCTCCATACCTTAAGCCTGTGCGGGGATAAGGTATACTTCACCGGCATGAGAGAAATGGGACTGACCGAGTGCTACTGCTTTGACGGAAAAGAGGAGGAAAAGCTGACCTCCTTCAACGACGAGATCATGGCAGAGCGTTCCGTCCTTCCGGTGGAGGAGTTTACCTTTACATACAAGGGACTGGAGCTGGATGGCTATGTGATCAAGCCGCTGGATTATGATCCCAATAAGACGTATCCGGGCATCCTGACCATCCACGGCGGCCCCAGAGCCACCTTTGCTCCCACCTTCTTCCATGAGAACCAGGTATTTGCCAATGCCGGCTACTTCGTATTCTATACGAACCCCTTAGGCAGCGACGGACGCGGCAATGATTTCGCAGACCTGTCCGGAAGACACGGCAGCATCGACTTTGAGCACTGTATGGCTGTGACCGACGAGGTATTAAAGCGGTATCCGCAGATCGATGAGAAGCGCCTGGGAGTTATGGGCGGAAGCTACGGCGGATTTATGACCAACTGGGTGATCGGAAACACCACGAGATTCGCGGCGGCTGCTTCCCAGAGAAGCATCTCCAACTGGATCTCCAAGTGCATGACCACAGATATCGGATACTACTTCAACATGGATCAGATCAAGGCCGATCCGTGGGGAAATCCGGAGAAGATGTGGTCCCATTCTCCGCTGAAATATGCCAACATGGCAAAGACGCCCACCCTGTTCATCCAGTCGGACGAGGACTACCGCTGCTGGATGGGAGACGCCATCCAGATGTTCTCTGCCCTTAAGTATTTCGGGGTAGATGCAAGACTGTGCCTGTTCCATGGGGAAAACCATGAACTGTCCAGATCCGGAAAGCCCACCCACAGGATCCGCAGGATGCAGGAGATGATGGACTGGTTCGATAAATATCTGAATTAAAAGGGGAAAACTCCGGAGCTGTCGGGAAGCGTGATCCCAGGGGAATCTGGGCACGGCCATTTCCGGCAGCTCCGATGGGTATAACAAAAAAGGGAGGTTCTACAAAAATGAAGAAGAACAGATGGAAGGCAATGGCCGCACTGGCAGCAGCTGCCGTACTGGCGCTGAGTGCCTGCGGAAACTCCGGGGAAGACGGGAGCACCCAGGCAGCCGCATCCGCAGACGCAGGGGATGCAGCCGCCGCAGCGCCCACAGGAACAGGGGAAGGCTCCGGAGAGGTTGGAAAAAGTGATATCGTGATCGCTGGAAAGTCGGATATCAAGACCCTGGATCCCATGGGTACCAACGACACCACATCCTCCATTGCCCACCGCCACATTTACAGCCGTCTCATTGAGATCGATGAAAATTCTGAGATCGTAGGCGATCTGGCCGAGAGCTGGGAGCAGGTTTCCGATACGGAATGGAAATTCAAGATCCATGAGGGCGTCAAGTTCCACGATGGCACCGACTGTACGGCCAGCGATGTGAAATTCAGTCTGGAGCGGGCCAAGGAAATGCCCCGTGTCAAGCAGTATGTGGAGCAGATCGACAGTATCACTGTGGAGGATGATCACAATCTGACCCTTCATCTGGCAGAGCCTTACGCGCCGTTACTGGCTGCGCTGAGCCATACGGGTACCAGCATCGTGCCCGAGGCCGCTGTGACCGCCCAGGGCGACGCATTCTGGGAGAATCCCATCGGCACAGGCCCCATGCAGTTTGTGGAGTGGGTGCCCAATGACCATTACAGCTTAAAGCGGTTCGACGATTACTTCAAGGGACCTGGAAAGACCACCAGCCTGACATTAAGGATCATGCCCGAGGGCGGAGCCAGGACCATCGCCCTGGAGACCGGCGAGATCGACATGTCCATTTCCGTGGACGCCACAGACGTGCAGAATGTAAAGGCCAATAAGGAGCTCATGGCTCTGGAAAAGACCTCTGTTTCTGTGGAGTATCTGGCCATGAACTGTGAGAAGGAGCCCTTCAACGATCCCAAGGTACGCCAGGCCATCAACTACGCTTTAAACCAGCAGGAGATCATCGACGTGGTCCTGGAGGGCAGAGGCCAGGTGGCCAACAGCGTCATGAACGTCAATATCCCGGGTTACAGCGAGGAGATCACCGGCTATTCCCAGGATCTGGAGAAGGCCAAGGCCCTGATGGCAGAGGCAGGTTATCCGGACGGCTTTAAGACCACCCTGTTTGCATCCGGCGATGTGAGAAACCGTGAGGCCCAGATCATCCAGGCCCAGCTTCTGGAGATCGGCATCGAGGTGGATATCCAGCTTTATGAGTGGGGCGCATTCTTAGACGCCATCAATAAGGGCGAGCACGATATGTTCATCAGCAGCTGGTCCAACGCCACCATGGATCCGGATGCCAGCATTTTCCCGCTGTTCCATACAAAGAACTTCGGAGCCACCGGAAACCGTGCGTTTTACAGCAATCCGGAGGTGGATACGCTGATCGAGCAGGCCCAGAAGGAGTCCGACAACGCCAAGCGTATGGAGCTTTATAAGGAGATCCAGCAGAAGATCAACGACGACGCTCCGTGGGCATGCCTGTTCTATGGAACCACCTGTACGGGTATCCGGGCAGACTTAAAGGGCTTTGTGCTCCATCCGTCGTCTGCAAACCATTACGAAAATCTGTACTACGAAAAATAAAAACTGCAAACCAGTAAAAAATGCAGGCTTTCCGGCGGAAACGCTGCGGAGGCCTGCTTTTTTATACCATATGTATGGGAGGAATCAGCATGAGAACAGAGATCCAGGATTTTATTGACCAGGAGGCGCCGTCCGGGCTCCAGCTGTCTCCAGATGGCCGCTTCGGGGCCTTTGTGGTGACGAAGCCGGATGGGGAGGAAAACTGCTACCATTCCTGGCTTCAGGTGGTGGATGTGGAAAATGGGACCGTCCGGAAGCTGACCAGTGGAAAAAAGGAGAAGAGCTTTGCCTGGGAGGACGGGGAGCAGCTTTTCTTTGTGGGAAACAGGGAAAAAGACAGGAAGGGAGAAGCTCTGCTTTACAGGATTTCCGTTGCCGGAGGCGAGGCCGAGCTTTGCGGGACACTTCCCAAGGGCACCAGAAAGATCCGGTGCCAGAACGGGATCCTGTACTGCCTGGTCCATGAACATTATTATGAAAAGGAAGAGGATTATGAGGTCTTCGACGAGATCCCCTTCTGGAGCAACGGTGTGGGGATCGTCAATAAGGTCCGGGACCGGCTGTACCGGTATGATCTTAAGACCGGAGAGGCCAGAGTCCTGTCGCCGGAATATGGCCAGGTGGAGGCCTTCTGGGCTGAGAATG
>OLGL01003350.1_pt1 | contig 10316 bp, 10 predicted proteins | sample 1605041 | NCBI WGS metagenome assembly OLGL01 (sample SAMEA3888905, study PRJEB22519) | human gut metagenome | biome: human gut; feature: human-associated habitat; material: faeces | place: Denmark | collected 2010 | reverse complement strand
GGCCTTTGATCAGTTCTGTTTCGTCGTCGCTCAGCACATGATCAATCCAGGGTACGCCACCGTAAGCCGACAGGAGAGACAGGTAGCGGTAACTACGGAAAAAGTAACCGACGGAACGCCAGTTCGCCTTTTCTACATCCGTCATTTTCGAACCGTCAATGCGGTCGAGCATCAGGTTGACCCTCCGGATATAGCTGTAATAGTTCCAGGAAGTATTGTCTTTCTTGTCGGGGATGGTCACCAGTTTTCTGATCCAGTTGCTTTCGCTGGTTCCTCTTGTCTGGTTGTACGAGATGTCGTCCGTAGAATTTTCCGAGCCATAGCCCAATGAAGGCAGGGTTTCATACAATCCCTAGGCGTATGCCTTGAAATTGTCGTATGTTTCAAAAGCCGTTTCGGCAGTCGGGTCTCCCAAAGGATACCTTTCCAGGAAATCGTTATTGAGACAGCTTGCTAACAAAACTGTACATATAAAGATTAAATATTTTCTCATAATACATTGGTTATTAGAATGTAACATTGATACCGAAAGAGAATTTTCTCATGAACGGATATTCCCAGGCACCTTTTGACAGCATATCGGTTTCCAATCCTTCCGGCAGGTGATCCCACGTGTAGAGGTTCTCTCCGCTGAAGAATACTTTCACATCGTCGAAGTAGAGACGCTGGGACCATACTTTGGGCAAGGTATAGGAAAGCGTGATGTTTTGCAGTTTCAGGTAAGAGGCGTTGGCGAGATACTTCGACTGTTTCCAGTGGTTGTAGCTTGTGTTTACCCCGTCGTTGGAATACACACGCGGATAATAGGCATTGGTGTTAGTCGGAGTCCAGAAGTCGAGAGTTTCTTTGAACAGGCTTCCCCAGCCTCCGGTAGGCCATGCGATCTGGTCGGTGCGCCAATAATCCCGTTTGCCTACGCCTCGGAGGAAGATAGAGAGGTCGAGTCCTTTCCAGCTGATTCCTGCGGTGATGCCGTAGTGGAAACGCGGAGTCGAGTTACCGATGATACGCTGGTCGCCGGGATTGTCGGCAGTTCCTTCGCCGCTCCAGATGGTTTCGGTATCGTCATCGAAGTTCTTATACAGCACGTCTCCCGGAAAAACTTTTCCTGCTCCTTTCGGAATGGGGATTCCCGGTTTTAGTGTACCATCTGCGTTGAAGTCGTCTTCCGTGTAGAAGCGGTCGGTGACATATCCCCAGATTTCTCCCATTTTCATGCCTTTGCGGTAAATCTTGTCGCCTAGCAGGTTGGTCTCATTATTGTATTTCGTGATTTCACTTTGTGAGTCGTACAGGTTGAATCCGATCCGGTAGCTCCAGTCCTTGTTGATGCGGTCTCTCCAGTTCAGTTCCAGTTCCCAGCCGTACGTCTTCAGGTCAGCGGCGTTCTGTTTGGCGGCGGTGGCTCCCACTACCCACGGTAGGTCCATACCGGGTGCCAGCATCCCTTTGGTGTCGCGGCGATACCAGTCGAAAGTACCGTTAAAGCGGTTGTCGAAGAATCCGAAATCGACTCCGAAGTCCAGTGTATATACCTTTTCCCACGAGAAACTGCTGCTGACCATTGCCGGTGCATTCAGTGTAGTCGTCTTTTGTCCGTCCACCAGCCATTCCGTCAGGTAAGGTGACATGGAAGGGATGTAGGGATAGTTTTCCGGAGTGTTGTCCGGCTTCAGTATGATCTGGTTGCCGATAGAGCCCCATGAGGCACGTAGTTTCAAGTTTGACAGGAAGCTTTTGGTATTCTTCATGAATGCTTCTTCCGAAATGCGCCATCCGGCGGAGAAGGAAGGGAAGAAACCGAAACGGCTGTCTTTCGGGAAACGGGATGTACCGTCGTAGCGTCCGTTGGCTTCGAACATGTATTTACCGTCGTAAGTGTAATTGACACGGTAGAACAAACCTCTGATAGCATATTCATCGAAACTGTCGGTGACGGATGCCGTTCCGGTAGAACCGGAGAGCGACGGCAGATTTTCCAGTAATACGTCCGTGCGCTGCGACCATTGCGATTCCTTATGACTCTCTTCCTGATTGTAACCACCCATAATAGAGATATCATGTTTACCTATTGAAAAGTCGTAATTGGCGAATGCGTTAATAGCGTTGTAATTGGTGAAACCTTGCGTCAGGGCATAACGTGAGTTCTCTACATTGTTCAGCAGCCCTGTAAAGTTGAATCCTATATACTTGTATTTGTTGACGTACATCCGGTTGTACTCGGTGATCCGGTTGTAGGTATATTCACCTGTTATTTTCAGTCCTTTCAGCGGAGAGATGATGACACGTCCCAAAGTACGCAGGTTGGTCTTCTTGATCACCCTCGGTTCTCCGTAGCGTACGAAAGTAGCGGACGTTTCGGCAGGATATTCGATGCCGTCTTGTTCGTACGGCAGGATGTTGTGGTAGGACGGCAAGTACATGGCACTTCCCCAGACACCGTTTCGTCCGCCTTGCTCCACTTTGTTCTGGGTGGAGTTCGCGTATCTGATATCCAGTTGGGTGGTCAGCCACTTGTTTACGTCGACACTCAGGAAGCTGGACATATTGATACGGTCAAATTTGTCTTTGTCCGTTACCAGAATGCCGTCCTCACCGGTATATCCCAGGCTTAGTCGGTAGCTGGTACGCTGGCTGCCTCCCGATACGGAGAAGCTGTGGTTCTGCATGAATCCGAAGTTATCCATCATATCGGCAAACATATCATTCTCCCGCATCAGGAACAGGTTGCCCTGATCGTCGAAAATATATCCGTTCGGATAATTGGAAGGATTCGCCTGATAGTCTCGTATGTAGCCTTCCCATTGGGTGATGTTTTTTCCGTCTACATAGGTATCGTTTGCCCATCCCATTTCCTTGTACGCCAGTACCGATTCCAGCGGACTTGCTTTCTGCGGAAGCTCCGATGCTTTCGAGAAAGAGAAGTTGTTGTTGTAATTGAATCTGGGAGCCATGTCCTTTTTACCTTGCTTCGTTGTAATCAGAATCACACCAAAAGCTGCGCGGGCACCGTAGATAGCTGCGGAAGCGGCATCTTTCAAAATAGAGACAGATTCAATATCCTGCGGGTCAATCATATTGATATCCATCGGTACGTTGTTTACCAATACGAGAGGCTCACCACCGTTGATGGAGGTTGTTCCACGGATATTGTACGTCATGTCGTCTCCCGGAGTTCCCGTTGTCGATTCAATTTTTAGTCCCGGCACGACTCCTTGCAGGGCAGCCGAAACGTTGGTAATCGGGCGGTCGCCCAACGACTCTTTGATATTTACAGAGGCTACAGCGCCGGTCATATTCACTTTTTTTTGTGTTCCGAATCCGATGACTACCACTTCATCCATAGTCTGGGTATCTTCCTGTAGCTGTATGTTGAAAAGTGTCTTGTTTTTGACTGTTACTTCTTGTGTGACGTAACCGATATAAGTAACCCGTAACTTACTGTTGGCAGGTACTTCCAGTGAGAATTCCCCATTCATGTCGGTAATGGTCGCTTGTTTGCTGCCGTCAACCAGAACATTTGCTCCAATCAGAGGTTCGCCCTGCGCATCTGTTACGGTTCCCCGTATTTTTATGGACTGCTGGGTAGAAGTAGTGTTGTTGGGGGCTGCTTCTGCCTTTGCCGGGACAGGAATGATAATAATATGCTTACCTTCCTGTCTGTAAGTGAATCCTGTTCCTTTGAGTACGGAGTTCAGAACGGAAGAGACTGCTTCTCTGACAAAATTGGCGCTGACCTTTTGTTTCACGTCCAGTTTCGTCTGATTATAAGCGATACTAAAATCGGTCTGATCTTCAATGATTTCGAATACTTTTAATAGAGGTTGGTTTTTCATAGATACCGTTATTGGCTGATTTTGCCCATAGGCTATGTTATAAAAACATAAAGCGAATAACAATATATAAAATTTATGAATTTTTACGGGATAACCTATGCCCGACAATTTATAAAATTTCATACTTTTGTGAGTTAATCATTAATACTAATTTAAGTGTACACAACTAATTTAAATGAAGTAATTTTGATTTGGGGGAGTTGGTATCCGCGAAATATCGACTCCCTTTTTTCTGTCTATCAGCCTCCTTTCTTATTTAGGGGTGAATAAATTAAGAGAATGTTCTCGTCTTCGACTTTATAGTCTATGTTTCCTATGGTTTTGGTCACGATATTCATGATCTCCTTGATAGGAGCTTTTTGTTTGAACTTGATGGTATATACATCGGTGGTAGCCAGATGCGGAGGGACGATGATGTGTATGTCGTATATTCTCTCTATCGTAATGAAAATATCGCTGAGAGTCATTGCCGCAAAGTTCAGCTCGCCTCTGGTCCAGCCGGAGTAGACAGAGGCGTCGATAATCTTTTTATTAAATTCTCCGGACGGGTTGTCATATTCCAGTTGCTCGTTCGGTGTAAGGGTGATGATATCTTCATTGTTTGCTTTCTGAACGACTACGGAACCCGATTCCAAAGTAGTGGTTGTCTTCTCGTCTTCTGCATAAGCGTGTACGTTGAATTTAGTTCCCAATACTTTTACTTTCAGATGGTTGGTCTTGACGATAAATGGATGTTGCTTGTCTTTCTTTACGTCAAAATTAGCTTCTCCTATCAGATATACCGAACGGATATCCCCGGTGAACTTTTGCGGATATACCAGTAAAGTTCCTGAATTGAGGTATGCTGTGGTGCCATCGGGCAAGGTAACCTGTTTTTGTTCGCCTCTGGGCACATAGTACTCGACAAGTTCTGTATGCTCTTCATTCGATTGTATATATAGGTAGGATGCCACCATAGAGAGCAGGGGAAACAGTAATACAGCCGCCACCTGCAGCCATCTGCGCAAGGTATACCTTGCAGTTGCCTTCCGCTGTCGGGGCGCAATTTTCCTGCGGAAGTTCTGATAGGAACGTTCAGTACTTGCATCGGCTTTGAAATTCTGATCTTCCCATAATTCCATCAATGCTTCATCTTTTTCCGCCTGTTCACTGGAGTCGACAAGCCATTTCCATAACTTCTCTTTAAGTTCCGGACTGAACTTATCGGAAGTAAAGTTTTTAATTATTTTATGAGCGTTCGACATATTAGCGCATTTTAGGTGTGGTTACATATATAAGATACGTAACAGATTAATAACGCACAGCCTCTATTCTACTTTTTTTTAGAAAAATAGAATAAAGGTTATGAATAATGCTTTTCGGATGTCGGTAAGTGCTTGTGAAAGGTGGTTCTCTACTGTTCGTTTGTTGATGCTTAGTTCGCGGGCTATTTCTTCGTTGTTCATTCCTGATTCCCGGCTCATCTTATATATTTTCTGTCGTTGCGGAGGCATTTTTTCTACAACCATTGTCACCAATAGTTCGAGTTCTTTGAGATGGATGTTGTCGTCGGTTTCGTTGCTTTCCAGTGGCGGGATATACTTTTCGGTTTCTTTCTGCTGATAGTTCCTGAACAGTAGTGTGCGTTCGATGTGCCGATACACCGCATTTTTGGAAATGCGGAAAAGATAAGGTTTAAGGTTATTGATGGTATGGAGGGATGAGCGGTTGTTCCATAACGTAAGGAAGATGTCCTGCGATAAATCTTCGGCCTCTTCTTGCGATTGCAGTAGTCCGTTGATAAACCCTTTGATGCGGGGATAGTAGTATAGGAAGAAAGTTTTAAAGGCTTTCTCATCTCCTTCGCTAATAGCCTTCAGAAGTTGTTTTTCGTCAAAGGTTTCCATTGGGGGTATTTTTTGTAAATGCTGTAAACCCTGCAAAAATAAGTAAATTTTGTATCGAACCCCGTTTATTAACATAAAAAACTCTTTTTTTTCTTTCCGGCTATGTCCGGCGGAGTGGTTGACAGTGGATTTATAACCTCCTTGTATTTCGGCTAGTATAAAATGAGTTCAAAATCTGCGTAAACAGGAAGATGGTCACTGATTCCTCCCTGATATTTCATTCCTTTATAGGTACGGAAAGGTTCATCATCACCGTATTTCTTGTCTTCTGTCAATAGAAAGGGGAGGCGGGCAACAGTTGCTTTGTCTTCACCGGTGAAGAATTTAGAGGAAGTATCGAGTAAATTGCCGGATACGATCAAATGGTCGAGCAATCCCCATTTTCCGTGGTATTTATAGGAGCCAAAATGGCGGGATGTTGCTTTTCGGGCAAGCAGATGGTAGAGTTTCCGGGGATTGGGGTAGGTGACTGACTGTTGGGGATCAGTAGCTTCTAATATTTCTTTGATGGATTTATTGGTTGGGTAGTCATTAAAATCTCCCATGATGACCAGTTGTGGATGAAGGCGGATATTCAGCAGACTGTCGGCTTCTGTGCGTAGTATTCGGGCAGCGTGTAGCCGGTAAGGTTCGGATTCCTTGGCTCCACCGGACCGGGAAGGCAGATGGCAGACGATTACATCAAGTGTATCTCCGGTTAATAATAGTCCGCTGACGTGCAGTAAATCTCTTGTGGGGCGATGATGCTTGAATGAGGGGATGGGGATAGACCGGAAAGATAATAATTTGAATAGGTCACGTTGATATAATAAAGCAACATCAATCCCTCTCAGATCGGGAGAACTTGTCATAACATACCGGTAACTCAGTTCCTTTAAAGGAGAACGTCGTGTGAGGTCACGTAGTACACTGTCGTTTTCTACTTCACAAAGACCTACAAGGGCGGGTGGATTCCATTCACCGACGGCAGTGATGACACGGGCCATATCAGCCAGTTTCTTCTTGTACTTGGTGTAGTTCCAGTGACGGATAGCGTCGGGGAGAAATTCATTATCGTTCTTTAGTGTATCGTGGTGAGTGTCAAAGAGGTTTTCTACATTCCAGCTCATGACACGAAAGGGAATTCGTTCTTCGGCGGAAGACTTCTTCTGGGAAACAGATTGTTTATTGCTGAACGATTCTTTTTCGGTAAGGGAAGTTTGCTTTGCAAAAGAAGTTTGCCCTATGATATAAGAGGGCACGAAAAAGAGCATTATAATAAAGATGACGGTCATAGCAAATCTTTTTCTGCTATCACCATCATCTTTTCTATGATGTCTTACCTGACTGTTATTTCTTGGCAGGAACATGTGCCAGAATATCCAACAGGTGCTTCCAGAACTTCTCAACGGAAGGGATGTGCATCCGTTCGTCGGGAGAGTGTACTCCGGTGAGAGTAGGTCCGAAAGAGATCATATCTAAAGTCGGATACTTGTCGAGGAACAAACCGCATTCCAGTCCTGCGTGAATTGCTTTCACTTTCGCCTCTACACCGAAAAGTCGTTTGTAAGATTCTGCTGCCACTTCGAGGATAGCTGAATGAGGATTCGGCTTCCATCCCGGATAACCTTCACCGAAGGTCACATCAGCGCCTGCCAGCTGGAAGACGGCACGCACCGTATTCGCCATGTCATTGCGTGCAGATAAGATAGAGCTGCGTTGGCTGGTTTCGATGCGGATAATATGATTCGGTTTCATTTTGACAGAAGCAAGGTTGGTTGAAGTCTCTACCAGTCCGGGGATATCCTGACTCATGGCATATACACCGTGAGGAGCAGCATACAATGCTTTCAGCAAGCGGGTAGTAGTATCCTGGTCGATAGCCATTTTGCGGGGAGTTTCCGATTCAAGAACCAGTTTCAGGTCCGGTTCGGTGACGGCCAGTTCGTTTTCTACTTCACTGGTGAAGATATTCAGTTCCGTGCGGACGTCATGTTTGGCATCTTCGGGAACTGCACAGATGGCGTATGCTTCGCGGGGGATGGCATTGCGCAGGTTACCTCCGTTGATTTCGCAGAGATACAGGTCCTGCCGGTTAGCCATTCGGGACAGGAATCGGTTCAGTATCTTGTTTGCATTGCCTCGTCCCAAGTGAATATCACCACCGGAGTGACCGCCTTTCAGTCCTTTTACTTCTACTTTAAAGAAAAAGTATCCTGCGGGGACTTCTACTTCTTTATAACTAAACTCTGCAACGGAGTCGATACCTCCGGCACATCCGATAAAGATTTCTCCTTCATCTTCGGAGTCGAGGTTCAGCAGAATATCACCGCTCATGAAACCTTCTTTCAGCTCGAAAGCTCCGGTCAGACCAGTTTCTTCATCTACGGTAAACAGGCATTCCAGCGGGCCGTGCTCGATGCTGTCATCCGCCAGAATAGCCAGTTCGGTAGCTACACCGATACCGTTATCAGCTCCGAGGGTAGTTCCTTTGGCTTTCAGCCATTCTCCGTCTATTTCTGTTTCGATAGGGTCGGTAAGGAAGTCATGCTGTACATCATTGTTCTTTTCGCACACCATGTCGATGTGCGATTGCAATATGACAGTCTGAAGGTTTTCTTTGCCCGGAGTGGCGGGCTTTTTGATCAGTACATTCCCTGCTTCGTCTACATTGGTCTCCAGGTTATGTTTTGCTCCGAATGCCTTTAGGTAGGCAATTATTTTCTCTTCCTTCTTGGAAGGACGCGGCACTTGGCAGATTTCCTCAAAATACTTGAATACGCCAGCCGGCTTAAGGTCTTTTTTTTCCATGCTTTTTTCTTTTATAATAGGAATAGGAGGTTCATTTTGGTTCCTCTTATTGCTAAATATGGTTAATTTGCTTGACTTATCTGAACTCGTTTCTCATTAAAGCCTATCTTTGCACTCACAAAATTAATAGAAATGGTTGAGACTATACTGATAACTTTGTTAATAGTTGCTATTTCCCTGCTATTATTAGGGGTGAAAGTATTCTTTACGAAGGGGGGGAAGTTCCCTAATGGTCATGTGAGCGGTAATAAAGAGTTGCGTAAGAAAGGAATCGGTTGTGCGCAGTCGCAGGATCGTGAAGCACAAAAGAAATCACGTTTTTCTATTGATGAGTTGGAAAAAGCCTTGAACGATAGTATGAACTAATTAATTAAAAACAATATTTTAGAGTTATGAATAGAATAAACTACCTCATGAACGGTTTAGCTGCACTTGCGTTTATCGTTTTATTCTCACAATGCGCCGGCAAAGCTGATAATCAAGTTGCAACTACTCCGGCTTCGGCTAATGCAGAATTGTCTGGAATGAAAATAGCTTATGTTGAAATAGATACCTTGTTGGCTAAATACAATTTCTGTATTGACTTGAATGAGGCTATGGTAAAGAAGAGCGAAAATGTTCGCATGACGCTGAACCAGAAGATGACAGCTTTGAACAAAGAAAAACAGGAATTCCAAAAGAAATATGAAAGCAATGCTTTCCTGTCACCGGAAAGAGCTCAGCAGGAATACAATCGTTTGGCTAAAATGGAACAGGATTTGCAGGAATTGAGCAACAAACTTCAAAATGGTCTGATGGAAGACAATAATGCTAACAGTTTGCTTTTCCGTGATTCTATCAACGCTTTCCTGAAAGAATATAATAAGACTCACGGATATAGCCTGATTTTCAGCAACACTGGGTTTGATAACCTGCTTTATGCTGACAGCGCTTTTAATATCACAAAAGAAATTGTAGATGGATTGAATGCCAGATATTCATCTGCTAAGAAATAAAAAACGTCTTTTTTAGGCCCTTGGGTTTCCTAAGGGCATTCATGATTTTAATAAATTGATGCCTGTTCAAGACTGAGAAGCTTTGAACAGGTTTTTTTATTTCTCTTCTTTTGCTTCTTCCTGTGGAATGCGGAAAGCGGTGTAAAGTTCAAGTACGGCAGCGATAGTCAGACAGGCAATCCATTCATTTCCACGGGTGGTAAACATGAAAGCTCCCGTCAGTATTAGCGCAAGTGCTCCGAATATCTGCTGGATGCGCAGACGTTTTAAAATTTTGCTTTTTCCTTTAACCGGTGTGTTTACTTGTGCCAGAGCAATGAATCCGGCTCCGATGGTATAAATATAAGGAGCATAGTTCCATCCGGTGATATATACAGCAGCCCCTGTGAGAGCCATGATTGCGCCTACGGCGAAAAGTGCGGGTACTAATTGTTTCATTTATTATCTTCAAAAACGTAAATATCTTCGTTGGGCTTCTTCATCAGATACTTTTCACGTGCCACCTGTTCGATAGCATCCGGATTGCTGTTCAACTCGTTGAGACGTTTGGTGTTCTCTTCGTAGTCCGCCCGGTATTTTTCTATCTCTTCTTTCAGCTGGCTGATTTCGCGTTCGTATCCCAGACGGCGGAACAGGCTGTTCTCGTCCAGAAAACCAATGATAACAGCAAATGCAACGACGGTGATAAGATACTTACGTCGGCATATGAAACTCCAGATAGTGATCAGTTTATCCATAACTTCTCTTTTTTATATCCGCAAAGATAAAACTAATAACTTAAAAACTTATCGCTTCTGCTTCAAAACTTC
>OLGL01003348.1_pt1 | contig 10333 bp, 7 predicted proteins | sample 1605041 | NCBI WGS metagenome assembly OLGL01 (sample SAMEA3888905, study PRJEB22519) | human gut metagenome | biome: human gut; feature: human-associated habitat; material: faeces | place: Denmark | collected 2010 | reverse complement strand
TCGATCTGATCGCTCTTGCAAATCAGGTAGAAAAGATGGTGCAGGACATTGATCTGGATATCAAAGTGGCAGTGATGGGATGTGTGGTCAATGGCCCCGGAGAAGCAAAAGAAGCGGATATCGGAATTGCAGGCGGTATCGGAGAAGGGCTTCTCATCAAAAAAGGTGAGATCGTAAGAAAAGTAAAAGAAGAGGAATTGTTAGAAACACTGCGTCAGGAGTTATTAAATTGGAACAGGTAAAGAACGAAAAGACATTTTTTGAGGTTTTCCCGACCTTGCGGGCAGATGGAGAATTGAAAATGTTGTTTCAGGATGTGGAAGTGAAAAAGATCACGACCAATTCTACACGAGAATTTTTGCATATTCATATGGTCAGTCATCATCTGATCCCGAAAAAGGTGATCTGGAAAATGGAGCAGAGTATCAAGGAGCAGCTGTTTGGAACGGCATCGGTGGCAATCCAGATCGAAGAGTTTTATGTGTTATCGGAGCTGTATACACTGGAGACGCTGCTTGCAGAATACAAGGAGAGTCTTGTTCTGGAACTGGAAAAGAAAAGTGTACTGGCAGCCAGTATGTTTGAACAGGCAGAGCTGCATTTCGAAGGGGAAAAAATCGTATGTGTAGAGCTTTTAGACAGCATTGTTTCGGAAGGAAAGAAAGAATATATCGTGACGCTTCTGGAAGAGGTACTGAGCCGCAGATTTGGGATGCAGGCGGAAATCCGTGTACTTTACCGGGAGCAGGAGGAAAATCAGAGCCGGGAATATGATGAGCAGCGCATCCAGCAGGAAATCAATGCGATCTTTGAGAGAAGAGCAAGACAAAAGGGAGAGATTTTGCAGAAGCCGATTTCAGAGAGGCAGACGGACTCTGCAAAAGAGAAGAAAACAGCAGATTCCGGCAAGAAGGAGAGTGCAAAATCCGGATTCAAAAAAGGAGAATTCAGAAAGAAAGAGTTCCAGCGTCCGCTTAAGCAGGGGGATGATCCGTCTCTTGTTTATGGTAAGAATTTTGAAGATGAACCTCTGACTCTGGATCAGGTTGTCACAGAGATGGGTGAGATCACTATTCATGGTAAGATCATCAGCTTTGATACAAGGGAGATCCGCAACGAGAAAACGATTCTGATGTTTTCTGTGACAGATTTTACAGACACGATTACAGTTAAGATGTTTGTAAGGAACGATCAGCTGGCGGAGCTTTTGGGAGATATTAAAAAAGGGGCCTTTGTGAAGATCAAAGGGGTGACGACCATTGACAAATTCGATGGGGAGCTGACCATAGGTTCTGTTACCGGAATTAAGAAGATTGGAGACTTTACTGTTTCGAGAGAAGATTTAAGCCCGGTCAAACGGGTGGAGCTTCATTGTCATACAAAAATGAGTGATATGGACGGTGTGTCCGAGGTGAAGAGCATCGTAAAAAGAGCTCATGACTGGGGGCATCCGGCAATCGCGATTACCGATCACGGAGTTGCCCAGTCGTTCCCGGATGCCAATCATTATATCGAGACGCTTGATAAGGATGATCCGTTTAAAGTAATCTACGGAGTGGAAGGATATGTGGTTGATGATCTGACAGAGATTGCGGTCAATGCCGGGGAGCAGACACTGGATGACACATATATTGTGTTCGATATCGAGACGACAGGTTTTTCTGCAATCAAGGATAAGATTATAGAGATCGGGGCAGTGAAGGTAAAAGATGGTGCTATCGTAGAAAAATTCAGTACATTTGTCAATCCAAAACGTCCGATTCCGTTTGAAATTACACAGCTGACCAGTATCACGGATGAGATGGTCTTAGATGCACCGGATATTGAGAGCGTACTGCCTGAGTTTCTGGAATTTGTGGGAGATGGTGTTCTTGTGGCGCACAATGCCGGGTTTGATGTGGGCTTTATCGAGCAGAATTGCAGATATCAGGAGATCGAACCGGATTTTGTCTCAGTAGATACGGTGGCGCTTGCGAGAGTGCTGCTGCCGACCTTATCAAAATACAAGCTGAATATCGTGGCAAAGGCACTGGGAATCTCTCTGGAAAATCATCACCGTGCGGTGGATGATGCAGGAGCAACGGCGGAAATTTTCGTGAAGTTTGTAGAGATGCTCAAAGACAGGAATATCACAACGCTCAAAGAGATGAACCGGTTTGGGGATATGAATGTGAATGCCATCCGGAAGCTGCCAACACACCATATCATCATTCTGGTAAAAAACGATATCGGAAGATTCAATCTGTACCAGCTGATCTCAGCTTCGCATCTGACATATTTTGCGAGAAGACCGAGGATTCCGAAAAGTCTTTTGAATCAGCACAGAGAGGGTCTGATCATAGGAAGTGCCTGTGAGGCCGGTGAGTTGTATCAGGCGATCCTGAACCAGAAATCTCCGCAGGCTGTTGCAAGGCTGGCAGAATTTTATGATTATTATGAAATCCAACCTCTTGGAAACAACCAGTTTATGATCGACAGTGACCGGTATGGAGATATCAATTCCAAAGAGGATTTGCAAAATATCAACCGGGAGATCGTCAGTCTTGGGGAAAAATTCAAAAAGCCTGTCGTGGCGACCTGTGATGTACATTTTCTGGATCCGGAGGACGAAGTGTACCGGAGGATCATCATGGCAGGAAAAGGATTCGGAGATGCGGACACCCAGCCTCCTTTATATCTTCGGACAACGGATGAGATGCTGGAAGAGTTCTCTTATCTTGGTTCCGCGAAAGCCAGGGAGATCGTCATCGACAATCCGAACAGGATCTGCGATATGGTGGAAAAGATCTCTCCGGTCAATCCGAACAAATGTCCTCCGGTTATCGAAAATTCAGATCAGGAACTAAGGGATATCTGTTACAGGAAAGCTCATGAGATGTATGGAGAAGATCTTCCGAAGCAAGTTTCCGCACGTCTGGAAAAAGAACTGAATTCCATTATTTCAAATGGGTATGCGGTTATGTATATCATTGCGCAAAAGCTTGTTTGGAAGTCAAATGCGGACGGATATCTTGTAGGTTCGCGAGGATCGGTCGGATCTTCCTTTGTTGCGACAATGGCGGGAATTACAGAGGTAAATCCGTTAAGTCCGCATTATTATTGTTCAAAATGCCATTATAGTGATTTTGAGTCGGATGAAGTGCGTTCATTTGCCGGCGGATGCGGGTATGATATGCCGGATAAGAAGTGTCCGGTATGCGGAGAACAGCTTGTGAAAGCGGGATTTGATATTCCGTTTGAGACATTCCTAGGATTCAAAGGAGACAAAGAACCGGATATCGACTTGAACTTTTCCGGAGATTATCAGGCAAAGGCTCATAAATATACAGAAGTTCTTTTCGGTGAAGGACATACATTTAAGGCTGGAACGATCGGTACTCTGGCAGATAAGACAGCGTATGGATTTGTCCGGAACTACTATGAGGAACATGAGCAAAGAAAACGAAAATGTGAGATAGAAAGAGTGACCGAAGGGTGTACGGGAATCCGAAGAAGCACAGGTCAGCATCCGGGAGGTATCGTCGTTCTTCCTCACGGGCATGATATCAATGAATTTACTCCGGTTCAACATCCGGCAAATGATATGGAATGTGGAATTACAACGACACATTTTGATTATCATTCCATCGATCATAACTTGTTGAAGTTAGATATTCTGGGACATGACGATCCGACGATGATCCGTACACTGGAGGACTATATTACATCGGATGCTATGGAAAATGAATACAATGCAGATCATCCGTTTATTGCGACCGAAATTCCTCTTGATGATAAGGATGTGATCGAACTGTTTCATGGAACAGAAGTGTTGGGGATTAAGCCGGAAGATATTGACGGATGTAAGATCGGAAGTCTCGGAATACCGGAATTCGGAACGGACTTTGTTATTCAAATGGTTCAGGATACGAAACCGCAGACACTTTCGGATCTGATCCGTATTTCCGGATTATCGCACGGAACGAATGTGTGGCTTGGAAATGCACAGGAGCTTGTGAAGTCGGGAAAGGCGACGATTTCGACGGCGATTTGTACGAGAGACGATATTATGATCTATCTTATCAACAAAGGAGTAGAAAGTGCTCTTGCGTTTACGATTATGGAAAGTGTGCGAAAAGGAAAAGGACTGAAACCGGAATGGGAAGAGGCGATGAAAGCACAGGATGTGCCGGATTGGTATATTTGGTCATGTAAAAAAATTAGCTACATGTTCCCGAAAGCACATGCCGCCGCTTATGTTATGATGGCATATCGGATCGCATACTGTAAGATCAACTATCCTCTTGCATATTATGCGGCGTATTTCGGCATCAGGGCGGATGCGTTTTCGTATGCGCTTATGTGTCAGGGAAAAGAAACGTTGAATTATCATATAAAACAGTATAAAAGTAAAGGGGATCAGCTAAGCAAGAAAGAGCAGGACGTGCTAAAAGACATGAAGATCGTTCAGGAAATGTATGCCCGTGGATTTGAGTTTGTTCCGATTGATATTTATAGGGCGAAGGCAAAGATGTTTCAGATCGTAGACGGAAAGCTGATGCCGTCGCTTGCAAGCATTGAAGGAATGGGGGATAAAGCTGCCGAGGCAGTGGAAGAGGCGGCGAAAGACGGGGCGTATCTGTCGCTTGACGACTTCAGGCAAAGAACAAAAGTCAGCAAGACTGTGATTGATCTGATGGCGGAGCTTGGATTGTTTGGAGATCTTCCGCAGAGTAATCAGTTATCGCTGTTTGATTTTACATGATGGCAGAAACTTTTTAAACGCCGCGGAATGCGGAGAATAAAAAGATAAGATGCAGGAGAGAAAGACGTGATCAGAAAATTTCAAAGACAGGATCTGGAAGCGGCAGTGAAAATCTGGCTTGCCGCGAATAAAGAAGCGCATGATTTTATTGATCCGTGTTATTGGGAAGGTTACAAAGATGCGGTTAAAGAGATGTTTTTGCAGGCGGAAATCTATGTTTTCGAGACAGAAGACATGATGGAAGAGATATTTGATGAAACAGGCGGAATTCTCGGCTTTATCGGATTAGATAAAGATTATGTGGAGGGGATTTTTGTCAGAGGAGACGTTCGCTCCCAAAGTATCGGAAAGCAGCTTCTTGATTTTGTAAAACAAAAGAGAAAAAGATTAGAATTAAACGTATATGTAAAAAATAAAAGGGCAGTACAATTTTATGAAAGGGAAGGATTTTGTATTCAAAGAGAAGGAAAAGATGCGGAAACCGGAGAAAAAGAATATTGTATGCTATGGATAAAATAAATGACTTTTATATGAATCCGGAGAAAATATAAACAAGGCGTATGAAAACAGAGGAATAAAAACATCTGTTACATAAATGAGGATGGAGATGGAACATAGAAATTCAGTATTAATCGTAGAAGATGATGTAAATATTAACGGACTTTTAAAAGAAGCATTAGAAAAAGAAGGGTATATATGTACGCAGGCGTTCTCAGGTACGGAAGCAAGAATGATTTTACAGGGGGAAAGATATTCGGTTATACTTCTTGATTTAATGCTTCCGGGAATTCCGGGGGAAGAAGTACTTAGAGATATTCGAAAGAAAGGAAATACCCCGGTGATCATTCTAACAGCAAAAGATACGATTGATGATAAAGTGGAATTTTTGCGCGGCGGAGCGGATGATTATGTGACAAAGCCGTTTGATATTAAAGAAGTAACTGCCAGAGTGGAAGTGCAGATCAGAAGGGCAGAAACAACAGGGAGAAAAGAGGAGGAACACCGATTTACTTATCAGGAGCTGGAACTTAATAAGGGTGATTTTACTGTAAAAGTGGGAAATACAGAATTGCCTCATATTACAAAACAGGAATTTTCAATATTGGAGCTGTTGTTAAAACATCCGAAAAAAGTATTCAGCAAAGAAGAAATGTTTGAATATGCGTGGGAAGAGCAATATATGGGAGAGACAAAGACGCTAGACGTACATATAAGTAATATCCGCAAGAAGATCAAGGCTGTGACAGATAAAGAATATATTGAAACTGTATGGGGGATCGGGTACAGGCTTCATCCGTAATCTTTACTCTTTTTTTACTTTTTATTTGCGATTGATTAGCAATTTGTTTATAGAATGAGAGCAGATAAAGAAAAGAAAAGGAGAAAAAAGATGAGTGAATATTTATTGGCTACACACGGATTGACAAAACAATTCGGTCATCATAAGGCGGTAGATCATGTTGATCTTCATGTGAAAAAAGGTTCGATTTACGGCTTTATCGGAAGAAACGGAGCTGGGAAAACGACATTTTTGAAAATGATAAGCGGTTTATCACAACCGACTTCGGGTGAGATTGAAATGTTCGGATATAAGAATGCTCAGTTGAAAAACGTACGTTCAAGGATCAGCTGTCTGATTGAGTCGCCGGGACTATACGGAAATATGTCTGCTTATGATAATCTGGCGGTAAAATGCCGATTGTTTGGGATCAATGACAAAAGATACATTGAAAATATATTAAAAACAGTTGGCCTGTCTAATGTGGGAAAGAAAAAGACAAAACATTTTTCGCTCGGAATGAAGCAAAGACTCGGGATCGGTATGGCTCTTGTCGGAGAGCCGGATCTGCTGCTGCTCGATGAACCGATTAACGGATTAGACCCACAGGGAATCGCGGAAATCCGGGATATGATCTTCAAACTTCGAGATGAGCAGAATATGACGATCATTATTTCCAGTCATATTTTAGAAGAGTTGTCTAAAATCGCAACCCATTATGGAATTATTCATAACGGAACTCTCGTACAGGAAATTACGAAAGAAGAGTTGATGCAGCGCTGTGGAGAAAGGATGGAGATTTTTCTCGATGACCCAAAACAGGCGCTGCCGGTGCTGGATCAGATGGGATTTAAGAACTATCAGGTGACAGACAAGAATACGATCCACATATACGAAAGGCTGGATGAAAGCGCAGCTGTGAATATGGAACTTGCAAAAGCAGGTGTCAGTGTGAGAGGGATTGGAATTACAAGCGAAGAACTTGAAAATTATTTTCTGAATCTGACAGGAGGTGCCTGCAATGCTTAATATGATACGAATGGAATTGTTCCGTATGTTTAAAACAAAAAGCCTCTATGTAATCTGGACAATTTTTGCTGTTCTTATGATTGTGACAACAGCGCTTACAGCGGGTGAAATGGATGCATATTCGCTTGAGGATCGGCAGCAGAATTATGAATATGCAATGGAAGAACAAGAAAGCGGTCAGGTGAATCTTGGAATGGATGTGACGCCTCCGACAAAACCGGGGGAACAGGTTTCTGTTTTCGATATGTTTTTTGCAAATATAAAAGGAAAGGCCGTTGCGGTGTTTATGATCATCTTTACAATCCTGTATTCTACGGCAGATGTAACGAGCGGATTTGTGAAAAATATAGCAGGTCAAGTGAAAAACAGAGGTTTGATCGTATGTGCCAAAGCCGTATGTTTGTTCCTTTATACAGTATTGACGATGATGTTGTTCTTCATTGTACAGGCAGTGGCAAACAAATTGTTTTTCCATGAAGTTATACTGGGAGATAAAAGAGCATTTGCGCTTTATTTTCTTCTTCAGACGATACTGCATTTTGCTCTTTTGATGATCGTAATGTGTATTGCGCTTGTGATCAGAAATAATGTAGTCAGCATTGTGATAGGTATTTGTCTGTGTATGAATGCACTTATTATTTTTTATAGTTTTATTGATCGTATGCTTGCAAAAGTCGGACTGGAAAATTTTCATATGATCAATTATACTGTGAGCGGGAAGATTACGCTTCTTGGAACAGAGATTACATCGGAAATGGCGGTTACTTCTTTGCTGGTTGGATTTGCATTTGTGGCAGCCGCAGTCTGTTTGGGAAGTTTTGTGTTTAAGAAACGAGATATTTAACATGTATGTTATAGTTGGGATTTTGGTCGGAGTTATTATTACATTGATTTGTATATTGGGTAGTTATATGCGGCAGGTAAAAGATATCTGCCGCCAATTGCGTTTTCTGAGAGAGCATGAGAGCAATATGCTCATCACAAAAGAAATTAAGCTGGGAAATATTAAAGAGTTGACAGATCTTCTGAACGAGATGATTAAAGAACGAAAAGAAGAAGCTGCACAATATGTAAAAAAAGAACGGATGATTGCTGATACATATACGAATTTATCGCATGATATAAGGACGCCCCTGACATCAATGGACGGATATTTTCAACTGCTGGAAACCTGTTCGTCTGAAGCGGACAGGAAGCGTTATATCGAAATCATAGAGGAACGAATCGAAAGCCTTAAAGAGATGCTGGAAGAGCTGTTTACTTATACAAAGTTAAAAAATGAAACGTATGAATTGAAAAAAGAACGACAAAACTTAACTCAGATTCTGAAAGAAACAGTGTTTTCATATTATGATGAATGGGCAGAAAGGGGAATTGTTCCGGAATTTGACTTGACAGATACGCCTGTTTGGATCATGGGGAATGGACAGGCGCTTAGAAGGATTATACAAAACATTGTGAAAAACGGGTTGGATCATGGAAATAAAGAATTGAAGATTCAACTGAAAAAGAAGGAAAACAGAGCGAAGCTAGTGTTTAAAAATAGAGTGGAATATCCGGATCGGATCGATCTTCAAAGAGTCTTTGAACGTTTCTATAAAGCAGATGAAGCAAGAAGCAAAAATTCGACAGGACTCGGCCTTTCTATTACAAAAGGGTTTGTACTGAAAATGAATGGAGAAATCAGCGCGCAGATGAAGGGTGACTGGTTTAGTATTCATATCAGTTTTCCGTTAATATGAAGTTAAAACGGATGAGAGAGACTTTGTTTTTTCTTTCTTGATATCCTCTTGCTATCGGAACATGCTGACTATATAATGAAAACAGAAGAATGCGGGGCAGAATACTATAAACATCCATATAAAGTGAAGCGGATGAAAGTAACGAAAACGCAGCAGAAAGGAAGGAAATGGAAATGACGAGAAATTTTGGGTGTACGAAGGAAGGAAATCAGGCGAGTCTCTATGTGATAAGAAATGAAAACGGGATGGAGGCAGCAGTGACTGACTTAGGAGCGACACTGGTCAGTTTGAAGGTGAAAAATAAAGAGGGAAGCATGGCGGACGTTGTTCTGGGATATGAAAACGCGGCCGGTTATGAGGCAGGTACGTGCTTTTTCGGAACGATTGTAGGAAGAAATGCAAACCGGATTGGCGGCGCGCAATTTGAATTAAACGGAAAAACATATCATTTGACGGGGAATGATAACGGAAATAATCTGCACAGCGGTATGGATTTCTACAATATAAGGATATGGGAGACGGAAGAGGTGACGGAGACGTCTGTTCGTTTTAAACTTCATAGTCCGGATGGAGATCAGGGATATCCGGGAACGGCAGATATATACGTGACATACAGCCTTGATAAAGATGATAAGCTTGATATCTTTTATGAAGCTTTGTCGGACAAAGATACGATTCTGAATATGACAAATCATAGTTATTTTAATTTAGATGGACATAACAGCGGAAGTGTACTGCAGCATACGCTTACTCTGGAGGCGGATTATTTTACTCCGGGGGATGCACAGTCAATACCGACAGGAGAGATTCTTCCGGTGGAGAATACACCTATGGATTTTCGGGAAGGAAGAAAAATAGGAGAGAGGATCGAGGAAGAGTACGAACCGCTTCGATTCGGAAACGGATATGATCACAACTGGGTTTTGAAAAACAAAGGAAACTTTGAGAAAGTGGCGGAACTTATGGCTGAGGAAAGCGGAATCGTGATGGAAACTTACACGGATCGTCCGGGAATGCAGATTTATACGGCGAACTTTGTAGAAAATGAAGTAGGTAAAGAGGGCGTCGTATATGGGAAAAGAAGCGCAGTTTGTTTAGAAACACAGTGTTATCCTGATGCGGTTCACCATGAGAATTTCCCAAGTCCTGTATACCGTGCAGGTGAAAAATATACCGCACATACTGCATTTCGTTTTTTGATAAAGAAGTAAAAACAGATTGAAAAGACAGATATGAAACAGAAAGCTGCCAAGGGGTATATCAGCGGCTTTCTGTTTTTTGCATTAGTGGAGAATGTAATCCGGGAATGTGCCTTTTAAAAATTTCGATGATTGTGTCTGACTGAAAAAGGATGGGTACAAAATGACGGGAAAATAAGAGCTAAAATGACAAATATTATAAGACATGACTAATAAAATCTTAAAAAATTCAATATAAACAGAAAAATATTCTATGTTATATTTAAAAGAATTCATATAAACTGTCACTATCAACAAAAAATATCTGTGCGAAAAAGAGCAGAAGGGAGAAAAAGTATGA
>OLGL01003347.1_pt1 | contig 10336 bp, 9 predicted proteins | sample 1605041 | NCBI WGS metagenome assembly OLGL01 (sample SAMEA3888905, study PRJEB22519) | human gut metagenome | biome: human gut; feature: human-associated habitat; material: faeces | place: Denmark | collected 2010 | reverse complement strand
TGGAAGGCGACAACAAGATGTTCTACTCCATCTACGACAACGGCGCAAAGGCCGCCATGGGCAACTTTGCAGCCTTCAGCGCCATCCCCGGCGTGGAAGTCCGCACCGTGTTCTTCGATCCCGTCAACTCGCTGGTCTCCGGCAGCATGACCGAGCAGCAGTGGATCGATGGCATCAAGTCCGCCAGCGACCAGATGCGCGCCAACATCATCGAGTAATTAAGCCCTGCCCAGCGGGGGCGGTTTTTACCGCCTCCGCTTTTTTGGGCTGTACAGTACCATCAAGAAAGGAGCGGTCAATCCCCTATGAGAACGGATAAAAGCCGCAAACGGTTCGTATTCCTCTGTGTGGCACCAGCTACCATCCTGTTTTTCCTCTTTATGATCCTGCCCACTCTCAACGTGTTCCGCATGAGTTTGTATGAGCGGGGTGCCTATTCTCCCAACGAGACCTTTGTGGGGCTTAAAAACTTCCAGCATCTGCTGCGGGACGCCCAGTTCATCCGCTCCATGCAGAATATGATCCTGCTGGTGGTAACGGTCACCCTGATCACCTTCGCCTTTGCACTGGTATTTGCCGCCATCCTCACCCGGGAGAAGATCAAAGGCCAGAACTTTTTCCGCATCATCTTCTACATCCCCAACATCCTGTCGGTGGTCGTCATCTCCGGCATCTTCTCTGCCATCTATAAGCCGGAAAACGGCATGCTGAACAGCATCATCGGCCTGTTCCGCAACATGAGCGACCCCATCCTGTGGAAGGGCGAAAAACTGGTCATCCCCTCCATCATCATTGCCATGGTGTGGCAGGCCATCGGCTACTACATGGTCATGTACATGGCCTCCATGTCTGCCGTGCCCATCAGCCTGTACGAGAGCGCCAATCTGGACGGTGCCGGGCGGCTGACCCAGTTCTTCCAGATCACCATCCCCCTCATCTGGACGAATATCCGCACCACCCTCACCTTCTTTATCATCTCTACCATCAACATGGCCTTCCTCTTCGTCAAGGCCATGACCAGCGGCGGGCCCAACGGCGCATCGGATGTGGCGCTGAGCTATATGTACAGCCAGAAAGACGCTGGCCTGTATGGTTACAGTATGGCCATCGGCGTGGTCATCTTCCTGTTCTCGTTTGCCCTGTCCGCCTGTGTCAACAAGGTCACCAACCGCGATACGCTGGAATTTTAAGGAGGGAAGAAGATGCAGAATACCACCGAAAAATCTTCCCGCACTGCGGAAGGTCTGTACAAGTTTTTCATCTATTTTGTGCTGGTTCTGCTGGCCGTTACCATCATCGTGCCGGTGGCATGGGTGTTCATGGCCTCCATCAAGCAGAATGCAGAGTTCTACGGCAACCCGTGGGCACTGCCCGCCGGGTTCTACTGGCAGAACTTCGTCAACGCATGGAACGGCGCAAAGATGGGCGAATATATGCTCAACTCGGTCATCGTCACCGCGCTGGCGCTGGCGCTGCTGCTGGTCGTTGCCCTGCCCGCCGCCTACTGCCTGTCCCGCTTCCACTTCAAGGGGTGCAAGGTGCTGAACACCCTGTTCATGGCGGGCTTGTTTATCAACGTGAACTACATCGTGGTGCCCATCTTTCTGATGCTGCGGGACGGCGATGTGTGGCTGAAAAGCCACTTCGGCAGCGGCTTTTTGCTGAACAATCTGGTGGTGCTGGCGGTGGTGTACGCCGCCACCGCGCTGCCCTTTACCATCTACCTGCTGTCGGGCTACTTTGCCACCCTGCCCCACGATTTTGAGGAGGCCGCCTACATCGACGGTGCAAGCTATTTTTCCACCATGACCCGCATCATCTTCCCCATGGCAAAGCCCTCCATCATCACCATCATCCTGTTCAACTTCCTGTCCTTCTGGAACGAGTATATCATCTCCATGACCCTGATGAGCTCCACCAAGGCACCCCGCACCCTGCCGGTAGGTCTTTTGAACCTGATGCAGGCGCAGCAGAGCGCCGCCCAGTACGGCACGATGTATGCAGGCCTTGTGCTGGTAATGCTGCCCACCCTGATTTTGTACATCTGCGTGCAGCGGCAGCTGACGCAGGGCATGACCGTGGGCGGCCTGAAAGGTTAAGGTGACAGACGATGAAAACATACTGGAAAAACCATCCCGCCCTGCGCATGATCCTGATGCTGGTGCTGTTCGTGCTGGCACTGGTGCTGGTGGTGTCCGGCTGGAAAATGACCGGACAGCTGGCAGGGCTTGGCATCATGCTGGTGGGTGTAGCGCTGCTGCTGGCTGTGCTGGCCATCTACAATGCGACCTATCAGGATTGAGGATAAGAGAGAGGTAAAGGAGAATCCCTATGGATGAAACAAGAAAGTCCGGGCGCGTGACCATCCCCACCGACTTGGACGTGGTGCCCGAAACGCTGGAAATTCTGAAAAAGTGGGGTGCTGATGCCATCCGCGACTGCGACGGCACCGACTTTCCGCAGCAGCTGAAGGATGCCGATGCAAAGATCTACTCCACCTATTATACCACCCGCAAGGATAACGCATGGGCCAAGGCGAACCCGGACGAGGTGCAGCAGTGCTACATCATGACCGGCTTCTACACCGCACCCGGCGACACCGTGACCATCCCGCTGATGAAGGGCATCAGCCCGGAGCTGATGCAGGTGAACACCAACGACGACATCACCCGCTGGTGGGAGGTCATGGATCGAACCACCGGTCAGCCCGTGCCGCCGGAGCAGTGGAGCTACGCCGACGGCAGTGTGACCGTACAGGCCGTACCGTTCCATGAGTATACCGTCAGTTTTCTGGCTTACCTCATCTGGGACCCGGTGCATATGTACAACGCTACCACCAACGGCTGGACGAATTTTGAGCACCAGATCACCTTTGACGTGCGTCAGCCCAAGACCCACAAGTATTCCATGGAGCGCCTGCGCAAGTTCATTGCAGAGCACCCCTATGTTAACGTCATCCGCTACACCACCTTCTTCCACCAGTTCACCCTGATCTTCGACGAGCTGAAGCGGGAGAAGTTCGTGGACTGGTATGGATACTCTGCTTCGGTCAGCCCTTATATCCTCAACCAGTTTGAGCAGGAAGTGGGCTACAAGTTCCGCCCGGAGTACATCATCGACCAGGGCTACTACAACAACCAGTATCGCGTACCCAGCAGGGAATTCCGGGATTTTCAGGCCTTCCAGCGCCGCGAGGTGGCAAAGCTTGCCAAGGAGATGGTGGATATCACCCACGCGTGCGGGTGCGAAGCCATGATGTTCCTCGGCGATCACTGGATCGGCACCGAACCTTTCATGCCGGAGTTCAAGACCATCGGACTGGATGCTGTAGTGGGCAGCGTGGGCAACGGCTCCACCCTGCGCCTGATCTCTGACATTGAGGGCGTGAAGTACACCGAGGGCCGTTTCCTGCCGTACTTCTTCCCCGACACCTTCCACGAGGGCGGCGACCCGGTGCGGGAGGCTAAGGAGAACTGGGTTACAGCCCGCCGCGCTATCCTGCGCAAGCCCATCGACCGCATCGGCTATGGCGGCTATCTGAAACTGGCCTTGCAGTTCCCGGAGTTCGTGGACTACGTGGAGAGCGTCTGCAACGAGTTCCGCGAACTGTACGAGAACATCAAGGGCACCACGCCCTACTGCGTCAAGACTGTGGCTGTGCTGAACAGCTGGGGGCAGCAACGCGCGTGGGGCTGCCACATGGTCCACCATGCGCTGTACCAGAAGCAGAATTACAGCTATGCGGGCGTGATCGAAGCGTTGTCCGGCGCACCGTTTGATGTGAGGTTTATCAGCTTTGACGATATCAAAGCCGACCCGAAGGTGCTGGACGGCATCGACGTCCTCATCAACGTCGGCGACGGCGACACCGCCCACACCGGCGGCAAGGTCTGGGAGGACCCGGATGTTTCCTCCGCCGTCAAGGGCTTTGTCCATCGCGGCGGCGGTCTGATCGGTGTCGGCGAACCCGGCGGTCACCAGTATCAGGGGCGCTATTTGCAGCTGTCCGCACCGCTCGGCGTGGAGAAAGAAACCGGCTTCACGCTTAACTACGACAAGTACAACTGGGACGAGCACCGTGACCACTTTATTCTGACCGACTGCCCCGACCATGACGTGGACTTCGGCGAGGGGAAGAAGAGCATCTTTGCGCTGGAAGGCACCGAGATTCTGATTCAGCGCGACAAGGAAGTGCAGATGGCCGCGCACGAGTATGGCAAGGGCCGCGGCGTGTACATCAGCGGCCTGCCCTACAGCTTTGTGAACAACCGCGTGCTGTACCGCGCTATTCTGTGGGCTGCCCACGATGAGGCCGACCTGCACAAGTGGTTCAGCACGAACTACAATGTCGAAGTACATGCCTACGTCAAGAACGGCAAGTATTGCGTGGTAAACAACACCTACGAGCCGCAGGATACCACCGTTTATACCGGCGATGGCAGCAGCTTCGACCTGCACATGGACGCGAACGAGATCAAGTGGTATAATCTGTAAAACAGACAAAGGCGTGCCGTGTTTGTGCGGCACGCCTTTACCTGCAAAAACAATGATAAGGGGTTTATTATGGATAAACGTCCCAATATTATCCTGCTTATGGCAGACCAGATGCGCGGCGACTGCCTGGGTATTGCCGGGCATCCGGATGTGAAAACGCCGTTTTTGGATGCCCTGGCCGCCGAGGGTGTGCGCTATGAAAACGCCTATTCCGCCTGCCCGACCTGCGTTCCCGCCCGCGCCACGCTGTATACCGGCATGTCCCAGGAGCACACGGGCCGCGTTGGCTACGAAGATTTGATCCCGTGGGAGTACCCCCACACGCTGGCCGGGGAACTGAGCAAGGCGGGCTACTATACCCAGTGCGTCGGCAAAATGCACGTCCATCCGCTGCGCAACAACCTGGGCTTTAACGATGTGCGACTGCATGACGGCTATCTCCATGCCTACCGCCGCCCCACCACGCCCAGTTATGAGGACCAGCGCGTGGCCGATGATTATTATTGGTGGCTCAAACAGCAGCTTGGCGTGGATGCCGACCCCGTGGACACCGGCCTTGACTGCAACAGCTGGGTCGTGCGCCCCTGGATCTACGAGGAAAAGTACCATCCTACCAACTGGGTCGCCAGCGAGTGCCGGGATTTCCTGCGCCGCCGTGACCGCTCGAAGCCGTTCTTTTTGATGGCCAGCTTTGTGCGGCCGCACCCGCCGCTGGATGCCCCGGAATACTACCTGAATTTGTACAAAGATAAGCCGCTGGCCGAGCCTTGGCGCGGCGACTGGAACGACTGCGTCCGCTGGGAGCGCGACGGCCACAGCTACCATGCCCAGACGGCACCCTCGGATGAGAGCTACATCCAGCAGCTGCGGGCGGGCTACTATGCGGCGATTACCCACATGGATCACCAAATCGGGCGCTTAGTCTCCGCGTTGGTGGAGGAACAGATTATGGACAATACGATTATTCTGTTTGTCTCCGACCACGGCGAGATGCTGGGTGACCACCTGATGTTCCAAAAAGCCAAGCCGTTTCAGGGCAGCATCCATGTGCCGCTGTTTATCTCCGGGCCGGAGCGTTATGTCGGCAAGCACGGCACGGTCCGCACCGATTTGGCCGAGCTGCGGGATGTTATGCCCACGCTGCTGGAACTGGCGGGCACACCGATCCCCGAAACCGTGGACGGCACGAGCCTGCTGCACCCTGTTGAGCGTGAATATCTGCACGGCGAGCATACGCTTGGCGAGGATTCCATGCATTTCATCCTGACAAAAGAGGATAAATACATCTGGTACTCCCAGACCGGGCGGGAGCTGTACTTTGATTTGCGCAACGACCCGCACGAGAACAAGAATGTGCTGGACGAACACCCAGCGCGCGTAGCCGAGCTGCGCGAACTTCTCATCAACGCACTGAAAAACCGCGAAGAGGGCTACACCGACGGCCACAGCCTGCTTGTGGGCAAAACACCCGTGACCGTATTGCAGCATACCGAGGTGCTATGAAGCAGCTTCAATTCCTGATAAAACCAGCCGCAGGCTACTGCAACATGCGCTGCCAATATTGCTTTTACCGGGATGAGCAGCAAAACCGCGTGAACCCCGAAGACTGCATGATGACGCGGGCGACTGCCGAGACGCTGATTCAGCGCTGCTTTGTGGAAATTGAGCAGGGCGGCTTTGTTTCGTTTGCCTTTCAGGGCGGGGAGCCAACCCTGGCCGGGCTGGATTTTTTCCGCTTCTTTACGCAGACGGTGCGAAAGTACAACCAGAAGCGCGTCACCGTACAGTACGCCATCCAGACAAACGGCCTTGCCATTACCGAGGAATGGGCTGAATTTTTCAGCAAAGACCATTTTCTCGTGGGCATCAGCTTGGATGGCACCCCGGATGTCCATGATGCCCTGCGCCCGGACGCACAGGGGAACGGGACATGGGATAAAATCACGCAGACGATCAAACTGCTGCGCCGCTGCGGCGTGGAGTGCAACCTTTTGTGTGTCGTCACCAAGCGGCTGGCCAAAAAGGCGGAGCGCGTGTATAAATCCATGAAAGCCACGGGGGTGCGCTATTTGCAGTTCATTCCCTGTCTGGACCCGTTGGATACGCCGCAAGGGCAGCAGAACTACTCCTTAACACCGGAGCTGTACGCGCAGTTCCTGTGTGCCATGTTTGATGCCTGGTATCGGGACTGGAAAACCAGCACCTATATCAGCATCCGTTTGTTTGAGGATTATATTCATCTGCTTATGGGCAGCCCTGCGGGGACCTGCTCCACGACCGGTACTTGCGGTGCCTATATGGTTGTGGAGGGTAGCGGTGCCGTGTACCCGTGCGACTTCTTCTGCCTGGATGCCTATAAACTTGGAACTGTGCAAAACGACACCCTGCAATCGCTGCTTACCGGCAAGAAAATGCAGACATTTATCACAGACGGCTGGCAGATCCCCGCAGAGTGCCGGCAGTGCAGATGGATCCGCCTGTGCCGCGGCGGCTGCAAGCGCGACCGCAATGCTACCGACACTGCGCAGCGCAGTTACTACTGCAAAGCCCTGCAAAAGTTTTTTGCCTATGCGGAACCGCGCCTGTGCGAGATGGTCCGCGCCGTTCAAATGTACCGCTGAAAAGGAGACAGATTCTATTGGACAAGAAAAATAAATACTGGCAGCTGTTTCTCTCTACCTTTAAGTTGAGCGCCTGCACCTTCGGCGGCGGCTTCGTCATTATCCCCCTGATGCGCGAGCGCTTCGTGAAAGAACTGCGCTGGATCGAGGAAGAAGAAATGCTGGACCTGACGGCGATTGCCCAATCCAGCCCCGGCTCTATTGCCATCAATGCCTCGATTCTGGTGGGCTACCATGTGGCAGGCATCCCCGGTGCGCTGATTACCGTGGTGGGGGCAGCCTTGCCGCCGCTTATCATCATTTCCATTATCTCCGCGTTTTATCAGGCGTTCCGCTCCAACAAGTATGTGAGTATGGCGATGGCCGGTATGCTGGCCGGTGTGGCGGCGGTTGTCTTTGATGTGGTCATCAATATGGCGTGGCCCATCCTGAAAAAGAAGCGCTGGCTGCCCATCGCGGTCATGCTGGCGGCTTTTTTGGCGACCCGTTTCTTCTCGGTGAATATCATTTTAATTATTTTGGTCTGCGGTGTCATCGGCGCACTGGATACTCTGTATCTGCAAAAGCGGGAGGACGACAAATGATCTACCTGGAACTGTTCTGGAGCTTTTTCCAAATCGGCCTGTTCAGCATCGGCGGCGGCTATGCGGCCATGCCCCTGATTCAAAACCAAGTCGTGGATATTCACCCCTGGCTGACGATGACGGGCTTCGCGGACATTATGGCCATTGCCGAAATGACCCCCGGCCCCATCGCCGTAAACGCTGCTACGTTTGTTGGTATTCAGGTGGCGGGTCTGCCGGGGGCACTGATTGCCACGATCGGCTGTATTTTCCCGTCCTGCGTCATCGTCATGACGCTGGCCTACGTGTATTACCGTTTCCGCGGTCTAAGCGTTATGCAGGGCATCCTGGCCGGGCTGCGGCCTGCTGTTATTGCCATGATCGCTTCCGCCGGCATCTCCCTGTTGTGCATGGCCCTGTACGGGCAGCGCACTTTCCCGGCTGATTTGGGCAGCATGGATCTGATTGCCCTGGCTGTTTTCCTTGTGGGCTTCTTTATTCTGCGTAAGTGGAAGCCCAGTCCCATCAAGGTCATGGCGGGGGCTGCCATGGCCGGTGTCGTGCTGTACAGCATCGCGGCATAAACAAAAACTGAGAGGATATTTTATGATGAATGAGATTTTAGCCGCCTGGCGGTGGAACGGTTCGGTGTCCGAGCCGGTTCCCTATGGCGAGGGGCATATCAACCAGACGTATGCCCTCACGGTAACGTCTGCGCAGGGCGCAAAGCGCTACATCCTGCAAAAGATCAACACCGATACCTTCAAGGACCCCGCCGGCTTGATGGAAAATATCTGCGGCGTAACGGATTTTCTGCGTGAAAAAGCTAAACAGCGCGGGGCTGACCCTGCGCGTGCCACGCTCCATGTAGTGCCTACTGCGGCAGAAAAGCCTTATTACCAAGCCGCCGATGGCAGCTGCTGGCGTGTCTATGATTTTGTGGAGAACACCGTCTGCTTGCAGCAGGTGCAATCTGCCGAGGATTTTTACCAAAGCGCCGTTGCGTTCGGCAATTTCCAGCATCAGCTTGCCGCTTATCCGGCCCACACCCTCCATGAGACGATCCCACACTTCCACGACACACCCAAGCGCTTCGCTGATTTCCAGCGCGCTGTAGCCGAGGACCGCATGGGCCGCGCCGCCCAGGTGCGGCGCGAGATCGAGTTTGTCTGCGCCCGCGAAGCTGATTATCATGTGATGGTGGATCTGCTGGCGGCGGGCAAGCTACCGCTGCGCGTCACCCACAACGATACCAAGCTGAACAATATCCTGCTCGACAAAACGACGGGGGAGGGCCTTTGCGTCATCGACCTTGACACCGTCATGCCGGGCCTTGCCGCCAATGACTTCGGCGATTCCATCCGCTTCGGTGCCAACCATTGCGCCGAGGATGAAGCTGACCTCTCGAAAGTGAATTTTAGCATGGAACTGTTTGAAATTTACACCAAGGGCTTCTTGCAGGCAGCAGGGGAGGCGTTCACGCCTTTAGAGAAACAGACCCTGCCCTGGGGCGCCAAGCTGATGACAATGGAATGCGGCATGCGCTTCCTCTCCGATTATCTCGAGGGAGACCACTACTTCCACATTAACTATGAACAGCAGAACCTTAACCGCGCCCGCACCCAGTTCAAGCTGACCTCCGGCATGGAAGAAAACTGGGATGCTATGCAGAAAGTAATTGAGAAATACTGCTGATAAAAACCTGATACCCCCTTCTCATTCTGCGTTTTGCGTAAAGCAAAATCGCGGTTTCTCCTTTTTATAACGCCCGCGCCTGACAAGCGCGGGCGTTTTCTGTTCTATACAGAATAAAGTCGTCGGCACAGCTTTGCAACGCAGATTTATTGCGAAGGTTGTGTTGGTCAATCGGGTGTCAGCAAATTGGTGATTTTCTCGCAGTCCTGGGAAGTGTAGCCCCACAAAATCGAACTGAGAACCTCAATAGCTTCATCCCGGTGAACATAGTAGGTGCGCAGAGAAATGGAGATACCCTTGGTTTCGAGCAACTGCAAAATTGCACCCGCATTCTCGCACTGCTGCGGGGAGAGATAGGCATAGTACAAAATCCAGTAATAAAACTCGCCCTTTTTGTGTTTGCGGCGCATCAGGTCAATCGCGGTGTCGATGATCTGCATCATTTTTTTGCTGCGTTCCAAGGCGCGGGCATAGCTTTCCAGCCGGTTGCCGCCCTTGTTGACCTCGCTGTCAACAAACAGTGCGTCCGTGGACAGCCCATATTCGGCCTTGAATTCCTCTTGCAAATCGAGATCTGATACTTCCAAATTCCACATGACATCCCGGTACTTCCGCAAAAGCGTCCGTGTGTCGTGATAATGCGGGGATACATTGGATTTCTGTCTTTTGAATGGCATAAAAATACTCCCTGTTTTAGTTTGTCGAAAGAATTCTTTCAATTACTAAACAGAGAGAAATCAATGATTTTGACGCACAATTTGCAAAGAAAAAGAAAAAATCCGCATCGAAATCGCACATGTCGGCAATATCGATGCGGATTTTGGTTTTGTTTACAAGGGCATTGGTAAGTTGTGCAAGGACCAAGCTATTATTAGAACCCGTCAATCGCACGCTCAATCACGGTGGGAACAAAAATGGACATCACAACCAACCACACAGCTGCAATGGCTTGAATAAGGTTGT
>OLGL01003346.1_pt1 | contig 10338 bp, 5 predicted proteins | sample 1605041 | NCBI WGS metagenome assembly OLGL01 (sample SAMEA3888905, study PRJEB22519) | human gut metagenome | biome: human gut; feature: human-associated habitat; material: faeces | place: Denmark | collected 2010 | reverse complement strand
ATGCATATACCCCCTCATGAAGTAAGCTTCTCCAACTAGTTGGTCAATATCTTCCTGACTACCCTCTGTGATTTCATCTTTTTTGTTTATGATAGCATTGGCGTAATAGATGTTTTCATAATATGTTGCCCATCCAAATTCATAGCCACCAACAGAATTATCATCAATCCATTTCTCGATTTTTCCGAAGTCAGTTTGGCTTTGAGAGGCGTCTTCGACTATAATGTCTTCTGTACGCATATCACAGACACTTCTGTCTGTCAGGGAATTGGCATATACTTCTGTCATGAGTGCTCTATATTCTTCCAAAGTATTTGGGATCACTTTGCCTGTAGGCTGTATTTCCAGGAAATTACTGCATGAAGTCATAAAGAACCCCATTGCGAGCATGAGAACGATATATATTTTTTTATTCTTGTTCATATTCACTGTTCTTTAAAAGTTGAGGTTAAGGTTAAATGTTACCGATTTAGCAACTGGAGTGGAGTAAAGGTTGCCCATTGATTCCGGATCTAGGTAATTCTTGTAGCTGGAACCAAAAACAAATAAGTTACGTCCTTCCAGACCGATTGTCGCTCCTTTGACGTTGAATTTATGTAGCCATTCTTGTGGCAGAGTGTATGCAAGTCGTATGTTTTGAAGGCGTACATAACTGAGGCGTTTCACCCATAAATCAAGATTTTTATAGATTGTCCGCTCATTTTCAAAAAGATAGTAATCTGCTGAATAATAATTCCGGTTGACGAGAGCCGGAAGCTTTGAACTGCGATTTTCAGTAGTCCATCGGTTTAGTATGTCTCGGTTCGTATTATGTCCCGGATCATATTCGGTAACGCTATATGATGGGGCAGTGCGCACATGTGCTCCAAGATTATAAGCAAAGTTAAAACTCAGTTCCCAGTTGTGATAATTCAGCGTGTTGATGAAACCGCCGGTATAAGGTGCGTCTGTTGTGCCGGCATACTCATACAGATTTCGTTGGATGTCGGCTTTTCCATTATATTGGTATAAACCTAATCCGCCCGATTCGTCGTACATTTCAAAGTATTCTTCGACAGAAACAGCTTCATTGCTTCCTTTCGGATAGATAAGTATACGCCCTGTCTCTGGATCTACCTTACTTCGGATGGCGAAGATAGTACCTGCCGGATTTCCTTCTAGTCCTGGTGTCAGACTTTGTGTACTGGCCAAATCCTTTAAGACCTTATTGTAGTTGTAAGCGAAGTTAAATGTAGTATACCAGGAAAAGTTGCGAGTGGTAATATTACGTGTTTGCAGATTGACTTCAATTCCTTTATTTTCCATACTAGCCCAATTGATAGTCATTCCGTTGAAGCCATTTTCTAACGGCAGGTTTTTGACACCGATAAGATCTGTACCTTTACGATAGTAATAGTCTACGCTAAGATTAATCGCAGACTTAAGCACGGAAAAATCAACACCAATGTTGTATGATGCTGTCTTTTCCCAGCGTAACTTATCGTTGGGAGCACTCGAAATGGAGATACTGTTTTCAGTGTTATTAGGGAGAATGGTTTGAGTTCCATAGGTGCCTATAAGATACGGAGAAGTGTTCTTGTCAATGTTACCTTGCAATCCATAGGAAAGGCGTAATGACAAATTATCCATCCACCCTGTAGCTGGTTTGAAGAAAGGTTCATTGGATATACGATATAATCCACTAACTGAATAAATAGGTAAAAAACGGTATTTCTTATCTACTCCGAACAGGTCGGATCCATCCATGCGCACACTTCCTCCCAATGTATAGCGATTCATGAGGGTGTAAGAACCATTTGCGTAAAATGAAGCAAAGGCATTCTCTGTATAAGTTTTTATATGTAATGGATATTTTTTAGCATCCTGATCATCACGGATGACGACTGGTTTTGTTGTAAGTGTTTTAGGATCGTAGCCGTAAGCATTTGAAGTTAGTGAGTTATACCAGTTTTTTCGTATTTCAGAACCACCCATAATTTGCACTTCGTGTATATCTGCGAAACTTTGGCTCCATTCTCCTTGCAGTTTCCACGTAATCTGTGATGTTGTGGAGCCTGTAACTTTGTGCATACCACCTTCGGGAATGCGATATTTTGTTCCATTGTCGTATCTGCTTTCATATCGTAGATCACGCATGGTGAATGTATTGGCTCCGATGTATTGTTCCAGATCCAACTGTTCCCACTGTAATCCGACCTGTGAGGTTACTTTCCATTGATCATTGAAGCGTAGGTCAGTGTTAAAGATTGCATTGATTGCTGTTGTTATAGTTTCTTTATTTGTATTGGCTCTTTCTTCAAAAATATTGAAGCCTCGTAGCGGGTCAGGAATATCTTTATTTGAAATATCATAATCATACGCATAGTTACCATTTGAGTCATAAGGATTAAAGTATGGATTTGCTGTGCGTGAATAGTAGATAGGATTTGCATAGCCATATTTATCTGCAACGAAGTCTGTATTCTTTCGTCTGTTTGCAAAAAGTGACATGCCTATTTTCAGCATACGGTTTATTTGATACGACGTTTTGCTTGTTAAATTAAAGCGTTTCATGCTGACTCCCGGTACATTACCGTCTTCTTTTGAGTAGCCTAGTGAATTATAATAGGTAACATTTTCGCTTCCGCCTGAGATGCTAAAGTTGTATTCTTGTGTAAATGCATCTCTGAATAATATATCATTCCAATCTGTATTTATATTTTTTAGTTGATTGATAGCGGATTGAGCTTCAGGTGTTAATCCATCCCAGCCATTTGCCCTGTATGCATCCATCAGATTATATTTTTTCAGGATAGATGCAACTCCTCCTTTCTCATAATAAACAGGATATTTATCTTCGAAGAGTTCGTATGTATCTTTAATCAGCTCCAATTCCAAATCGATTTTCTCCTGTGAGTTAAGGAGATTTAATCGTGAAGTATCCAAATTCGGAGTATAAGTCAGCCTTGTATTGAAATTTACAACCGGTTTTCCTGTTCTTCCTCTTTTGGTTGTGACAACAATTACACCATTTGCTGCTCGTGCACCATAGATAGCAGTGGCTGCTGCATCTTTCAGTATAGTAATACTTTCGATGTCATTTGGACTTATTCCGGCAATAGATGATTGTTTTATATTAACGATGTCATTACTTGTATCATCATCCAATTTGGGAATATCAGTCCCCTCTAAAGGAATGCCGTCCAATACCCACAACGGATCCTGTGTTCCGTTTAGTGAAGCTGTACCACGAATACGTATACGTGCCGGTGCCCCGGGAGCACCTGAAGTTGTGGTTACGGCTACACCGGCAATTTGTCCGGCCAATGCCTGGTCGATACTTTTTGCTGAACCTACCATCGCGTCTGTTACATCAATTTTTGTAATAGCAGCTGTCAGTTTTCGGCGTTCTACTTCCTGATAACCGGTGACGATAACATCTCCCAGTGTATGTGCGGAAGGTTGAAGTATGATGCGATAGTCATTCTTTCCTGCTTGCAATAATAAGATTTGTTCCTCAAATCCGATATAGCTGCAATGAATACGGGTTGTTTTTTCGGGAATGGAAAGAGAAAATTTACCGTCAATATCAGTAACTGTTCCTAAGGAAACCTCTGATGATCCGTTCTTTTTCAGTTCATCCGTATGAACGTAGACCGAAGCACCAATCAACGGTTCGTTATCTTCACCGGAGATTACTACCCCAGTGATAGTACGATTAGCCGCACTGGCCATTGCCAGTGCGTTAACAAGGAAGCATATAATAATGCAAAGATGTTTTTTATTCATTAATTGTAAATAAACGTAAGTGATTGAATCGAATTATTTAATACCTAAAGCTGTATTGATACGTAAAATCATATCTTCGTAATGATAACGTGTTGCTGTATCAGACGTTCCGAGGCGGCTCTGCAATAATTTCTTAATCCGCAGTAACTCTCCGCGTTTCACGGATATTGCATCCGAGATACGATTCAGTTGGCTGCCGTAGAAGTTGAGAACTCGGTGAGCTCCCATTTTATCTTCCTGTCGGAGCGAACGTTGTTCGGCCGCATAGCAGCTGCAGAAAGGAGTGGCATGATCGAGCAAGAAATGATCGTCTGCAATCTTTTTATTGATTTTCACAGCTTCGGGCTCTGCGGCAGCTGTGAGTAATGCATCCAGAAAGTTTTTTTGCAAAGAGCGTTCCATCACATTGGGAATACCTCCTCGTTCGGTAATGCCGAAAATATTCTTGTGGAGTCCGTCCATTAGTTCCACTACGGTAAACGCTTTTTTTCCATTGACTGATTCATTTTCAATCATACGCATCAGACGGGTGTTGCCAAGCAAGTCCCAAAGGATGTAGGCTTGTGCATTCTTCAGTATCTGCGTCGGGGCGTTTTCTTGTTGTCCAACCGGGGTGTTACGGAGCAAATAGGTATATTTTCCTACTTCCGTATCGAACAACCATTTAGGATAAGTCAGTACTTCATCTGTCAGAAACTTCAAGGAAGCCTGTTGCTTCTCTTTCTCAACGAATGTGTAGGTCTGTACACCATCTCCTATGACTGTATTTTCGATATAGATGCCACCAATGTTGGCCAGTACGTGATACAGATAGTTGTTCCATTGATTGATAATTGCGTAATAGAGGCGTGAGGCTTCTTCGTAAGTCTGCCCTTTTTCTCCGGTAGTAGTCCATTGAAGGATTTGCGGAACGATGCGTTTCAGGTTGTCAATGCCAAGTAAGGAAGAACGTACGGGATCATCGCCTAAATCTTCATTCTGTGCACGTGGATCAACGGCATCACGTACATCCTGTGCTTCACTATATTTATAAAGACGGTCGGTATGCTTACTCAGGAAATCAAATAAGATATCTTTTTCTTCTTCCGGGCTATTCTTTCCGTACCAGCGATATCCATATTCGATGGCAAAGATATCGTAAGGACCGATATGCGGGGAAAGAACCTTCACGCCATCTCCCGGTTGGGCTATGTAGTTGAAGCGGGCATAGTCCATAATAGAAGAAGCGGTGGAATTTAATCGGGAAGTGAACGTTGCGGAACGTAAGGAATCAGTTGGGAACGCTGCCGATCCCATCATGTTGTGACGCAATCCCAAAGAGTGCCCTACCTCGTGGCAGGCAACAAAGCGGATAGCATCACCCAATAGTGAATCCGGCAACTGCACGCTGCGTGCTTCCGGGCAAACAGTTCCGGTCTGTACTGTAATCCATTCGCTTACCATAGAGAGCACATTGTGCCACCACATGATGTCTGCTTCCAGAATCTCTCCGGAACGGGGGTCTAACAAAGAAGGTCCCATCGCATTCTTCTTTTCCGAAGCTGCGTAGGTCAGTACGGAATAGTTTACGTCATCCATATCTATTTCCATACTATCGGTAACTTCAATGGCGATGATTGCATTCTTGAATCCGGCTTTTTCAAAAGCGATCTGCCAGTCTTCAATACCTCTTTTTATATATTTGCGCCATTGATAAGGTGTGGAATTGTCGATATAGAATACGATTGGTTTGGCGGGTTCTACCACCTTTCCTTTCAGGTAAGCTTCCCGGTCTTCCGGTTTGGGTTCCATACGCCAACGGGTGATAAACTGCTTTTTATCCGTTCTTTGCTGTGCATCGCTGAAACTCAATAGCGGATTGGTGAAATAACCTATTTTCTGATTATCAAAACGTCCCATCATCGGAGTTTCAGGCAGCAGAAGGATAGAAGAACTGACTTCTACCGTTACATATACGCTTGTTGTTCCTTCCGTCACTTTAGTAGTCAGCTCGGAAGTGGCAACTACATTGTTCGGAAAGGATTTCACGGATAAGATACGTGATAGATTTTTAATAGCCGATGTTCCCAGATTGATATTGGTAAATACATTATTAATGCTGGTTTCCGTACCGTCATAGATGTCGTTGATCTTGATCACCAATGCTGTAGAGTCCTGATTGACAGCCTCTATCTTGAATGCGGCAATAAGCGGTGATATAAAATTGTCCTTAACCGAACGGAAAATAGCATCCGTCTGAGGAGCCAGAGGTAACGGGCGTTGTTGGCGGAACATCAGTTTGCCGGTTGCTTTGTCCCATTCCATGCAAATCATTTGATTTTCATAATTTACACCCCGGTTTACTCCAGCATCGTTCAATTCAGCCGGTACTCGTTGTAACTTGTTGACAACAAGTAAATCGCGCCCTAGCAATGATGTGGGAACCTCAAAATAATAATCGTTCTTTTTTTGATAAACGGCAAACATCCCTTTTTTAACACTGCTGCCTTCCACTAATTTCTCGTAGTCGCTTTTTACTCTCTCTTCTTCTGAATTTTTTTTCTTTTTCTTTTTGAACCAACTCAGATTTTCTGTAGCGGGGGTAGTTGCAAATGCCGAGAGCGCTTCTCCACTCAGCAATATACATGCAATGACCGCTGCCATTACCTTTACATACATTCTCATTAAGTCCTTTTACTTTTAATTATTATTAAAAACAGCCGCAAAAGTAATAATATTAATAATATAATGATTACAGTTTAGTTGCGAATATAATAATAAAAGGAATTATTAACTAGGTTCATCTGCTATCATTCTTCCCGGATATTTCGTAATCTAGTTGGAATAATGTACATTTGCAGGAGTAAAAAAGTGAAGAAGATAATGAAAAGATATATTGCTGCTTTATTATTGGCCTGTTGCGTGGAGGGGTATGCACAGGAAAAAAAGCAGGCTGCCTTTGTGCCACCTTTCGACTTTCCCCTTACATTGAGTGGAAACTTCGGAGAAATTCGTTCCAATCACTTTCATGGCGGATTAGATTTTAAGACGGGAGGAACAATCGGCAAACCGGTTCGGGCACTTGCTGACGGGTATATCTCACGTATACGTGTCACCAATGGTTCGGGGTATGTGCTTGACGTCTGCTATCACAACGGCTATTCCACTATCAACCGCCATTTGAGCGCTTTTCTGTCTCCCATTGCCGAAAGGGTAAAGAAACTTCAATATGAAAATGAGAACTGGGAAATAGAAATCATCCCCGAACCCGATGAATATCCGGTGAAAGCCGGACAGCGGATTGCGTTGAGCGGGAATACCGGATACTCATTCGGACCACATCTTCATTTGGATGTATTCGAGACGGAGACGGGAGACTATATCGACCCTATGCCTTTCTTTAAAAAGAATCTGAAAGATACACGTGCCCCGAAAGCGGATGGTATCATGCTTTTTCCGCAGCTTGGCAAAGGAGTGGTCAGTGGAAGTCAGGAAAATAAAACGATTCTGCCGAACAGTGAACATCCGGTGGAAGCATGGGGGGTAATCGGCACAGGTATCAAAGCGTATGACTACATGGACGGGGTAAATAATCATTATGGAGTGTATTCCGTAGTGCTTACGGTAGATGGTGCCGAAGTGTTCCGTAGTACCGTAGACCGCTTTTCGCAGGAAGAAAACCGAATGATAAATTCCTGGACGTATGGGCAGTACATGAAATCCTTTATTGATCCCGGAAATACATTACGGTTGTTGAAAGCCTCGAATGATAACCGTGGCTTGGTGACGATTGACGAAGAACGGGATTATCAGTTTCAATATACACTGAAAGATGCTTTTGGCAATACTTCCCGCTATCACTTTACGGTACGTGGCAAGAAACAGCCGGTTGAACCGTTGAATCATCGGGAGAAATATTTCTTTGCCTGGGATAAGACGAATTATCTGCAGGAACCGGGCTTGAGTCTGATTGTTCCGAAAGGGATGCTATATTTGCTTGGATGAAATAGGAATCATTACCTCTTCAATATCAGGTAAAAGCGGATAGCGGAGCGGTCGCATTTACCTATCAATTGAATGATAAGCCGGTCCCGCTACATGCAAGCTGTGAACTGCGAATCGGATTGCGGCGCAAACCGGTGGCGGACACTACGAAATATTACGTGGCGCGAGTGACCCCTAAAGGGACTAAATACAGCGTAGGAGGGAAGTACGAAGATGGATTTATGAAAGCATCTATTCGTGAACTGGGCACATATACGGTTGCTTTGGACACTGTTCCTCCGGAAATTATACCTGTTAACAAGAACTTGTGGGGACGAAACGGAAAGATTGTCTATCGGCTGAAAGATGAAGGAGCAGGTATCGCTTCCTATCGGGGAACGATTGACGGTGAATATGCACTTTTCGGTCGTCCCAATATTGTAAAGTCTTACTGGGAATGTGTGCTTGACCCGAAACATGTGAAGAAAGGCGGCAAGCATACCGTAGAAATGACTGTCACGGATGCTTGTGGAAATCAGACCGTTTCGAAGGAAACTTTTGTTTGGTAAACTATTAAAATGTATTATATATGAAGAAAAGAATCATTCTATCTGCTGTCCTGTCTTTGGCGGCTCTGGCGAATTCTTTCGCTTGTACGAATCTGATTGTCGGCAAAAATGCCTCGACTGACGGTTCGACTATTGTTTCCTATTCAGCCGATTCGTATGGTCTGTTCGGTGAGCTTTATCATTATCCGGCTGCTACATATCCCAAAGGGACTATGTTGAAAGTCTATGAATGGGATACGGGTAAGTATCTGGGCGAAATCGAACAGGCACGCCAGACTTATAATGTGACTGGCAATATGAATGAATTTCAAGTGACTATCGGTGAAACCACCTTCGGTGGACGTCCGGAACTGGCAGATTCTACCGGAATCATCGACTACGGAAGTCTGATTTATATCGGATTGCAACGTTCACGTTCTGCCCGCGAGGCGATCCGTATCATGACTGACTTGGTACAGCAATATGGCTATTATAGTGGAGGTGAATCGTTTACGATTGCCGATCCGAATGAAATCTGGATTATGGAAATGATCGGTAAGGGACCGGGGGTACGTGGTGCTGTCTGGGTGGCTGTACGTGTACCGGATGATTGTATCTCGGCTCATGCCAATCAATCCCGTATCCATCAGTTTGACATGAACGACAAAGAAAACTGTATCACTTCTCCGGATGTGATTTCCTTCGCTCGCGAGAAAGGTTACTTCAATGGTGTGAACAAGGATTTCAGCTTTGCTGAGGCTTATGCGCCACTTGATTTCGGTGCCCGTCGTTTCTGCGAAGCCCGTGTGTGGAGCTATTTCAATAAATTTACTGATCATGGGAATGACTATCTTCCTTATATAGAAGGAAAGACAGATACTCCGATGCCTCTTTTCGTAAAGCCGAACCGTAAACTTTCCGTACAGGATGTGAAAGATATGATGCGTGACCACTACGAAGGAACACCGCTTGATATTTCCAATGATTTCGGTGCCGGTCCTTATAAAACTCCGTATCGCCTTTCTCCACTGAATTTCAAGGTAGGTGATAAGGAGTATTTTAACGAACGTCCGATTTCGACTCAACAAAGTGGCTTCGTATTTGTTGCACAAATGCGTGCCAACAAGCCGGACCCCATAGGCGGCGTTCTTTGGTTTGGAGTGGATGATGCGAATATGGCCGTATTTACTCCTGTTTATTGCTGTACGACGAAAGCCCCGTTGTGCTATACACGTGTAGATGGCGCAGACTACATCACGTTCTCCTGGAATTCCGCTTTCTGGATTTTCAACTGGGTGTCTAATATGGTCTATCCGCGTTATGATCTGATGATCGGTGACGTGCGTGCAACTCAGAAAGAGATGGAAACGACTTTTAATAATGCGCAGGAAGGTATTGAAGAAATGGCAGCTAAATTGCTGGCAAAAGATAAGAATGCCGCAATCGCTTTCCTGACTAACTATACCAATATGACCGCTCAGAGTACTTTTGATACTTGGAAGCAACTGGGCACTTTCCTGATTGTGAAGTACAACGACGGAGTAGTGAAGCGCGTGAAGGACGGACAGTTTGAAAGGAATTCTATCGGACAGCCTGCCGGTGTCATTCGTCCGGGATATCCGAAGGAGTTTCTGGAGGAATATGTGAAGCAGACAGGAGAGAGATATTTGGTGAAATAGTTGTCAATTATTCATTAAATAACTAGGATTTATAAACTTATTCTTTTACATTTGTGTGCTCAAGACTTGGCATATATTCAAGGATTGACAGAGAATAGAGAAATAATCATTAACCAATAAACAATAATCGAAATGGAAAATCAGGAACTTATCAAGCAGGTCACTGAGAAAGCCGAAAAATGGCTGACCCCGGCTTATGATGCCGAAACTCAGGCTGAAGTGAAACGTATGTTGGAGAACGAAGATAAAACCGAATTGATCGAAGCATTCTACAAAGATCTTGAATTTGGAACGGGTGGTTTGCGTGGTATCATGGGAGTAGGTAGCAACCGCATGAATATCTATACGGTAGGTGCTGCTACACAGGGGCTTTCCAACTA
>OLGL01003326.1_pt1 | contig 10398 bp, 10 predicted proteins | sample 1605041 | NCBI WGS metagenome assembly OLGL01 (sample SAMEA3888905, study PRJEB22519) | human gut metagenome | biome: human gut; feature: human-associated habitat; material: faeces | place: Denmark | collected 2010 | reverse complement strand
CCAAGTGGTAAGGCAAGGGACTTTGACTCCCTCATCCGCTGGTTCGAGTCCAGCCATCCCTGCCACGCCTTTTCGGATGGCCCCATCCTTTTTGTATATGTGCCACGCTCCGTTAGCTCAGTCGGTAGAGCACCTGCCTTTTAAGCAGGGTGTCCGGGGTTCGAATCCCCGACGGGGCACCAGAAAAGAAAGACACGCTTGTGTGCGTACCTAATAAGAAAACAATGAGCAATCGTCAGTAAATCAATGTTTTCATAGGTACAAACGCGGTGTGGAAAGTTCAAAATCAAATACTGACAGGAAAAAAGGGTGCTGATACGCAAGTATCGGCACTCTTTTCCTGTACTGTCCGAGAAGATGTGGTGTTTTGCGTTCGTTTCGGGCGTTCTGCGGCTCTGTGTGACCCGAATTAAGGTGGGGGCATATCTTTTCTCATGCTCCTATGTTCGGTAGCTTACAGAAGGATAAAATTCAAAAAATCAACACTTTTCAAATTGCCTCAAAAAGGCATTGTAACCTAAGCAGGGAAATCCTGTACAGGGAAATCCCGCACAATTAAATACTTATATATTAAATACTAAATAATCAAATATAGATATATCAATCCTATCCTTATCCGTTCCTATGAACGAAAATACAGATAGAGGATTAGATAGGATGCGAAGATGAAAGAACAAAACTGTATTTTTATATAACAGGCATGTATCGATCCGTTATGCACTATGGCTTTTTTCGGGATCCATCGAAAAAGTGCAGCAATAACGGTTGAAAATCGAGGGGTTCTTCCCTTGTCTCACCTTTTTATGGGGCGGGGAGTGTGATCGTATTATCTGCCTACTTTTGGGCCAAATGTGTCCATTTATGGTGTTCCAAAGGGAGCCTTAAATCTGGGCACCCCTTGAAATCTGCATTAGAGGTAACAAACATAATCATTTGAGGGCGCAAGCGTTTTATCCGCTTGCGCCCTCTTGACTACCATACAGCAAGGACACAGGAAATTGTCAAGGGCGGCGGAGCCGTTTATCTTAACCCTTTACTATATTTTGTGGATTTGCTAATTCACAAAATATGTTTCAGTAGTCCTTGATACGTACCTATTTGCTTATTGGAATAGTCTGCTTACTTGCTCGTCAACTCGTTTCTCGTAAGCATCAAACTGTTCCTTATCATATTCTGCTTGGCTATCATAGCAATCAATAAGCTTAAAAGGAACACCATAGTCGCTTACTTTGCGCGCAGTAGGAGAAAGTGCATTGTACTCAAGCTTCTGCATCAGCAGGCCCAATCCAGGGACACTATCCATATCAACATTTTCAAGAACCGAAACCCGGTATCTAAAGAAAACATCAAATAAGCCAAGATATTTTACCAAATGGTATTTGAAAACATTATAGACAAAATCAGCAACTGTTCGTATTGCTTCATCTTTGGTTTTAGGCGGGTTTCGACGGGTAGTATAATAATCAACCATCGACATAAATCCACCTTCAAGATATGAGCTTAATAGTACAGTTACTAAAGAATACTGTTGTTGATCTCCTACTCGGAAACTAATAAGTTGCTTAAGCTTTTCTTCCCGCACAACAGGGAATATCAGATTAAGAATAGTTTGAAAACCACTCCAATGCAAACTTCTGGCGTTAGTTCGTGCCAATTTGGTAGAAACTCGCTTAATTTCTTCAATAGTCCACCAGGGCATACTCTCTATTCGTTCATAAAGCAACAGTTTGTCCTTGGGCCCAACAACTCTAAAGCTGTTAAAAACATTGGTTGGAATTCCTGATGCCTCAACTCGTAAAGATATCGATTCTTTCTCTAGAAGATCCGCCCCAGACAAATACTGATCCTTTGTAATTTGGTAGTCAACATCTGTCTTTGGGGCGTTGATATCATAATTTTTGTGTTCCAACAATTCTGGCTCTCTGTTAACGATATCCTCAAAGCCATTATTTAAGTCGATAACTCTTCCTGAATAATGTTGCTGGAAACGACCTGCTCGGCCAGCGATATTTTTGGCATCAAATTGTCTAAGGTTTTTTCTACCTTTTTTACCCGAGGTAATGATTATATTTTTAGCTGATGTATTAACACCCTCGGTAATTGTAGTGGTCGAAAAGAGGCAAATCAATGCACCACAGTTAAATAAACTGATGATTTCTTTTTGAATATATTTGGGCACAAGGCTGTGATGAATTCCTATTCTTCCTTTTAATGCTTTCAATACAATCCAGTCGTCTCCAAAAGTATTCTGTAAATGCTCCAAAAATATTTCATAAACAGGTGCATCTACCGCTGAACATCTCTCCTGAAATATGGAAATGAGTTCTTGGTTGTTTAACAACTGTCTGGCATACGATTCTGTGTCAGATTTTCGATTACAATAAATTATAGTGTTTTCTGTGGGTGAACTTAACGCCAGAATAATATTGGCAATCTTCTGCGTTTTACTCGCTGAACCGATTTCAACCGGAATATTGTCGATGATGTATTGCTGTCTGCTTTTAACTGTTGTATATTCTTTTGAGACGATTTCAAATTGATTATATCGCAAGAAAACAAAACCATTATCGCGAGCAAAATCATTAAAGGATTTATGTAGTTCTGTTTCTGCTGTCGGCAGAGCCATATACGGACCTGCCAGTAACATATTGTCTGTTAGGTTGCAAATAAATTCTAATGCCAGACGATAAGCTGTATCACGCTCATTTTCTCCCGATGTTTCCTGATCGATAACAAAGCTGTTATCAATTTTATAGACTTCATCAATAAAAGCAAAATTGAAGTGAAGGTGCTGATGTGAATCCATAAAGGACAAAAAACGCTCGGGAGTAAAAATGAATATATTCTTCTGAGTAATATCAAATTCTTCTTCACTTAATGAGTGAATGGCATAGTCACTAAAGGCTTCCCAACTACAGAGGCGAGCATAGTTTTCGGATAATAGGCTTATTGCAGGAAAGATCAAAAGTACATTCTGATATTGCATCTTTTGGATAATCTCGTAGACCAAGAAAGTTTTTCCAAAGGATGTAGGTGCAGTTAAAACATAACGGTTTCGCTGCGTGGCCACAAAGCTATCAAGAACATGTTTTTGATAACGATGCAGTTTACTATCACCCCTAATCAGACTAGCATCATGGAACAAAGCACTCATGGTAAGTGAATTGATACTTTCATCACCAATCTCGGCATTCGTGAACTTTGATTTTAGCAGATCATAGTATTGAGGAATACCAGCTTCATTTGCTAAAAATAAGAGCAAATTCAAATCAGCATCAGACAAACTTTCGTCCTTGATAAAGTCAAAGAAACTGCACACTTTTTTGACAAATGTAGCAGAGTCCGCTGTTTGTTTATAACTGTAATACGCCTTAATTATATCAGCGGTTCTTGTGAATCTATCCATTGAATCACACTCTCCTTGATTTGCTTGACTTCTGACAGCGGTAAGAAGATGAAGAAAAGTCGATAATCGAATGTAGCGGGAATGCTAATGCCGATCCGTGCATATTCTGCGGCAATATGATCGATACACTTTTTAATGCTTTGATGATATGCATCTCTGTTAGCTTTTTCATAAGCGATAAATATTGGGTAGATTAACCGTATCCCCCGGTTCTGCATTTCCTGTGCCAAATTGATACTGGGATTTTCAAACCAAGAGTCCAACAGGCTATTCAGCTGGGTATTATGTACAGAGAGGTGATCCCGTTCATTTATGATTGCTATCAAATTCCGATTCAAATAACCATCTGATAACGAGGTTCCCAACTTCTCCATTACAGGGGTTATTGCATCCTTGTACCGCAAATAGAATTTTGCTTCCCCAAACCATAGATCGATATTTCCGTCGCGCTCCAACAAATGGAAAGCATCAAAGCCTTTAGCCTCACTATTTTCAATGGGTGAGTAAAAATATCCCCGCGCAGCAACGACACTTGTTTGGAGAAATACCCGCAAAATCAAATCCAATAATACCTCACCATAAAAGCCATATTTCAATTTAGCAGAGTTATCTGCAGTAGGATTGTACCGGATTCGGCTAAGAATGGCCCTTCTTTGCTCGCGCTCCAAATCATCATAATTGATTTCGTATTCATTTAATGCAAACTCTACAATGCCATTATATATAACTTTTGCAATCTCTTGGGGGTCTGTGTTATTAAAGCAAATGTCATTTTGAGAGGAAAGGCACGACTTGCCTAAGCCACTCTCTTGGTGTGGCAACTGGCATTCAAACAGAATAGCACTTTGTACAGCATTTTTAAGGGCTTCCCGCATAGCCGCTTCCTCCTATAAGTTAATTCCCGGAATTAAACTCAACAAGTTTCTCCCAGTCAATACTTCCATCATCAAAGCAAAACTGTTGTGTAAATTCCCGAACCAAGCGATTCGAGGCCTTCTGATAAGAGGCGTCAAAATCTTCCACATACTTCTCCGGTAATTTATCCATATAACGAATTAGCTTAATATAAAATTCTTCGTCACCTGTTAATTCAGTCCAGAAATCTTTTCCTGCCAGCTCCATGTAGAATTTAGGCAAACCACGATTAGAAGTCTTCTTCTTGCCATAGCCATATCCAACAATAGGAACAAAACGTTTTTTTGCCTGCTGGGCCAATTTGCTTGCGGCCATAAAGTTTTGCTCCTGCTTTTTGCGGCTATCAGCATTGAAAACGCTTGTTCCCGATTTTACCGCAATAGCATAAATGGTGTTATCGCATTCTACCATAATGTCAACACCCTCGGCTAATGCTTTTTGACCCTGAGCTGCTGCTGTGGCAATAGGTTCAAAAAACACATTACCAAAAATCGTTTCCTCGGAAGAAGATACGAAAGCAGCAAGGATTGCATCAATTATTTGAGCCGCACCATTCATGGCTTTGGCTCGGAAAAGATACGGGTTTTTGCGCTTCATTACAGCTTTAATATTCAAACTGTCCACTTTCTTAATCAGGTTGGTGTAGAAATTATCCAATGCAACGGCAATAGCCTCTACAATAGCTTCTTCGTTGTAAGAATCATTTATGGACATAGCAACTTCCTCCTATTTCAAGCGCAATCTTAAGTTTTTGGTGGATATCTGTTCCTCTGAATCTTTTTGTTTGAATTGCAGCAGTTTGATCCGCAACAGATAGGACAGCTTTGCCTAATGCTTCAGAAAGGCCAACCGGGACAGCGTTACCGATTTGTCGATATTTCTCTGCACTTGTTCCCATGAAAATCCAATCATCAGGGAACTGCTGGATTCGAGCATATTCTCGTATGCTCAAAGGGCGATTTTGCGTGGGATGACACATCATAGTTGCCTTTTGTACGGGTGATGTAACCAATGTAGGAGAGGGCTGATTATAAGATAGCCTACGGTAAAAACCTACTTTACCCCCGCCCGATTCAAAAGCACCTCCCATAGCCATTTGCTTCAAATCGACGGGGAGGTCGCGCCAGTTCCCACCCTCGGGAACGAGTTTTAGAAAAGATAACCGATCTTCGCCAAAAGCAGCACACTCACCACAATCATGCTCTAAATCCCGTATGGTATCTCCCAATGTTTGCCAGCGATAGGATGCATCCTGATGCATTTGAAAATGCGTTGGAATTGGCATGAAAATATCTTCATTATCACGACTTCCAATCAAAACAAATCGTTCTCTGAATTGAGGGACACCATAATTTACAGCATCCAATACGCCGTACACGGTTTTGTAACCAAGTTTTTGGAATTCGGATAGAATAACATCCAAAACAGTGCCCAGTCGCTGCTCTGGATCATTTTTATCTCGTTCTGCAAGAGGAACATGTTTCAAAGGAGCAGACATAATCCCTTTCACATTTTCCATAATGAAGAATCGTGGACGGATATAATCAATCATTCGAATGAAGTCCATAAAAAGGCTTCCTCGGGGATCATTGATGCCTAATCTCTTTCCTGCAGTTGAGAACGGTTGACATGGTGGACCACCACAAATCAAGAATGGTTCGCCAGGAGCCAATCCCACTTGTTCAAGTAAATCCGCCGGATCAATGTCACGGATATCTCCGCTTAAAACTTTATGACCGTTTGCTCGCATGGTTGCAACACATGCGGCATCAAAATCCTGCCCAATAGCAATATTAAGTCCTGCCTTTGCAAGGCCTATATCAAGACCCATTGCACCAGAGAAAAGAGATATCACATCACGATTTTGCAGATTATTCTTAAAATGTAACATATTCATTTTTATTCTCCTATCAAACCTTCTCGCCATCCGGAAGGACAAAGTGTCGCTCAAAAGAGCACCCAACCGTTTCGGCCAAATACTCTAAATCGGAAACAGTAAAGCTTTCTCGTTTCATTTTTGAGTTGAAATTTTGGGGTGTAGTTCCCATGCGTCTTGCTAATTCCGCTACACTAATATTGGAACGCACGCATAGAACTTTTATCTGTTCAGAAATAGTCATCAGGGTACTCCTTGCTAAATTAAAACTTATTTTTGAAAATATAAAATAAAAGTTTTATATTTTCAAAATAGTCCCTCCTGTATATTATGATAGCACATATTAGAAACATCTGCAATAATAAAAACATAAACTATTAAAATTAGGGTTTGGGAGGCATGCCAATTTTGAGTGTGGCTACACTTACTGTGCTTGCTCTACGAGCAAGTATAGAGCAAGTGGGTACTCACTTGCTGTGCTTGCTAATCGTTTCTTTTTCGTTTTATCTCCCTAATTTCGTATTGGAAATTTCTTGTGATTTCTTTCGTAAATAATGGCCAAAACAGGGCCTCCCAGCACCAGTAATAGGTGAAGGGAGGCCCTGATTTTATGAAAAATGATACCGACAACCGAAAGAAATATGCCCCGCCCTTGCGAAGCAAGGTGCGGATCGGAAACACCACCTTTACGGTCAATTCCTACTTTCCCGATCCGGCAACAGATACCGTCAAGGATAAGGTGCAGCGGCTTATCAAAGACGAACTGAGACGATCCCCGGAAACAAAATATCCTCCAACAGGCTGACAAATCCAAAACAGCACGGTAGAATGTAATTGAACTTCATACCGTGTTTGGCTGAAAGATTGGAGGTTATTATGTACGATCAGTCAAACACCGCTGCCGTGCTGCAATTTCCTTATGCCGTCATGAGCACAGAGGCCGTTACTGCCCTCTACTGCCGCTTATCCCGTGACGATGAATTGCAGGGCGACAGTAATTCCATAATCAATCAAGAGTTAATATGTAAAGGGTGGTTTCTCCCACCTAATACATATGACTGCGGCTCATTTGTGGTGAATGGAACAGCAGTTGTAGGAAAGGAGAAGAAAAGTCCGTATAACCGCTGGAAATCAACACAAAAAGGAGCTAATTTTTATGAAATCTCTATTTGAGGAAATGGGCGGCACTTACCGTCAGGAGGGCGATTATCTCATTCCAAACCTTGCGCTGCCAGAGGAACCGGAATACCAGATTGGCAAGTATGGACATATGCGCCGCAGCTATCTGAAAGAACATCGCCCTATTTTCTACACAAACCTGCTCACAAACGGAACGCTGCATCGGCACCTTGCCGAGATCGACCAAGCCTGCAACGAGCGCATGGAAATCATCGTTTCTGCAATGGTGAAGCAAGAAGGCGTGACCGAAGCACTCAAAGCTGCCGATCAAATGGAATGGGTACGCCGCATGAACAGCATCCGCAGCCGCGCGGAGGAAATCGTTTTGACCGAGCTTGTATATGAATGACAAATGCCCGTTATCGGTTGCGTGGCCGATAACGGGCATTTTTACACTTTAGTTCTTTTGTTCCGTGCTGGCTACCAGACGGTCAAAGTCGCTCTGATACAGATGATCCTGAATGACGCGGTACTGCTCAAACTCGCTTTCGGCAAAGGCTTTTGCAATGGCAGCGGTGACTTTTCCCTTATTTTGCAGAATCTCTGCATCATTGAATTGCAGAAAAGCGTCCAGCTTGGAGGCCCAATCTGCCATGGTCATGGGAATATGCCGTCTGGCCTGCCGGGTAGCATAGTCCAGATACATGGTGACGATTTCGTTCAGTTCCTGCATTTCATCCATGGATAAGTAATTTTTTGCAACGGACACATCTGCCTTGACAATCTTGCCGTCAGGAGCATTCTTCCATGAGGTCAGCCCCATGTGTTCCTTGGTGTGATCGGCTCGTGCCATAATGACCTCTGCCGCTGTGCCGCCATGGACGGCATAGTGCATCTTATTCTGAACTGTGGCAAAGAAATCCTTTGTGGTCTGGCTATCGAGAGAGTAGTCCACAGCAGTGGCGTAAATATCCGTAATTTTCTGATAGAAGCGCCGTTCGCTGGCCCGAATCTCCTGAATCTCGGAAATCAGGTGATCGAAGTAGTCCTCATCAAAAATCTGCCCATTGATGAGCCTGCTCTTGTCCAGCACATACCCCTGCTTGGTGAAGGTGTCCAGCACCTTGGTTGCCCACTGGCGGAACTGCGTGGCTCTGCCGGAATTGATCCGATAGCCTACGGCTATGATGGCGGACAGAGAGTAGAACTTATAGTGATAGGTTTTTCCGTTATCCGCAACTTGTGCAAAATTTGCACAAGTTGCATCTTCGGACAATTCACCGCTTTCATATACATTTTTCAGATGCTTTGTCACAACGCTCCGGTCTACATCAAAAAGCCGTGCAATGGCCTTTTGGGTCAGCCAAACGTCGTGATCCTGTACCCGTACCTCAATGCCATCCTCATGGGCATCTTTCGTGAACACAAGGAAATCCACTGTGCTGTTGCGGATTTGCAGTTTATCCTTCTTGGCGTCTGCCATGTCGTTTCACCTCAATCTTCTTCGCTGGTTTTCTTCCCACGGCTCTTATAGACATTATACTGATTCTTGCAGCGGGGACTGCAAAAAGCGGAATTGGAGCGGCTGCTCAGGAACACCTTCTGGCAGTGCTTGCACAGCCGCAGGGGCTTCTCTCCGTCCACCAGCAGGAAGCTGAACATCATCTGGATGCCCAGCAGCAGCGAATGGAAGTCCCAATAGATGGTCGGTTTGTCCAGCAGCTCAATATGATAGCTGGGCGCAATGCCGCCGAAAGCAGCCATGCCTTTGCGATACAGATTCCGGGTATCCTCATCGATCAGGTCATAATCGTTGTAGTACAGAATAGATGTGGTCAGCGTAAAGGCCCAGTCCTTGAACTGCTGCGCCACCCAGTCATAGGCTTCAGCATACTCTCGCTGGAAGCTCATGGTTTTCGCCATGGGTTCACTCGCAAAGGTCATGGTCAGCGCCACCATCATGTTGTCGCCGGACACGCTCCATCTGGACTCAATGCCCTTCTTGACCAGATCCAGCTGGTCAAAGGGATAGAATAGCGCCAGATAGTCCTCGGTTTCCATGGATTCTGCCTTGATGAAGTGGTTTTTCGGCAGATAGACCGCCTCATAATCCATGAAGGACGGCGTGGTGGGCAGCGCTGTCATCAGGCCCAGCAGACCGTAATGGGTTACAAATTCCAGAATGGCCTTCTGCACCTCGTCCTCCGGGCTGCGGTTCATCATCAGCATTCCCACATTCAGCGCATCCAGCACGATTCCCGGCGCTTCCTTCAAGGGATTATATATGTCGGGCTTGGCATTCTTCCCCGGCGTGATATACCGCTTGCCGTCTGCGGCTGTTTTCAGTTCATAGCGGTCATACCGTACCCAATGGGAACGGGACTGCTCAAAGAGATTCTTCATGGCGCTGTTCCTCTCAACTCGTAATCCAACTATATATTAACCGTATTACTATTGTATCAACCGTCCTTGTCATCGTCAAGGGCGGCTTTCTTTTTTCTCGGTTTGGTTTTGTTTTCCCGGCGGATCACGGCATCTTTGCCCATGGTTTGCAGCAGTGCTTCATATTCCTCTACGAACTCGCGCTCCCGCAGAGTAATGCTGTAGTCCCTTTCCAGCTTTTCACTCAGATGCTCATACATCCGCCTTTGCAGCTTTTTCTGAATGGTCATACGCAACTTTCGGATATTCCGGTCGGACTGCCCACGGATGGCAGCAAGCCTTGTGGTGCTGTATTGCTTGACGAACAGGTAATACAGTACCTCCTTCTGTTCATCACTGAGGGTGAAGAAGAGCTTGGAGAGAAAACGGTTTGCTGTCAGCTCATGCAGCTCGTAGGGACAGGAGAAGATGATGTCGAGAAAATTTCCCTGACAGAGCTGGCGGAACCTTGGCAGATTCATCCAGAGGGGAGCAATTCTCGGCTCTGGCACGGCCTGAAACTCCAACGGCACATCCCCGCGCAGGTTTTCGTGGTCACGCTCCCGGCGTTCCCGATTTCTGTCCAGCTTGTTCCACTCGTCTACCACAGTCAAAAAATCCGATTCCGTCCGGGCTGCTTCCTCCAGCCGCCGCACAGCCT
>OLGL01003309.1_pt1 | contig 10434 bp, 9 predicted proteins | sample 1605041 | NCBI WGS metagenome assembly OLGL01 (sample SAMEA3888905, study PRJEB22519) | human gut metagenome | biome: human gut; feature: human-associated habitat; material: faeces | place: Denmark | collected 2010 | reverse complement strand
CAGTCAGATGTCTTTGAATTTTGCAAGAAAGGAATTTATATTTATTCTGCTCTTTTATATTTGGATTTTTATGACGAATCCGTCTGTGAACTGGTAAGATCAAAGGAGACGCGGCGCCGCTGAAAGCTGCGGCGCCTGTCACATTCTGAAAAGTTAGAATCTATCTGCGGTTCTTTAAGAAGTCCGGAATATTGATCTGTGTCTCTTTGTGAGCCGGACGGTAAACCGGTGTGCTGTTGGGGATATTTAACTGGGGAGCGGCTGCGGCTGCGGCCTCCCCGGCTGCCGGCGCAGCAGTCCTCGGCATGGGAGATACCGGTTTCTGGACAGAGGGAGCCGGTACCTTCTGCTTATAATTGGTGAAATCCTTCATGGCCCGTTCCACAGGAGTATTGGCTCCGTGGGCGTCCAGTCCGGTGGCGATCACGGTGATCGTAGCCTCGTCCTCGGCATTTTCATCATACATGGCGCCGAAAATGATATTGGCATCGTCACCGGCCAGCTCCTGAACGTAGCTGGCAGCCTCGTTGGCCTCGATCAGGCTGATATCGCCGGAAATATTGATGATAACGTGGCTTGCACCCTCGATGGTTGTCTCAAGCAGCGGGCTGGATACAGCCTGCTTAACAGCCTCAAGTGCTTTGTCATCACCCTTCGCATGACCGATACCGATATGAGCGATACCCTTGTCCACCATAACGGTCTGAACATCTGCAAAGTCAAGATTGATAAGACCCGGAACATTGATCAGGTCGGTAATACCCTGTACTGCCTGCTGAAGAACCTCATCTGCTTTCTTCAGTGCATCCGGCATCGTGGTACGGCGGTCTACGATCTCAAGAAGTTTATCATTCGGGATAACGATCAGAGTATCGACAGCTGCTTTCAGTTTTTCGATACCATTGAGCGCGTTGCTCATACGGGTCTTTGCCTCGAAACGGAACGGCTTTGTGACAACGCCGACCGTCAGAATGCCCATATCTTTTGCGATACGTGCAATAACCGGAGCTGCACCTGTACCGGTACCGCCGCCCATACCTGCGGTAACGAATACCATATCTGCACCCTTGAGAGCCTGTGCCAGTTCTTCCTGGCTTTCCTCAGCTGCTTTCTCACCGATCTCCGGCTTTGCGCCTGCACCAAGTCCCTTGGTCAGCTTCTCACCAATCTGCATAGCTGTGGACGCCTTGCAGAACTGCAGTGCCTGCTTATCTGTATTGATACCGATAAATTCTACACCGGCAATATCTTCATCGATCATGCGGTTGACAGCGTTGTTACCGGCTCCGCCGACACCTACTACTATAATTCTGGCAGAGTTCTCTGCTTCATTTATCTTTATCTCTAACAAGATACTTCCTCCTTCATTTTCCCATCTGTTCCGGTTTTATCATTTTTATACTAAAATTAGGGTCTTTTAAATCTAGCCTACCTAATACTATATTTGATTTTCAGCAAAAAATCAATCGTTTCTTTTATAAATTTTCAATAAACCAGTCACAATGTTACTGTTCACGCATACGTGCCCAGTAACGTCACAATTTCCATATGCTGGCAGCTGCAGCACGATTTTGCCGATTCTTCCTAGTTTTTATCAAACCGGTACATCGGATTTGCATTCGATTCATCGTAGCTGTCCAGATAGAGGGTTCCGGACAGATCCGGATAATCCCGCAGAATATCCGTCAGCTCCGAAAGTTTCCCGTTCATCTCACTGTTGCTTCCCAGCTCAACCTTCAAGCTCCTGATTTGAAGCGTCGCTTCCTTTTCCTTATTAAAACGGATCTCGTCCACCGCAACCTCGTTGACCGACAGCACCTGCGTCAGGTTCAGAATCTCGTTGAAAACGCTGATATCCTCGACCGGCAGCGGCTGATGCAGCACGATATGTCCAAAGGAAAGTCCGGCAATCTTCGGCACACCCGGCAATGTCTCGCTTGTGCTCTCCACAATGATGCCGTCCTTGTCAAAATACATCCGGCTGTTCATGTAGGAAACGTAACCAACCACACTCTTCTCGTAGACGATCACCTCCACGTCCGACGGGCTGCGGAACACCAGCTTGTAATCCTGCACGAACGGAATTGACTTGTGCGGCCGGAAGCGGTACTGCAGATAGCAGAACACCGGATTCCGGCTCAGCCGCGAATCGAAAATAGACGCCTCTATCTGCTCTGCCGTATATTGCCGGTTTCCACTGACATGGATTGTATTGATCTGAAGCAGCGACAGACCGACAAAAAACGCGGCTGCCACAAGAAGTGCTGCCGCCGTGATCCAGATATGTTTTTTCCCACGGCGGCGCCATACCTTTTCCTCTGTCTTTTTTTCAATCTGTATCTTCTCTATCTCCATCATCCTCCCGGCGCCGGATCTCTGCTCCTAATGCCCGCAAGTCCCGGCAAATATCTTCATATCCCCGCTCAATATGTTCACATTCTGATACTCTAGTCCATCCGTCCGCCCCCAGGGCTGCCACCGTCAGGGCTGCGCCGCCCCGCAGATCACGGGCACGCACCAAAGCTCCCCGCAAGGTTTCCACTCCGTCAATCCGGGCAATGTTCCCGCTGCATTCGATGTTCGCCCCCATTTTTTGAAGCTCCGCCGCTGTGCCAAACCGGTTTTCAAATACCGTCTCCCGCAGCATACTGGTTCCATCTGCCCGTGACAGCGCCGCCATCAAAAACGGCTGCAGATCGGTCGGAAACGCCGGATACGGTCCGGTTTTCACCGATACCGCCCTCAGGCGCTGTCCGCTGTGTACATATATAAGTTCCGGTTCCTGATAAAGCGAAACGCCCATATGCTCCAGCACCCCGGTCAATGCACGCAGCTCCTGTGTCTGCACGCCGTCCACGATCACCTCACCGCTGCAGGACGCAGCGGCAAGAAGATAGGTCCCGGCTACGATCCGGTCGCCGCCGATCACAAACCGGCTGTCATGGAGCGGCAATCCGCCTTCTATGATCAGCGCATCCGTCCCGATCCCCCGGATCGATGCCCCCATACCATTTAGGAAATGGCACAGCTGTCCAATCTCCGGTTCCCGCGCGCATCCCCGCAGAACCGTCCGCCCCACCGCTGCCACAGCGGCAAACAGGGCATTTTCCACCGCGCCGACACTCGGAAACGGAAAAATAATCTCTGCCCCGCGAAGTCCCGTTGTCTGTGCATGCAGGAAGCCGTCCGGCTCCGGTTCCTGTATTTCCGCGCCCAGCGCACGGAGTGCCCGCAAATGCCAGTCGATTGGACGTTTTCCGATCATACATCCGCCGGGACTGTAGACACCCGCCTCGCAAAAGCGTCCCAGGAGCGCTCCCAAAAGCATAATGGACGAGCGCATTTTCCCCATCGCTTTCTGCTCGATCCGCCAGCCATTCATCTTCGAAGTATCGATTTCCAGACGGTTTCCGTGCAACGCACACCGGCATCCCAGAGAATCAAGAATCCCCATCATACAGAACACATCCTGTATTCTGGGGACATTTTCAAGCACGGTAATTCCGCGGTTTAACACTGACGCCGCCATCATCGGCAAAACTGCATTTTTCGACCCCTGCACCGTGAGTCCGCCCTGAATCCGGCACGGTCCGTGAATCTCGATGAAAGCCAAACAATCCCCTCCCACCGGCATCTATGTATTATTATATGCCAATGAGAGAAAATGGTTCTCATTTTCTACATTTCCCGAAGTGAATATGTAACTCCGCCAAATATTCCTACTGCTCCAGCTTAATCTGGTTCGAGACGCTTAACACCATCCCCATCTCCAGCATCAGGAACATGACGGACGTACCTCCGTAACTGATAAACGGCAGCGTAACACCCGTGTTCGGGATCGTATTCGTAACAACCGCGATATTTAAGATAACCTGAATCGCAATGTGTGCCATCACGCCGATCACGATCATCGCACCCATCAGATCCGGTGCATTTCCAGCAATTACCATGAAGCGGTAAATCATAAACATGAAAATCAGAATGACCGAAATCGCGCCAAACAGACCTAATTCCTCACAGATAATCGAAAAAATCATATCATTCTGCGCCTCCGGCACGAAACCGAGCTTCTGGAGACTCTCGCCCAGTCCCTTTCCAAACAGACCGCCGGAACCGATGGCGTACAGACCCTGGAGCACCTGATAACCGCCGGAACGTGCATACTGCACCGGGTTGACCCAGACATTGATTCGTCCCAGCTGATAATCCTTCAGGATATGGAGCTTTACCAGCAGATGCCCTATATAGGGGGCGACCGCCAGAAGTCCGACGCCGCCTCCGATGCAGAGAAAAAACGGCCATTTGATCTTGCACGCCACAAACAGCATCACAAACACGATGCCGCAGATGATGATACCAGAACTTAAGTTGTTCGCCGTAACTAAAAGTGCCAGCGGCGCCGACAGCGCCACGATAAATCCGACTGCCCGCAGCTGGTTGATCCGCACGCCCAGATTGGCAATCAGAACCGCCAGAAGCAGAATCAGGGAAATCTTGACAATCTCGGTCGGCTGGAACTGGAGAGGTCCCAGGCGCAGCCAGCGCTTCTTACCATGCGATGCCACGCCCAGAGGTGTAAAACGCGTCAGAAGCAGCGTCACGTATGAAACGATATATCCCAGCATCGCAAACCGCGCAAACCAGTGATAATCTATCTTGGAGACGATATACATCGCAACAAAGCTGACACCCGCGACGCCCGCCTGACGAAGCATAAAATATCCCGGATTGCCGTAATCAAGCTGCGCCTTATAGGAGCTCGCGCTGTAAATCATGATCAGTCCGAATACCGTCAGGAAAATGATGGTAAACAGCAGACTGTAATCATAAAACCGATGTGGTTTTTTCTTTTTATTTTTTCCCGGTTCCGGCATACTTCCACTCCCCTGCTTTTTGTTGTTACAGTTTCGAAATTCTGCCTGTAAACGGCAGTTTTTCCTTCAAATCAGGGCTGCCGCAGACAAATGCCGGCTGCGACAGCCCCCTTAAATACATTAAGCCTTTATTCGTTACTGTTCACGCATACGTGCCCAGTAACCTTTATTCTTCCAATACTGAATTGCTGCGTGCTTTGCACTCCGCAATTCTCAAAAGTCACAATTCCTCCTGCAAGCAATCTTGCGTCGGATTTCCGACCTTTGAACCTTGGTATTACAAATTTCTCACAAACTCTTTGAATTTGCGTCCGCGCTCTTCAAAGTTCTTGAACTGCCCCCAGCTTGCACATGCCGGTGAAAGCAGGACGTTATCGCCTGGATTTGCGTAGGATGCACATACCTGTACAGCCTCCTGCAGATCTTCCGCGTACATGATATCATTGAAGCCGTGGCGTTTTGCACACTCGGCAATCTTGTCGCGGGTCTGGCCGATCAGCACCAGATAGCGTACCTTTCCGCCAAAGCTCTCGATCCACTCGTCAAACTCGGAATGCTTATCATATCCGCCTGCGATTAATAAGGTCGGTCCCGGCATCGCCTTGATCGCCTGCATCGCTGCATCCGGGTTGGTTCCCTTGGAATCGTTGTAGTATTTGACACCAAAACGCTCGGTTACGAACTCAATGCGGTGTTCAACTGCCTTGAATTCCTTGATCACCTTCTGGATCTTCTCCAGCGGAACGCCCATGTTCATACTGATAGCAACCGCTGCCATAACATTTTCATGGTTATGACGACCAAGTAGCTTCAGATCGTGGATATTGACAATCACGGTCTCTTTCTCGCCGTCGTTGTATACAATCTCATCCTCTTTCAGGTAGAAACCTTGTTTCAGGGTACGCAGACTGGAAAAATATACCACCTTGATGTCTTTTAAAGTCTCACCAAATTCACGCAGTACCGGATCCTCATAGTTCAGGACACAGACATCGCCCTCTTTCTGGTTCTTGGTAATGCTCTCTTTCGTCTCGATGTAGCATTCCATCGTCTTATGACGATCCAGATGATCCGGGGTAATATTTAAAATAGCGCTTACATTCGGGTGGAAATCAGTCATGGTCTCCAGCATGAAGCTCGATACCTCTGCGACGGTTACGGTCTCATCCGTTGTCTCCAATGCGTGGAATGCAAACGGCTCACCGATATTTCCAACTACAAATACGCTGTCATAGAATGACTTCATGATCTCGCCGGTCAGGGAAGTCGTCGTTGTCTTTCCGTTCGTGCCGGTAATGGCTGCCATACGTCCTTTTGCACAGTGATATGCAAGCTGCATCTCGCCCCAGATCGGAATACCGGTTTCACGAATCATCTCTACAAACGGTGCATCGGTCGGGATGCCCGGGCTTAAAATTGCCAGCTCCACGCCTAACAAATCCGTCTTTTTCAACTCTCCGAGGACAAACGTGATCGTCGCACCTTCGTCAAATTTCTTTTTCAGCTCCTCTGGATCCAGTTTTTCATTGCCATCGTAAAGCACTACCTCCCCGCCTTTTGAGAGAAGGAGCTTTGCAGCTGCAATACCGCTGATACCTGTTCCTGCTACTAATACTTTCTGACTCATAATCTTCCTCCTATAATCCTAAGTATGCTATAAGGCAAAGGATTGCCGTAATAATCGAAAATACGCCTACGACCCTGGTCTCAGACCATCCGCAGAGCTCGAAATGATGATGGATCGGCGCCATCTTGAAAAAGCGCTTTCCGCCCGTCTTCTTAAAATAGGTTACCTGAATAATAACAGATAATACTTCCACCAGATAAATCAGACCCACGATCGCGATAAAGATCGGCATCTGCATCATAAAGGCACTGGAAGCGACAAAACCGCCGAGTGCCAGTGAACCGGTATCGCCCATGAACACACGCGCCGGATAAACATTGAACAGAAGAAAGCCCAGAAGACTTCCAACTACTGCGCCGGTAATCGGGCTAATGCCGCTGTTCTCCCCGATCGCCACGATCGTAAAGAACGTTGCTACCAGAATCGTCACACTGGTGCACAGGCCGTCCAGACCATCTGTGAAGTTCACGCCATTGTCAGTTCCCAGAATGATGAAGAACAGTGCCGGTACAAACAGCCAGACCGGAAGCTGTAAATACTTGCCGGTAAATGGAATCAGCATCCCTGTTCCGATGTCCGGTGAGGTTACAATATAATAGGCAAAAATACCTGTGATCACAAACTGTCCGATCAGCTTCTGAAGAGGATTCAGTCCCTCTGAACGCTTCATAACAATCTTAATATAATCATCCAGAAAACCGACAATGCCAAAGCCAACGGTTACAAACAAAACCGGAATAATCTTTGGATAATCTCTGATATAAAACAGAGAGGTAATTACAATACTGGTCAAAATCACCAGACCGCCCATGGTAGGGGTTCCCTGTTTTTTCAAATGGGCCTGAGGGCCGTCGTCCCGCACCTGCTGTCCAAATTTCAGCTTGTGAAGAAAGGGAATCACCACCGGGCAAAGCAAGGCGCTGATGGCAAAGGCTATAATAATCGCTAGTATGGTTTCATTAATCATGATGCACTCCTAATTGGTTATGTATTCATTTGTGGCTGACATATTGTAACCGTTCAGCCATGCATCTTCTTGCCCGCTTACAGCGGACACACATTCTTTCCACAAGCTTCTACAGAAAGGCCAGAAAAACTGCTGCTGCCGTACCTGCTGCCAAAGCTGACGCAGATGCTGTATACATAAGACGGGAAGCCCGCCGGATATCCTCTGCCACAACCGGACGTTTTGCATCTCCAATCACAGGCTTTTTATGAAGCACCCCAAAATACCAGGCATCTCCAGCCAGCTGTACCCCCAAAGCGCCGGCGCAGGCTGCCTCCGGCTGTGCAGAATTGGGACTTTTATGACACCGCCGATCCCGTCTCCAGATCCTCCAGGCCTCTTTCCCATCCATACCAGGAAGCATCCAGGCTGCCAGGACGAAGAAAAAAGCAGTCAGTCTGGCTGGTATCCAGTTCACTGCATCATCGGTATAAGCAGCCGCTCTTCCAAAATACAGGTAACGGTCATTTTTATAGCCAACCATAGAATCCATAGTATTCACTGCCTTATAAAAAAAGCCTCCCAGCGGTCCCAATACCAGCATCCACAAAAGCGGCGCTATCACTCCGTCTGAAGCGTTTTCTGCCACAGTTTCTACTGCTGCTTTGGCAATTCCCTCTTCTGTCAGTCGTTTTGTATCACGCCCCACTATCATGGAAACAGCCTGTCTGGCCCCTTCGGTATCTCCCTGATCCAGAAAAAGCCTCACCTTTCCGCTTTCTTTTTCCAGGGAACGGGCAGCCAGAAGCTGTCCGCACATGACACACATAACCAGAAAGCGCAGCAGCGGATGAATCCGCCCTGCCGCCCACAAAATCAGGGCAGCCACGCCCGTAGAGATCCCTGCTGTAAAAAACACCAAAGCTGCTCCTGCTGCCAGCTCCCCCTGCTTCGTCCGCGGAAAAATCCGCCGAAGCTGTTTTTCCAGCGCCCCAATCAGCCACCCAATGCTTCTCACCGGATGCCACCAGTCCTGAGGATCTCCAATCAAAAAATCCAGTACGAATCCGCCCCACAGGGCCCAGATATGTTCCATTTTTCATCTCCACTTCTTATTCCTTGATTCTGACAGGAATACCACACTGAACTCTCCAGACCTCCCGGGCTGCTGCCGCCAGCTTCTGTCCTGCCCGTCCCACAGCCTCTCTGTAATCCCGTTCTTCCTTTTTCAGCGGAACAATCCCGCATCCAACCTCATCCATGGTAATCAGCAATGGTTCTGACTTCAGTACCTGACAAAGAAACTTCTCTGCCTCCTCTGTTTCCTGCAGCTGACGGATAAAACCATGAAAATTCACCAAACACGGTTTTTCCAGCGCCTTCTGCCAGGGCTCATCTCCGCGGCACACCAGCTGCTCCCAGTTTTCCTCTCCGCCCTTTTGCTGTCCGATCAGTTTTTTTGCAAATTCCTCTTTGCCCTGAAAACTGCCTCCAATAATCAAAATCATCTCTCTGCTCCTGCCTTTTCTCATGTTATCCAGCAAGTGCCGCTGCTCCTATCATAAAAAGCTCCGCCATTTGAAGAAAATATCCTGCCAGATCCCCTGTAATTCCGCCAAATTCCCAAAGAGCCATGCGGCGATACCAAAGGAATGCCGCTGCCGCCCCTGCCCCTGCTGCCAGAGCCATAACAAGTCCGCCAGTAAGCAAAATCCAGAAAAAACCACCTACAAGCCAGCACAGCAAAATTCCAGAAACAGCTGCAGGCGCCTGGCTGGCGCCCTTTGCAAAGGCAGTAACAAGCCCGTCTTTTTTTGCTTTTGGAAATGTCACAACGGAGTAACCACTTAATGCTCGTGACATTACAAAAACACCTGCTATACCGGGAAATGCCTCTGGACTCAGCTCCGAAAAAGCGGCCGCATAAAAAAGCAGGTAGACGCCGCATCCTGCAATGGCAAATGCTCCTGCATGAGGATCCTTTAAAATTTCCAGCTTTCTCTCCCTGCTCTGATGGGAGCTTCTTGCATCTACCGTATCCAGAAATCCGTCCATGTGAATTCCTCCGGTAATCAGAAGAGGCAGAGCAGTTTCCACGCAAAGGCGGGACAAATCCCCCAGTCCCAGAAGGCGGGACAACTGCCAAAATGCCGCCACTGCAGCCCCAACTGCGATCCCCACTGCAGGAAAAAAGCAGAGTGCATATTTCATTCCCTTTTCCGTCCATGCAACCATAGGCATGGGAATTCTGGAATACATGGAAAATGCAATCACAAGGCTTTCTGCCAGACCACCTATTTTCCCATTTTCTCTCTGCTCATTCATATCTGTCTCATTCCTCGTTTTCATTTTCCCTCTGTCCCGACTTCCATACAACAGGAATCCCAAACACAACTTCCGTTACCCAATCGGCTTCCCGGGCCAAAAAAGCATTGATTTCTCCCATCAGCCGAAGATAACGGACTGTCTCCGGTTCATAAGACACCCCGTCGGAAAACACTTCATTGGTTACTATGATAAGGGTTTCCGCCTGTTTTTGCAAGCTTCGGATTCCTCGCTTCATGCGGGTAAGAATTTCCTGGTCGCTGCCGCCTTCTTCAAACTGTTCATTCGCCGCCAGGTTGGACATACATTCCAGAAGAATCACTCGATTCTCAGGCTGCTCTTCTCCAAAGGACAGGGCCGCCTGTTCTATGCAAGTATAACATTCTACGGTTGTAAATCCCCTTCCCGCCCGCATATTCCGGTGTTTCTCCACCCGCTCCTGTCCTTCCTTCATGGTGGCAATATAAAAGCGTTGTCTGGCGTCACTGGAAATAGCCAGCGACTCTGCATATTCGGATTTTCCACTGGCGCTTCCGCCGGTAATCAAATGCATCATCGGTCATCCTCCCTGTTCAGAAACTGCAGGATCCATTCCGGAGCAGAGCGGTAATACAGGTGGGGAAAGCCTGCCAGTATGGTTTCGGTCCGAATCATACAGTCCC